>Ga0302347_1001733_pt1 | contig 25001 bp, 24 predicted proteins | sample PhyWR1_FD_202178 | JGI IMG/M metagenome (GOLD analysis project Ga0302347, IMG submission 202178) | Leaf surface microbial communities from wheat plants in UC Gill Tract Community Farm, Albany, California, United States - DLSL W.R1 (v2)... | ecosystem: Host-associated > Plants > Phyllosphere >...
CATATGTAAGGTTTTTAGGCGCATGCTCGGTGATGTAGGTGTTGATGTCCTTGGATGCCTGCTGACGGCTGATGCCGAAGCTCTGCGTCAAGTGCACCGTGGTCAGCCGGCCTTCCCACCATGCGACAGTTTCGATCAGTCGGTAGCGAAGGGCGAGGTCCCAGCGGACCTGTTCAATGGTTTGCTTGCGTTTCATGTCGCCTCCATGTGAGTGAATACTTTACCTGTATAAGTCTACATTCTAGACGTGTCGTTAAACACTACATATCGTGACTCTGGCAAGTTTGGAGTTGACGATATGAGGGACATGTTTATGGATGGTTGGGATTGGATAGCGTTGGTAGCGATGCTGATGCTGTTGATGATCCTGCTGATGCTTCTGGTGCAGTATCTACAGACTAACAAAGCCTGGAGATTGCTTGAGCATTGGCATGCGACGACGAATGAGCGTCAGGCGCGGTTGAGCTGGCACGCTGAAGAAAATCGAGAGCTGAAATCGGCGCTGCGGGCGGAAAAGGCTCATGTGGAGCAGTTGCAGCGCAAAGTTGAGATTCTGCAGGCTTTACTGCCTTAGGTGTTAGGTATAGGGGCCTTGATTCAAGGTCCCCGTGTTTGGCGCCGATAGAGTGAACGTAGAAAGAACGCTAAAAAAGGAAGCGCGATGACAACAAATATTACAAAGGCTCATGCCGAGTTTGAGCTAGCACTCATGCAAGCCGAAAGTGATTCCATGGCCAGCAGCGATCTTTTTATCTGGTTACTGGAATGCGGCCTGTCGCCCGAAATCGCTGTACGGCTCAAAGAGCTGGTTAACGTGACTCAGCGCGTCGGTACCAAGGTTGTTTCCATCGGCAAGCTGATCGTGATGAAGTTGCGCGACTTCCTCATTGCGCATAAAAACCTGGCCATTGGCACCGTATTGGGTGCGGCTGTTGCTTCGCTGGTTGCGGCGATTCCTTTGCTTGGTTCTATTTTGGCGCCCTTGGGTGCACTTCTTGGCCTGACCATCGCGGTCTCCGGTCATCAAAGTGATAAGCAACCGACCGGGAGCGGCGCAGGTGTGAGCTTACTGGAGCTTCCACAGAACCTGATCGAGATCGCTCGGGCGTACTTTGATCTGTTCATTGAGACGTTGCAGATCATCATGGCTGAATTTGTATCGGCGAAAACATCATGAGTCGGCCACCGAAGGTCAGCAAAAAGCAGCTACTCAAGGTCATCGATGAGCTTGAACGCTCACCTCACGATCGTGTACGCATCCTGGGGGACGTGGGTATCAGCACGCTGGGTATTGGCCTCGGCGCCGCCGCGGCAGGCACTGTGGCGGGTATAGCGGGTGCGACCAGTATTCCAGTGCTCACCACAGCCGCCGGTTGGGTTGGTGTCACTGCCGTAGCGGCGACGCCACTTGGCTGGACACTGGGCGCTGCGGCAGCCGGTGGCGTTCTGGTCTACGGCGTCTCGCGCTGGATTCGCGGCGGTGCGATGTCAGAGGGTCGCAAGCAGGAGTTGTTGCTGGTCTATCAGGAGCGGTTGGCTGAGATGGAGGCCAAGGAACGCATGGGGGCTGTCTCGCTATTGGACAAGTCCGAATTTATTTCGTCGCTTCGAGAGGTGATCGAGAAAGATGTCATCAGTGCAGATAAGGCGCTTCGGCTGATTGAGGCAGTTGAGGGTGGGAGGATGGCGTTGCCCGAGGCTTATCGATTGGTGAATGGGCTCCTGCAGCAGTAGTGCGCGCAGGATGTGGTTGTCACCAGAATGCCGAGGACTCATCCGATCACGACACGTACTGTCGCACTGCTCCCTCATGCTTGCCTCATCAGCCAACCATAAGGGACCGTAGCATGAAGAACCTGTTAGCAATTATTGGCGTCATCGTCGTTGTAAAGAGGGGCTATGAGTTCTTCTGTGAATACAACGAGATGAAACGGGAGCTGGACAAGCGCGCCGGTGATTCGGCCTGACGACTACTCCAAGTTTTCTACTACTGACTGGTGTATCACTATGCCCTGGCCACCCCATCCTTTCACGTTCACCTGCCCCCAATGCCACTGGCATAAGACAACGGTGCCACCCAGCGACGCGCTGCGTGAGGGCAGGGACTGGTTTTCGGCCTGTCCTTCATGTCAGCACGTCGATCTGGATGTTCGGTCTGCTACTGGGCTGGAAATCTTCAAGGCCAAGCTGTTACGACCGTTTAGCTGAAGTCCATCTCGGTGCGAGGTTCGCGATGTGTAACGATGAAACTGACCTTCACACGGATGACACATCACCCTCGCAGGTTGAAGCTGAGGCAGTGGTCGAGTACAGCGACGAATTCGCCACCATGATCCTTGAGCAGGAAGCAAATGGCCGCTTTCAGGAAATTGATGTCGACGACATGCTCGCAATGCTCGACCGCATGATCCTTGAGGCCCGAGGCTTGGGCAGTGTGCATTAGCGTTCTAGGCAGAGCGTCAACTACTGATCCAGCTTGCAGGGCGATACCTGGCCGTCCATGCCCCAGTGATCGCAGGAGTAGGTGCCGCCGCGCACCGCCTTTCCTTCTTCGTCATAAACGGCGATGACCGCGTTCCACAGCGATGCCTTGGGTGCTTCGCTGAGAGGATCCAGGCACAGCAGGTGAGTGGGTTGGTAGACACCATTATCTTCATAGCCTTGATGCCCAACGACCATCAACCAATGGCATTCCAGTTTTGACCAGCTCACGCAGATCAAAGCAACAGCTTCGCGTTTGATTTCTTTCTGTACAGCTTCCACGAGCTCTTTCTTATTGCCATTGACCAGCTCCGGCAGGATGCCTTCACGGCGAAAATGCTCAGCCAGGCCAATCAGGTCCCTTGTGGTCGTGCCCCGGGAAACCAGTGCGCCATGCTCTCGTAGTGCGTTACGAAATCGGCCTTCGCGGCTGCGCCCGTCCCAGTCCCCCATGTAGGCAATATGATCCCGCTTCAGCGCACCCCGGGTGATCAGGCCCATCATCAGGGCGTAGGGTCCGCAGGCGCCGTCGGCATCACCTTGACGCATATGGACCAGGCCCGGCTCATCGAAGGCGCAGGTAATAGGGCCTTCGGGGGAAACCATAGCCAGGGACTGACAAATATCTTGTTCATTGCAAATTTCCTTGTTGCAAAACACGTTAAACGGGAAGCCGTGGCTACCTCAATTGCAGGATGTGGCAATCATGATATTGACTGAGGAAGTCAGAGCTGGACCACTGGGTAGCAGGCATCTCCCCATAGAGTGTCGGGATTATTCAGCATCAACTCAATGATCAACGGGACGAACTTGCCGAGCAGACTGCTGCAGTCCCGCAACTGGGATCGGTTGATGCTACTGTCCCAGGTGGCGCCGCCGTGCATGATCTGGTTGCGCAGGGTGTAGATTCGATTGAAGAGCACCGCGAGCACTTCAGCGGTATCGCGCTGCGCCAGAGCCGCCTGTGCTCTGCGTCGACCTGCCGCAAAACGTTCGGTCCATTGCTCTTGGGTGATCTTGCCGTTTTGGTAGTCCCAGAAGCTCTGAAAAACGTACTGATTGTCCAGCAGCACCCGAATACTCCCGGAAAACTCCGACCAAACCAGCTTCTCGATCTGCCGTTCCTGGTCGAGGTCGCACAGCTTGCGCAGGAATGCACGAAAGGTTTCCTGTTCGGACAATCGGTAGTTTTCGTCGATGTCGGCGGCATAGGCTGCGTTGAAGGCAATCCACAGGAAAACGAAACGGCCGTCGGCATCGTCTGCCTGTTCGGCGCGCTGCAACCAACTTAATGCGCGGTGCACACGCAGGGTCAGGTTGACGGGGTGATGATCGCGCTCAAGTCGGTGGCGCGCCTTTAGGGTTTGAAAGTTCATGAGGACTGGCTCGTCAGAATGGGGGAGGTGGTCAGTCAGATTTCAGTGTGCAGTGCCAGGCTTTTGCGCTGAGAGTCGATCAAGGCCTGGCGCAAAGTCGCTGGCGCATCGACACGAATAGCGCCAGCCTGTGACAACAACCACCATTTCAGCTCCCGGCTGTCGTTGACCGTAGCGGTCAAGCGCGCACCGTCTGGTTCAGTAATCAGCGTCATATCCTCCGACAGAGGTGTCTCGCGCAGGCGTTTGGCGAGGGCAGAGTCGATCCAAGCGTGTAATCGGATCGCTTGGGTCACGCCAAACTGCAAAGCACCACTCTGGATGTAGTGCCTCAGGTCAAAGCCGGCAGGGTGTCGGCCAGGTCGCAACCGTCCAATGACGGCGCTGCCGACCCGTATTCGTCACACGACCGGAAAAAAGAGCCGGTCCTGAGTCTGGACAACAATCAGTCGATCAACGATCTGATTGTGCAATTAAAGCAGGCCTTGGAGAACACCCCTGTTGGAAATCAAGTCCTATCTGCGACTGATCACGACAACTCCCAAAGACTCACCCCCAATGCTCGGTTTGCAGGCCGTACACCAGTACCCGTCCCACTTTCAGGCTTTGCAAATACTAGATGGTTTCCGGCGACGGTGCGTAACAGTGCTTGATCAAGATACGGTCGACCTCGATCAGGCTGTCGTCGTCTGGAGCGGGGTGCCGAGCAATGGGCGGATGCCGTCGGTGAGCAATTTGGGTGAGTTGAAGCCGGGCTGCACGTCGATGATTAGGAGGGCTTGGCGCATTGGCTTCTCCGAGGGGGCGCGTGTATCCGGGATTACCGAACCCCCAGATGCAACAAAACCCGCACTGGGCGGGTTTTGTCTTGCTTCGTATTTAGTGGGCCGGGGTAGCACGCCTCGTAACCATGATTGGCAGTGAACTGCCCGAAGCGTACATCGCGGTGCATGCTTTGTATGAGCTCCCTAGTCCAATGCACGCCAACTGATTGCGTCTGACTGTTCCCAGATTTGACCTTGCTCAAAGTGAAGGTAGACGCGCCACCCTTCGATGCTGTTGAATGGTAGATCGAAATCGACCTCAGCCACTGTGACATGGGGGCCACAGTACTGAGCCATGTATGAATTGAGTTGGTCAAAAAAAATGTCCGGTAGCTTGGTGCTACAGGTCATATAACACGAGGTTCCATTTTCGAAAAAGTCGCACGGCCGCACGACCGACCATAATGTGGCAGGCTCTTGATCGGGGTTTTCCGTTATCCAGCTACGGGCTGCCTGATGGATCAACTTATGCCAATTACCGTCAGCATATGGGCCCTCAATACCCCACATATCAACGACAAATAGCAGTGCAATTTTTTTCGGCCGACGGAGATTCGGAGTGAATTCAAGGGCGTCTGTCATTTAAAGTCCTTATTGATTGGGGCGATGCAGATAAAACCGTGATGATGAGATTCCGATTACCGTCTATTTTCAGTCTGCATGGTTCCACTCTCACTCATACCCAGCCGCAGCATTCCTCAGCTTTTGCGCAATTTGCTCGCGTAGGTTCAGCGGCATTTCAACCACTAGCGCATCGCTCAGCGACAAGATCCACCACTGCAGTTGCCAGCTATCGCTGATCGTTGCTGTGACGCGATAGCCATCGCCATTGCCAAGGTCGGTTAGCGCCATATCTGCGCTCAACGGCGTTTCTCGCAGCAGGCGAGCTTGCTTTTCACTTAGCCAAGCCTGGAAGGCGATTCTTTCTGTATTGCCGAATTGCAGCGCATCGCTATTCAAGTAGGCCTGTAGATTGAAATCCTTCAGTCCCTGCGTTGGGGACACCAAGAGGGACAATTCGCGGAATCGATGGACTGCGTACTGGCGCACATCGGAGTAAGAGTCGGCGGTGCCGATCAGGTAAGTGATCAATCCACGTTGCACTAGGGCCAGCGGATTGAGTGTCAGTTGGCTGACTTTGTCGGAGTGTGCGGAGTAGTACTGACATTGCAACTGTTTCTCCTCCAGCAAGGCCTGTTGCAACGTCTCCAGAATTTCCTCTGGAATCTCCGGCGCTTGCAGGTTCAAGTCGGGGCGCACGCTGGCTACTTTATCCAGCCAGCGTGCGGCTTGATTCTCCTCGCCCAATGACTTGAGTTTTTGTCGTGCGTGGTTAAAACGAGGCTCCAGAACTCTGAGCATACTGTTAGGCAGCAGTGGGCGGATTGCGTCTTCGACTAGAGCCAGGCTCAACGCCTCGGTCAGGGTAACGCCCTGCAATTCGACGCTGACACCGGGTTGCCAGTACCAACCGTAAGGCGCGCTTGCGTCATTGCATTGCAGGGGGAACATCAGCGACAGATCGATCAGGTCGCGTTCAATCGTACGCCGGCTGATTTTATAACCCGATAAGTGTAGGCGCGTGGCGAGTTCGGCGGTGGTGATTCCGGGTGATCTGGACGGCAACTGGCGAAGCAATTCCCACTGACGGCTGACGGCTGACGGTGGATTGGGCTTTGGCAGAGGGCAAGACAGGCTTCCTTGTGTAGTGCTTAAGCTCGGCATGGCGACAAGGGTGATGGATGGCACTAAGCCAGTCAACACCCGTCCAAACGTCCGCTATCAGTGTACGAACCCTATAGGTCTCTGCTTCCCGGCAGTTTTGAGGCGGGTTTCAGCGATGAGCGCGCTGGCCAACTGGTTCGCATTGGCGAAGGGTTTGAAGCGAGCTTGTCTGGCCACCGAGGCAAAGTCGCCTGGGGTCAATTGCTGTTCGCTTCTCAGCCGTAGGCTTGCTGTCTTGGTGGGGTCCTTGAGTTTGAGTGCCTGCAAGTGGGTGCTGAACAGCTGCTGTACCTGGGGTTGGTCCAGGTAACCAAAGTAGATTTTCATGTCGAAGCGGCGCAGCGATGCTTCGTCCAGGTCACGGATCAGGTTTGTTGAGGCAATGAACAGGCCGCAGTAGCTTTCCATCTGGGTGAGCATTTCGTTTACCGCTGTCACTTCCCAACTTTGCTTTGCCTTGCGTCGATCCTGCAAAAAGCTGTCGACTTCATCGAGGAGCAGTACCGCGCCGTCCTGAGTGGCCTGTGCAAAAGCTTCGGCAAGATTCTGTTCGGTCTGGCCAACATACGGGGAAACAAGATCAGATACCCGTTGCACCATCAGCGGCCTGTCCAGTTCCTGTGCCAACCAACATCCGAAGGCGGTTTTGCCAGTGCCAGGAGGCCCGTAGAAACATAAGCGTGCTTCAGCGTGCTTGCGTAAACCTTCGACCAGACCATCGAGCGGTACATCGGTGTTGATCAGTTTCGGCGAGTAAAAGCTCGGCAATCGCGGGCCCTGTGCGCCCTCCAACTTAGCAAAACCCTGGGCTTTGAGTGTGCTGTCGACCAGGCATTCGACCGTTGCATCAAGCTTTTTGCCGGCGCGGGGATTCAGGCTGCGAGCGATGCGAACCGCGCGAGTGATCACTGCCGGTGTTGCATGTTCATGATCGATAAGTTTCTCCACAAGCTCATCGCCCAGTTTGTCGGCGCTGCAGTCCCTAATGATTTGCTCGCGTTGTGCCCGAGGCGGGTTTGGCAGGTTGATGACCAGATCAAAGCGGCGAATGTGCGCCGCATCCAGCGACTCGACACTGTTGCTCAGCCAGAAGCAGGGCAGGGCGTTTTCTTCGAGCATCCGATTGATCCAGCCTTTATGTGTCTTGCTGCGGGTACCCATACCCATGGGCGTGGGGCTATCGAAAATGTCTTCGATTTCATCCAGGACCAGCAGCGATTTGTGCGAATGCAAGACGCTCATGGCCGAGCGCAATGCGCACAAGCGCTGGCTGGCACTGACCGGATCGCCGTCACTGTCGGTGCAGGCGATCTCATAAAGATCGGTATTCAGTGTTTTGGCGAGCAGGCGGCTCAACTGTGTCTTACCCGTACCTGGCGGGCCATAAAGCAGAATGTTCACCCCGCTTCGGCCTTCGACCAATGCCTTGGCCAGGTAGGCTTGGGCGATATCTACGTGCTGACGCAGGTGTTCGTATTTATCGAGCCCGAGCTTACCCGACGGGCTAAGCCTGAAAGCATACTTGAACAACTCGATGGGCTCGTCTTGATTGAAACGCATCAATCCCGGCAAATCAGAATTACCCACGCTCAAGCGGCTGCTCAGGGTGGTGACCGAGCAGGACAGGGTGTTGACTTCAAGCAGACCCGCCCGGACCAGTTGACCGTCGTTGCTCAGATACCGTATCAGTTGCAGCTGTGGAATATCCAACAGGGTGCTGAGCGCCGCGAGCATGCGGTTGAAACCGAGCATTCCCAGCTCGTCGGCAGCGTTGTTGAGCGTCGGATCGGTATGCAGCAGGACACAAAAACCGAGAATGCGCAGTTCCGCCACATCAAGGCCGAGCAACTCTCCCAACGCCTCGAGATTTTCTTCCAGCATGTCGGGGTAATCGTAGGTGGTGAACGTCTCATCAAACAGCTTGCGTTCGCCCTTCAAGCGCAATAGCGCCTGGCGTGGGTGGAAATCTTCTTCATCGATCAGCGCTTGCAGGCCCAGTTCGATGGCCAGTTCGTCATCGTTAAATCCATGTCGCTGGATAAGATTCCGATGCCCGCCAAGATCGAGCATCATCATGAACGACCACTTCAGGGTCAGGGCGCAGGTGTCCGCGTTATGGGGGCCGGAACTACGTACATTACTGCGATTGAGCGAACGCGGGATGGGCACGGCGACTACTCCTGATACTGACGAGACATGATCATGAGGCCAAGGTGCGTCGTAATGTGTCGCGCTCGGGTCAGGGGTGGAGTGCCGATAGATGCCGTGTCGAAAGATGCTGGCATACTGAGGCGCAGTCGTTGCTGTTGATGAATCAGAAGCAACGGGATGGACTCTCCTCACCTCGGGATCTTGAGTCTCAGACTGCAAGTGCGAACCTCAGTCAACAGTGAGAAGGGGGCCGGATTTCCGGCGTGGAAGTCCACACCATCCACCACTTGAGCGTCAATCATTCATAAGCCAAGGCTTCAGTTCCTTGAGATTAGTCACCACGATTTGTTGCGCTTCAGGATTAGTGGTCAGATTTCTGGGGTCGATCTGATAGCGTTGCAATACATACTTCACCAGCGCTCTGCGACTGGGCACCATTAGCAGGCCATCAATCATGCCGAAGTCGGTTTCGATGATTGATTTCTGCGCCGCGTTCAATCGGCCATCGGCTGCAAAGATGACGGGTATCTCGGTATTCCAGTCTTCATCCAGCTCACGAGTGTTCTGCGATTCGTCGAGCAAATCCGGCTGACCGCGCAGGCGGCTGAGTACAAAGTCGCGGTACTGGCCATTCTTCTCGCAGTAAGCCCGAACATGCCAGCGCATACCGGTGTAAACCAGCGTGTGAGGGGCTATGAGGCGAATCTCCACGTTCGGAGTATTGAGCGACACGTACTCGGTTTCGAGGCGCAGTCCATCGCGACAAGCCTTGAGCAATGGGCGCAGGACCTCCGGCCGAATCGGACGATCCGGGACTTCCAGCACCTTGGTGTGGGCGTAGGCCAGGGCGAGCCCATCGATGTGCGGGGCGCGTTCGTTGTTCTGGTAGAGCAGGTGCAAATAGGCGCTGGCGCTGTCGTCGATGAACAGCGGCGTGAACGTCTTGCTGGGCACGTAGCCTTTTATTTTTTTGTCATATGTAAGATTTTTAGGCGCATGTTCTGTGATGTAGGTGTTGATGTCCTTGGACGCCTGCTGACGGCTGATGCCGAAGCTCTGCATCAAGTGTCCCGTGGTCAACCGGCCCTCCCACCAGGCAACGGTCTCAATCAAACGATAGCGAAGTGCCAGATCCCAGCGGACCTGTTCGATGGACTGCTTGCGTTTCATACCCTCTCCATGTGCGCGAATACTTTACCTGTATAAGTCTACATTCTAGACCTGTCGCTTAACACTACATATCGTGTGTCTGTCTTCGAAATGAATTGAAGTCACGAAAGGAAGTGGACATGAGTATGTCGGAAGCGGTTTCGACGGGTGCATTGCTGATGATGGGAGCAATCCTGCTGGTGTTACTGCATCAGTGTCTGAGATTGCGTGAACTCTGGCAGATGGCTAGGGACTGCCAAAAAAATGTGCGCTGGTCGCGGATCTGGGAAATGGAAAACCGAAAACAGCGTTCGGCGTTGCGAGCCGAGAAAGAGCACGTCCAGCAGTTGCAAAGAAAGCTGGTGATTCTGCAGGAATTGATCCCTGCACAGGGATAAGGGAAGGGACATGAACAGACTTGAACGAATCAAGGGTTGCCTGCTCGGCGGCGCCGTCGGTGATGCGCTAGGCGCCCCAGTGGAGTTTCTCGAATGGTCGGCTATTGAAGCTAAGTTCGGTCCACAAGGTATCGTTGATTTTGCCCCTGCTTTCGGTACCACCGGCGCCGTCACCGACGACACTCAGATGATGCTTTTCACCGCAGAGGGCTTGCTGCGGGCGTATGTGCACGGTAGCTCACGAGGGACTTGCCACGTCCCCAGCATTATTCATCATGCGTTGCTGCGCTGGCTGATAACCCAGGATTACCCCACGGCGATGCCGATCGGCGTGGACGGCTGGCTGATCAAGCAATCGGAGCTCTGGTCTCGGCGCGCCCCTGGCACTACTTGCCTAGGTGCACTCAAGGCCAGTCCGCGGCTGGGCGCAGTTGCCGAGAACAACAGCAAAGGCTGTGGCGCCTTGATGCGCGTTGCGCCCTGCGCCTTTTTTGCAAACGCCTTTGACTACGCTGCCCAGTCAGGGCGCCTGACTCACGGACATCCTACGGGCTACCTGGCGGCCGGGTTGTTTGCCGATATTCTCCAGCGCATTGTCGATCGGCAAGACAGCTTGGAGCACGCGGTTACTCAGAGCTTGGCCAAATATGGACAAACGCCGGGTATGGAAGAAACACGGAGCCTCATTGAGCGCGTACTTTTCTTCTTTTACGAGGGCTACCAGCCCACTCCGCAACGAATAGGCGAGCTCGGTGGCGGATGGGTCGCCGAAGAAACGCTGGCTATCGGCTTGTGGTGCGCCCTGGCAGCGTCTTCGTTCGAGGAAGGCGTGATCACGGCGGTGAATCACAGTGGCGATAGCGACAGTACCGGGCTCATCACCGGGCATTTGTTAGGTGTTCAGTATGGTGCTGCGGCGATTCCTGCTCGGTGGTTCGAGCAATTGGAGCTGCGTGAGGTGATTGTGCAGATTGCCGAGGATATTGAGCGCATTCCGCGTGAGTATTGTGGGTATGACGGAGAGTTTGATCAGCAGATCGAACTGGCGTATCCCGGTAGTTGAGAGGTAGATGGTAATGAATCGGGACAAGTACTTAGGAGAGCAGCAGTGCCAATAAAACCCAGGTCCTGTACGTGTATGTGACGAGTATGGTTGGAGTAATTTGATCGGCTTTTCGCATTTCTAGTCCCGGAGATTACCGACAAGCTTGCCAAGATCAGAGTGCGGTAAGCTCAAGTGGTAAAGGGGGCTCGCTTGATTGGGGGCAAATCAATACGCATTCCGTAGTCATCCAAAGCCGCTTCAGCGAACTTTTCCCAAGGGCATAGCTAGGTAGATTGGACTGCTGGCAGTTTGCCCTGCCTGCTGGCATGCTCTCGACCATCCGTCAGCAGATGCTGCCGTGCCAAGGAGCGCAAACGTGGGTTTGGAGAAGAAAGCTAAAGCAGCACAACTCAGCGTGCTGAGCAAATATGGTGTCCTGGCGGATTTTTCCGCGCTGGAAGACGCGGAACTTGATCGCGCGCTCAAGGGCGGCATACCAGCAGCAGCTGCACAAGATCTGACCTTTGCCACCTGGTGTGATCAACTGCTTGGGCAGGGCACGCGCGTGCCGGTGGCTCGTTTCGATGGACCGATTGCAGGACAAACCAGGCTTACTAATCTCGCTGCCGGTCATGAACTAGTCAAAAGCCTCAAGGCACGTGACAGGCAGCTTCAAACTTCGCTCAAAGCTGCCCGATTAGAAATCGTGACGCTGCAGAGCGAGTTACAAGCGCTTCGGCAAACCAGGGCTCATGCCGTGTTGGTTGAGCCGGTATCCGATATCGCGCAGCAACTGCGCGATTGGTACAACCGCACTACACCTCCCCTGCATCGCATCCTCTGGGAAATCAAGGAGATCGAAGGGGCTATTTTCGAACACCAGGGACAGCAAAACAGGGACTACCGTAAGCAACTGGTCGAAATCATCCTGAACGCACTGGCAGATCTGGAGCATCTTGGCTTTTTCATCGAAGTGGAGTTACGGGACGCTTCGTCTCGAGAACCGATTGCTCCTTCGGTCGTGCTGCATCGCAGCCAACCATTTGATGGCGAAGAGTACGAGCGCGAGGGATTTGCGTTTGTTGTCGATGGCGTACAGCCAGATGTGCTTGAAGCCGCCAGCGAATTCCTCTGGCCTGGACGTGCGTTGCCATCGGTCAACAATCAAATACGATTCGATTGCCATGTCAATGTCGCTCTCAATCAACGGCTTGTCATGAGTGAGGACGAGATGTTCCATCTCTCGTGCTTCATGCATAAATTGTTCGAGGCCATGGCCAGATCCGGGGATCACCGACCAAGGGGAACCTTGCGCGAAAAGGTAATCCTTTGCCTATTGCTGTCCTGTACAGCTCCATGCATGCCCGCTCGATTACAGCGGCAGGAATTACCTCGACTACAAGACACCTTCTACCGTGGACATAGTCCGCTCGCAGCGCAGGACCTGAATACTGATCCGAATGCCTCGGCCGGGAAAATCGTCGAATACTTGTTCCATATCCTGCATGCACAGATCTGGCGGTGATATGACACTGCCTGCCTGGTCGCTGGACAGGGTACGCCGAGATGGATAATTGTCGGAGACAATCATGAGCAAGTTCGAAGTGCCTTCCAAATCAGTGGAAGCCCGGCGGGATATCGAGTCCAAGACCCGCGCGGAAATTGAGGCGTACCTTCTCAGCCGCGGCAAGACTCAAGTTCACAAGAGTGCCCGTAATCTTTCGCTGAACGTCTCTGACGACTACGGAAATCGCTTTCTTGTCGAACTCATCCAGAACGCTCATGACGCTCATCCGCATGGACACAATGATGGTGAGGTCGCCATTGTTTTCTCCCCGGACGAATTGCCTCATGGTTGCCTCTACGTTGCTAACCGGGGGAGCGGTTTTTGCGCAGGAAACTTTGAGTCCATCACGCAAATCGCGCTGAGCAGTAAATCTGTAAACGAAAGCATCGGTAACAAGGGGCTCGGTTTTCGCAGTGTGCTGCAAATTTGCCAATGGCCGCAGGTCTATTCCGTCAGTGATAGTGCGGGCGGCAATAGTTTTGACGGTTACTGCTTTCGCTTCGCTGAGCAAAGCGATATCGAGACCATTCTGACGGAGACAGGTGAGGATCCTGTACTTGCGGTAGAAATCCTGCGGAACATGCCGTGCTGGTTCCTGCCTGTTGTTGCAGAGGATCGTCCGGGGTTGGTTCCGAGGTTTGCGTGCGAAGGATTCGCATCGGTTGTTCGTATGCCGCTGGACTCTGCGCAAGCAAGAGCATCCGTCCTCGAGCAGATTGAATGGTTGTGCACGTTGCAGACACCGCTTCATCTCTTTCTCGAGCGCCTGGCGCGCATCACCATTGAGCGTGAGCCTGGGCAGGTGCATACGCTCAGTCGCACGGTGCGCCAGTCCTGGAAACGCGACCAGGTGGATATCCAGCGTGTTGCGGTCGGTGACAAGCAGGAGTTTCTCTTCCTGAGTGCAGATCTTGACGCCGTGGAGTTTCGCCAGCAACTCGACGACAGCGTCGGCAAGGGAGAGCTACCTGCTAAATGGCAGGACTGGCAAGGCTCGGCCCGTATTACTGTTGTGGTGCACCTGGATGCCTCTGCCGAAAAAGGTTTGTTGTACTGTTTTCTCCCGCTTGGCGCAGAGGCCGTTGCTCCCTTCGCTGGTTACATCAATGCCAATTTTTATACGAACATGAATCGTCGTTCGATCAAGGAAAGCGTTGGTCTGAACCAGTATTTCATTCAGTCAGCAGCAAAACTTGTGCGTCCGGGAATTGAGTTCCTTATTGAGCGGGACTGGCCGACGTCACCTGGTGCAGTGATCGATCTGATGTGTTGGCGTGAACCCTATGCCGAAATTATCAGGCGGACATTCAGCGAAAGTGATTCATCGTTCCTGGAACAACCCATCCTTCCAGTGACAGCCGCCGGTAGTGTTCGTTGGGCGCCAGCGACCAGTACTCATCTATGGGACACAGCGCCTGGGGCCATGTTTTCCAGCGAAGCGATCGTCTCGGCCACATTGGCGGACATCTTTACGTCCAGCGTGACGGCTCTTCAGCGCGATGCATTTGTCGCGTTTTTCGACCTGATTGACAAGGACTTCGATCCTGCGCCCGAAACTATGGCGCAATGGGTGGAGGCAGTTGCTCTACGTCTTTACGAAAAAAAGGTATCGATAGAAACGTGGGCACTTTTCTATGACGAGGTTGCGATTAGTCTCAAGGAAAGTCCCTCCGCCTTGTTCGACAAGCGCTTCCTGTTGGGGCAGGACGGCGAGCTGATTGCAAGCTCCCGGATTAAATCGAAGAGGAAAACCAGAACCACCGACATCTACTTCCCTCCTGCCGCCCGGGTGGGTGCAGAGGATGAAAACGATGGCGAACACGCACCTTTAGCCAGCCTGCCAAAGAAGCTGCGTGAGTGGTTTGCCTTCGTCAGCCCGCAGATCCCTTGGTTGACCAAGGACGGGTACCGACCCGCTCATACCTTCCTGGTTAATGGAAAACTGGTTCGTGAGTACGACACCCGCAGTGTGATGAGAACGCTGGCAGGCATTACCTCCAGTCAGGCGGCGCACAGCACGAAGATGGCGGCACTCGAAGCGGCATTGTGCTTCTGGTTGGTCTCGACTCCTGAGATTGGTGAACTCAGGTTTTTCCTTCCCGCCAGGCAAGGATGGGTTGCTGCCTCCGAGGCGATGTTTGGGAATGGTTGGACTTCCCCCAACGGTAAAGCGCTGGAAACATTGTTGCAGCGTTGCGGCGCGCTATCTGCTGAACTGGCAGCGGCATCAGGCCGGCTGCTACCGGATTTCAAGGAGTGGGAAGGTGGCGGAGACGTGGCGCAGTGGCACCACTTTCTTGGCGCTTTGGGTGTCCGCGATTGCTTGCAGCCGACAGGTTCATCGAGGCGGATACAACAGGAGGTGAGAGCCTGGCCGATGGTGCGTTTGATCACTTCGGCAGTCACTGATCTGGATGAGCAGAGCAGTGAAGTGTGGCGAAATGTGCTCAGTCAACTCGCTGAAAAAATTCCCCACCCCTACACGAATTATCACTGCGAACTACGCGCTTGGCGTTTGCCAGGCCAGACCGATTCGCTCCAGTTTCCGCCAGAGTTGCGCCGCGACTTTGCTGTACAGGTGTTGCGTGCAGTTCAGAACCTTTCGAAGGAGTATTTTGGCTTCATCATGTCGGCCCGGGGCGCATCATGGGGCCACGTAGAGTGGCCAACACCACTTCAGGCATTTCTGACGCAAGTGCCGTGGGTGCCTGTGGTGGACAATGCCAACCACACGGTATTCGTCACTCCGAAGGAGGCATGGCATTTTTCCAGCGACGATGATCATCAGAAACCCCGATTCATGCCGCTCGTTGCGCGCCCGATAGCAAAGCTGCTGAATGAGGGCTATACCCGGCGGATGCGTGCCGCCGGCTTGGGTATTTTGAATGATCCTGACGACGCTGAGCGTGCGCTCCAGGTCTATGCAGCGGCTGCAGAGCAGGGCATTGCCGAGTCGCGGGACGTGCGCCGGTTTAAAGAGCTGTTCAGCAAGGCGTGGAATGAGGTCGCGCGAAGGGAGTGCTACCCCGAGATTAAAGTGATTCCGGTTTCCTCCGGGGGCCGGATCACTGCTGTTCCAGTGACGCTGGACACTTCACTGGAGGCTTCAGCCCAACCCGTCTATTTCATCGATGAAGAAAACTCGGCAAAGACCCGGCTCCTGGAAGAACTCGGAGATCCCCTCTTCGAGTTCGACATAAAGGACCGCCAGGGCGCCTGGACGCATCTCCAGACTCAAGCACCTGGACGCTTCATACGGGTCAGCGAGCAGACGCTCGAAGTGCACATTGATGGCATTCCCATTGACCAGGTCCAGACATTGCCCTTGCTGCCGGACTTGTATGGCGCGTGGTTGGTTGAATTCATTCTTTGCGCCGCCGAGTCCAAGGGCGGCGGGCACTTCCAGCGTACACCGCAAGGCTTTGCCCAGCTGCGACAAAACACCAGTTCGTTGCGCTTCCTCGTCGGGCAAAGCATTTCCGTTTCCATGGGTGGGCAGCCTCGCTCGCTCCCTGCTGGACTGCGGGGCGCATTGACTACGCGAATAGGTAAACAAGTCATTCTAGTTGCGCAGAGTGCTCGGGCCCCCGATTTCAGTTTGCTCGCAGAGATCCATGAACAGTTGGCTGCGGCGCTGAATCAACCCGGCCTCGCCGCTGGACTGGAGGCGGCTTTTCTTCGCCTGATGATGCGTTTCCCAGATGGGGAAGTAGTGCCGAGCAACGATGAAATCGCAGATATCCTGGGAATGGAGGTGTCTTCGGTCCATGCCGTTCGCCGTTTGTCTCAGTCAGACCTTTCTGCGCAGATCCGTTTTGCCCATGTTCTGGCGATCTTACACAACCGGGATGAAGTGGCGCAACAGCTGGTGGCGCTACCAGAGCGCGATGACGTAGGAGAGGAGGTGCTGCTGGAGTGCTGCAACGACCTGGCAGTCATCTTCGGTGTCGCACCGCGTGAGCTGTTGACTCGTTTGAGCCAGATAGCTGACTTTCGCGGGCTCCAGAGTGCATTCAATCTGGATTTCGCCATGCTCAATGGCACTCTGAGCAGACTGGGCAAATACTACCCTCCGATCAACAACAAAGAACTGCATACGCGGCAGTTTCAAGCACATCTCAAACACCGCGAATTTCATTACGTCGAGCATTTACGGTCCAACTTTCTCGGGCACTTCGATAGTCAGGGCTCCCTGGCGCTTTATCTGCAGCTTCGCGCTGAGCTGGCGGCTCTGCCCCCTGACCCTGATTGGTTTGAATCGTACGATGACCTGCCAGACCTGGTGGTTGAAAAATATGTGCTGGGTTGGCTGCAGCAACAACAGTTAGTTACGGATTTACCGGTTCAAACGCCAGCGCTAAGCAGATGTCGCGAACAGAATATCCAGTTCCTGCAAAGTTTTGCGCTGCGCTATGGCAAGCTGGTATCGGCTTGGCTGAGCTCAACTCACGAGCAGGTTGCGCAGGCCTGTCGATCGCTTTGGCAAGATCCGGGTGCCGCTAAACTGAGGTTGCCAGTGCAGGCCCAGCAGTGCGGCTGGAATGACTTCCGCTTGCTCAATGATGATCTTGTCGTCCAATGGCTTACCCTGGACGGTGCTTGGCCGAGTGGGAAGCTGGCTAGTCAAAGGCCTGAAGACTGGGGAATATCTCTAACTGCCGTGCATGACGCACAAGAGGCAGCCAAACAAGCGAAAGAGCAACAGCGTCGCCTGAGAACCCAGATCACTTTTGCTGGCGACTCGTTTTCTGCGCTAACGGAAAATTACGCTGAATTAGCGAACGCGCTGCGTGCCAGATTGAGTGAGGCATCTCGTTTGACTAGCGATTCGACGGAGTTTTGTTCGCTTGCCGATGTGTCACCGTCCCCTGTTAACACTACTTCAGGCGCTGGAGGTGGTGGAGTAGGGAATCGGCCTGCACCCGATACGCAAATGTCGGAAGATCAGCGCAAGGCTATTGGTTTTATTGGCGAGCTTTGGGCGTTCGAATGGATCAAGCAGCATCATCTACAAAAGCATGCGATGGAATTGGATGAGAACTGCTGGGTGTCGGGATACCGCGACATCATGCTCGCTACCAAAAACGGAGACGACAGTCTGGGCTACGACTTCGTGGTAAGGGACAAACAGACTACTTATTACTACGAGGTCAAGGCTAGTTCTGGCAATCCCTGCCGATTCGAGCTTGGTCCAACTGAACTCGTCGCCGCGCAGCGATACAGTACTGATACCAAAAATAAATACAGGATTCTCTACATCTCTAACGCGACCGATCCGGATCGTGTACAACCGCTGTTGATCGACAATCCGTTCTCAAGTCGCGGCAGGAAAAAACTGCGCATTGTGGGTCGAGGTAGCGTTACATACGCTTTCGAGCCTAGTGATTGAGCGTGTAACAGCACAGTTTCGGCAGAGCCGGCATCAGTCAGGCTTTGCCGCGAATGATGCCCTAATGCAGATTGTTGGTGCAGGTGTAGGGCTGTTTGCACGGTGTACCGCAGAAAGCATTAATGATGACGGGCTGATAGCAACGCAGGATTTTTCGCTACCACCGACCTCTTCTCTCGAAGCAAAGAGGTCGTCAAGGAGTGTTTATCCGTGCGTAAAATCCGAGAGGTAATACGACTACCCTTTGACTCCCGTTCCCGCGAGTCAAATCTCGATGGCATCCGCGAACTCATCCCGCATGCATCGGCGCACCAGATAGACCGGTTTTTCTTCATCCTGAGTACGTGGTTTTTCCAGCTCAAGTTCTTTGCTTTTGAACTTCGCCTCGACCATTTTTTGGGGCGTAGGGAAATCGCCTTTTTCCAGTAGGTACTGTTGGTAAATGGGCATCAGCGGCTGCAGCAAACTGGAAAGCTCAATAAAATTACTGCCCTCCAGGGCGTCCAGTCGACTCTTGATATCGGCTTCAATCGCCTGGGTATAGCGCACCTTCAAATCCGCCTTCATCTCACGCAGATCGATGCCGTCGTAGATCAGTAGCTCTAAAGTTGTCTTCAGGTCTTCTGCGTTATGTTCCTTGATGAGTCGCAGCGCTTCCAGGAAATTGCGACCCTGCAGCGCGATCGGAATTTTTTTGAGCAATTCCCGGTCTTTCACGCCGTCTCTAAAGGCTTTGATGATCAGATAAGGGATGCTGATTGGCAGGGTCGCGATGCCCAGCGCGCAGATAAACACCCACTTGGCCGCGGACCAGGCGCCTTTCAATATGACACCCGCCAAGCCGATCCCCAGCAGCAATAGAAACCCGTACACAATAATAATCATGGCAGCACTACTATCCGACAATAAAAAAGTAGAGAGCGTGCACAGCACGCTCTTCTCAAGCATCAGGCATTCGGCTTATCGTATGTGTAGGCGATTTTTTTCTCAGCGCGGATACGCGCTTGATCCTCTTTCAGGAAGTAAAGGCTCAAGGGTTTTGGTGCATCGGCGTGAGCACTTTTAACCCATTGCTTATTGGCGTCAGTGAAATAGAGATCCACGCCAAACACAAATTTGTCCTCATCCTGCAATGCGACAAAAACTTCACCCGAGACAAAATCCAGCTGCCGGGCAGACTGTTCATGGAGAATATATGGGTCGAGGCCTGTGGTTTTCTGTGCCAGATAATCCTCCAGCGACACCTGGCCCTCCTGGATCAGTTTCTCGCCCTCTTTGAGCAGCTCCCTCAAACCAAGCTTGACGGCCTTCTTGAAGTCATCCAACAGCGCCCCACCCAACGACTTATCATCTTGATTCATGAGTTACAGCTCCAGCTTGAGTTCTTTAGCAATGTCTTCCGAGATGTCGACCGGGCCTCGGGTGCTTTCCAGCTTGCGACGAATATGCTCAGGCACATCCGACTCGGAGATCGTGCGCGTGGTGATGGTTTCTTCCCACTGCTGGTTTTCGTTTTTCGAGTAGAACTTGTTCAGCGCCTGCAGCCCAGCGTAAACGCCGGCAGCGACATTCTGAGTTTTGACGTAGGCCGTCAGACCAACGATGGTTGCTTTGACCACCTGGCGCACGTGCTTAACGGAGGCTTCCAGAAAGCTCTTTATCTTGTCCCAAAACGCCGTGACCACCACGGCACCGGCGAAAAGCGCCGCGCCCAACAAAATAAATGGAATCATTCCAGCACCATCCCCGTTTGCTTTTCGACGTAGTCCTTGGAGACCACTTTGGTTGTAGTTGTGTATTCGTTTTTTACGTTTGCCTGCTTGCTGACAAGCGTGTTTCTTATTTCTCTCAGCACGTCCTCTTCGCTGAGGCAGGTGGACTGCTTGTAAGCGGCCTTGAAGGCTGCCATTAACGTCACATTTTCGATGTCAGCGGCACTCAGCCCGTGCGCCGCTTGTGCATAGGCTTCAAGGTCCAGGCCCGCCTGCAACGCTTGCGGGATATACCGTTTGAAAAGCGCAACGCGGTTATCGTGATCCGGTAGCTTGAAGTGGATGTGCTTGGCGATCCTGCGCATGAAGGCAGGGTCGTAGTTGGAAATGAAGTTCGTGGCAAAAATCAGAATGCCGCTGAAGTCATTCAGTATGTTCAACAGCACCGAGCGAGTCTGGTTGACACTGGTATCGGTGGCGCTGGTCATGTTGGTGACCCGCCGACTCAGAATGGCATCGGCCTCGTCGAAGAAAATGACACAGTCTGTTTCCTTAGCAAAATCGAAAACCTTTTTCAGGTTTTTCGGTGTGTCGCCCACGTACTTCGATTCAATTTGCGAATAGTCGACTACCAGCAGGTCTTTTCCAAAGGCCTGTGCAACCGCATGTGCCGTGATCGTCTTGCCGGTACCCGGCTCACCATAAAAATTCAGGACGAATTTGTCTGACATTTTGTGCGTACTGGCGAAGCCGAGCACCTTATAAACAAACTCACTGTCTTTGCGTAGGGCAATGGCCGAGAGAATTTCGTCTTTTGTGTGGCTGTTGACCACCACGTCGTCGAGTTTGTATTTCGGAACAATGACTTCAAAGTCATGCGACCCTGTTGCGGGCGCTAGCTCCTTCCTCTGTGGTTCGACCTTGTTCTCACCCACTGGTTTTCCGATCGGCATATCTACTCCAGAATTACAAAATCAATCGGGTGCCCCTATTCAGCTACGGCTGAGTAGCACCAGTAATCAAAGCTTGAATCCGCGCTCATTTCCCCAATGAACGCGCGCGAAAAACACCACCGCCACCGCCGGTACCAGCGCCGAATAGCCGGGCTTCAAGGCTGTCTTCAAATTGGTCACCCAACGCCCCACTGCGCTCTTGCTCAGCAAATCCGGCAATGCTGAAACCACGTTCCATGAAGTGATCTCGGTAAACTTGAACTCACCAGGGGTAACAACCAACCCTTGCGAAGTCTCGACCTCGAGTGGCGATGCCGGGGTCTTGAGGTAGGAAGCCAAGGTCAATCGTTCTGCCAGTGCGTCCACGTGCCTGAAATAAGTATCAGCCGACATGGCCTTTACTGCGGCAATGGGCGAGCGGCTGAAAGCATGGCCATCCGGAAACGCGTTATCGAACACTTGGCGAATCAGCAGTGCTTCGAGTTCCACGACTGCGGTATAGGTTTGTCGATCATTGCCCAGATCGAAATGTTTTACCAACATGTCCAATACTTCGGCGTATGCAATGCCTCGGCCGCGCGTGAAGTTGGCCAGGCAGTGGCCTCCCAAGAGCTGGAGTTCCTGGGTGAAGGAATACAGTGGCTGTTTGTCGTCGAAGGAAATCCAGCTGCTGGTCTTGAGATGCTTAATCCCTTGCTCCAGCACCTCGTTCGGTGCGCTCTGGAGCAGGCCATAAAGCAGGGTGTCATTGCGAACCGCGTCTTGTTGTGTCACCGCCCCCAGTTGCTGGCCTTCAAAGCCTGCAAACTGCGTACGCAGCAATACATCATGCAGCTTTGGCCAATAATCCCTGTGACCAAACTCGGGCATTGCAACGTTTTCAAAGTGCGGCACTTCATGCCGCCCCAGACAGGTCTCATCGACGTTCATCAACAACACGGCATCTGATTTTGAATAGGCATTGATCAAACGCCCTGCGGTGCAGCCTTTCAAGGCCTGAGCTTCTCCTGCCGACACTTCCACCGCTGCGGCCATCAACAGCACGTCGCCGATGATCAGTTCACAGGACTCGGGATGACTGGCCAGCTTGCGAAGTGCACTGACCACGACCCGCCCGCCCAAGGAATGGCCGGCCAGGTTGACGTGGGTGACATAGGGGTAGTGTTCCAGTAGGTGAGCTTCTAGCTCCTCAAGCAGAGCCTCGCCAATACGATTTGCGCGTTTGCGAATCTGGGCGAAATGCACAGCTCGGTCAGCGGCAAATGCAGCAACGCCGGCGGCGGGATGCAATCGCGAAGCACCAAGAATGACATTGCGTGAAATCGTGCCGACCAAGGAGTAGTGACTGGACTGCCAGAATGCCAGAAGGTTGATGTCACCACTCAGGGCCTGCGGTATCTGGTTGCCCAAGAGGGTGCGATCACCAAGGTTATGGCCGGCGGAGTAACCATGGATGAAAACATTGGCTGTAGTGCTGGCACAAAAGGACTTGGTAGTGAAGCTGAAGTGCTTTGTTTCCAACGATGAGACTCCATTCAGTAACGCAATCCGGGATCATGAACATCCGTATATCGGCCATTGGGTCCTAAACTTTAACGCGATTCGCCAGCATGATGATGCATCGACATCAAGGGCCAGATATATCGCGCTGCGGCCTCGGAAGAGGAGGCTTTCTGTGAATTCCTCGACGGGAACCGCCGCAGCTTCCGGCAGTTTCGCTTCGCTGAAATCAAACGCCTCACCCGGCAGGGCGTGCTGAAAGCGGGTCAAATCTACAATCCGCCTTTACTACGCTGCAGCACGTTCGCGAATTTCTGCAGTCTTCTCCTGGCAAGGGCGTCCTTTTTTTGATGATATGATATGGCCATCATTCGCTAAGGGCCTTGCTCATGGGTTACGTATTGGTTCTATTGGTCGCCTTGCTATCCAAAGGCTTCTTCAACAGTAAACTCTGTAAGGGGGAGTTTGGCTTTTTCAAAACCTATTTCATTTTCGGGGGGATAGGCTCCTTCTCCATAATGATTGTAGGTATTATAATTTTTGGACCGTCTGCGCTAAGTAACGATCACGGCACAGGCCTGGTCGGTGTAAGATCTGTAGGGCGATTAATCATGTTTTTATTGGGCGTGTATTTGTCTGGAATTGGACTGGCCATATACAGGATAAAGAAAAAGGGTGGCCTTAATCCACTCATGGAACTATATATCTGGCTGTTAGTTATAATGTTTATCTTACTGTTGCCCTCCACGATAGTTATGGCGCCCGTTCATTGTGTCGTCTACGCAATTGCACTCTATGCGCTCTATAAACTACGTTGGAATGAAGTGTTTATCGAGCGGGTACCAGTTTAGCCCTTGCAATGAACGAGCTTGTCGGACAAGCGCACGCAGCGGCGCTTGGATTGCGCCGCATGACTCGGCGGCGCTATCCAAGTATTAAGTATCGGTTGTTAGAGCTCCGCGATTGCCGCGCTGATAACCGGGGCCGAAAACCACGCCGCAAATATCGCCAGCTAACTTGTTGTGTAATGGTGGTGTGTTGGCATTTGTTAATGTTGAGGGGGCTTCATCCATTTTACCGCCTGAATAGTGGTGCATCATCTTCCTAGTGGTCAATTATGCGTCCGGAGCTGATAGATCTAATAAATAAAAAAATCTAGTGGCTAGATACTAATCGGTCATTACATCGATACGACGTTCAAGCCTCGGGTTGCATGAAATGCTGAGACGGACAGGCTGCCTGTAGCTGCTTGCTCAACGTGCTCACTCCACCAGGCCATCATCGGGCGTCTGCGCTCAATGTAGTCGGCCCGGTTGTAGGCACTGCGTACCTCATCTTTATCGACGTGGGCTAACGCAACCTCGATTAATTCAGGATCCCAACCATGTTCATTGAGGATGGTACTTGCCATTGAACGCATACCGTGACTTACCAGGCGCCCTTCGAACCCCATACGCTTCAGTGCCATGTTGGCGGTCTGGCTGTTGCAGTGAGTGCGAGGGTCCCGATCTGCGGGAAAAACGTACTCCCGATGTCCACTGTAGGGCTTGATCGCTTCCAAGAGCGTCAAAGCTTGTTCCGTGAGCGGAATGATGTGTATCCGACGTTTTTTCATGCGCTCCGCCGGTATCGTCCATATCTTCTTTTCGAAATCGATGTCAGCCCAACGTGAGGTAGCAGCCTCGGCTGGTCGAGTCATGGTGTGAAGTTGCCACTCGATTAGGCAGCGTGTAGTTCTCTTTATGCTGGCGTTGGCAATCGATACCATAAGCTCCTTCAGCTCATCGGGCGCAAGGGCCGCCATGTTTTTCTTTTTGGGCTTCTTGAAGACGGAGCGGATTCCACTGAGCGGATTCGCGTGAATCAATCCCGAATTGACACCATAGGTCATGATCTCATTGAGGCGTTGGGTTAGACGTTTAACGGTTTCGAGGCTGCCCTTCGACTCGAGGGGGCGAAGCAAATTTATGACTTTAGGGGCAGTGATAGCAGATATTGGGGTGGTGGCCAGATCAGGGAAAACATGCAGCGTGAGAGAGCGCCAAATATCCTCGGCGTACGCTGGGGTGACTGAATCCTTTTTGAGCTCGAACCACGCTGCCGAGATATTTTCGAAAGTGTGTTCCGTGGCTGCTTTTTTCGCGTGCCGCTCGGCGTCGCGTTTCTCTTTAGGGTCCAGCCCTTGGGCGACGAGCTCTCTCGCTTCCACGGTTCTCTTGCGTGCTTGAGCCAGGCTTACCTCAGGGAAGGTGCCCAACCCCATGTTTATCCGCTTTTTCGTCACGTGTTGAATGTAGTTGAAATTCCATAGCTTTGAGCCATTGATTCTCACTCTCATCTGAAGGCCGTTGCCATCGGTGAGTATGTAGTCCTTTTCCTTTGGCTTCGCGGCTTTGACTTTTACGTCTGAAAGGCGCGTGGCTTGGGCTCCCATGGTGTATTCCAGTGCAGTTTATGTATTCCAAAAAATAGCAGGTGAGGCCTTGGAATACCACTTGGAATACACGAAATCGTAGATGGTCACGAATGCTAATGGACGCTCGTGGACTCTAAACCCCTGTATTTGCTGGATTTCAGGCACAAAAAAAGACGTCCGTGGACGTCTTTAGATGATTATTTGGTGGAGCCGGGGGGATTTGAACCCCCGTCCGCCAGTACTCCGCTGTCGGTACTACATGCTTAGCCGTTTCTATTAAGTTAACCCTCAGCGACCCGAAGGGCAGGGTGCTTT
>Ga0302347_1001736_pt1 | contig 24956 bp, 18 predicted proteins | sample PhyWR1_FD_202178 | JGI IMG/M metagenome (GOLD analysis project Ga0302347, IMG submission 202178) | Leaf surface microbial communities from wheat plants in UC Gill Tract Community Farm, Albany, California, United States - DLSL W.R1 (v2)... | ecosystem: Host-associated > Plants > Phyllosphere >...
TTCAGCAATATATCAAAGCATCGCCGCTTAATCCAAAGCAAACCAAGCGTAAATTTTGAAGAAAATGCTAGCGGCTTGAAAGTAGAAGCTTTCTCCTACGCATTCTCTGAAAAAGAGCCCGATACTGCTTTCTCACAGTGCTGGGGCCATGACCTGCTAGAAGAGACATACAATGTCTATCGTCAAATTTTGGTGCTTGGGCAGGAACTGAACAATCAGATTATTTAGTGACAGTGCAAGGCCTGCTCTTGGCGACCTTTCAATCCTGCCACATTAAAACTACCACCCACTAGAAGGACTATCATCTGATAATCCTTACCAGTGTAGATCCAAAACCTTTAACTCACCTATTGATTTGGAATGGAACCTCAAATCTAAACGTATTTGTTGCCAATGGCGTAGCGCCAAACATCTGCCCCCCTAACCTACGGCTTGTTGCAGAAATCTGGATATCATGGGCATCAGCCACTATTTTTGCGAGATAAAGACCTACACCCTCGCCTTTCCTCAAAGATTTAGACCAGCGCCCCCGATATTTTTTAGTGAAGATCAAATCAATTTCATCTTCTTCAATGGGAGGCCCCTGAGAAACCACCTCGACCTCAACTCGATCTTGCATTTCACGCAGACGGACAACAACATCACCCGAAAGACAATACTTCACGGCATTGCTAATCAAAGAAAACGGAATTATCTTGAAACTTTCTCTGAGATTAAAATTCCTATAGCACTCACCACGAAAAATAACTTTAGTCTTAACTCCATCTTCATCAGTCTCGAAACCTGAGAGAATCGAGGTTATCTTTCTTAAGATACCATGCAGAGACATTGAAGCAGGTCTACCAAAACGTGCAGCTGCTGGATTGAAGTAAATAGAAACCAAGTCAAAGTAGTCGTTGAGTAGTCCAGCAGCCTTCACCAATGATTTCATTTCTGTAGAAGCATGATCAAGCTGTGCGTCAACCGTCCTCACAGCCGATGAGCTAGTTTGATCAAGAAGCCGAACAGATATACTCTCAAGCTGTCGCGCCAACCGAATCGGATCGTGCAAAGGATCAAGAAGCTCTGACTGCCGCTCCAAAATATAATTATCAATCACCTTATCAAGCTTGCTAAGAGAATTAACCCAACTATGAAACCTCCGCTCATCTAGGCTTCTTCCCTTCAATTCTAGCTTGAGCTCACGAGATATTTTAGTTCCGACTTGCTCTCCCTTCATACCGAATACAACTATTCGAGTCTCACCTATGGAAGCGACAAAGTAAGACAATCCATGAGGACATAAACTTTCGCCCGACGTATGAGTAGACAAACATGCTTTAGACAACTTGCACTTTTTTTCGCATGTTTTAGAAAGCCCGGCATCACCGGACACAATTATTTCGCCAATAGATACGGGCCACGGCGTCGCGACAGAGCCAGTACTGAAAACTTCTTTAAGCAACATGACGATAAATCCTTACAAGATCCACCGTCGCCTCAAAGAGCTTGGGAAATACAGCACTATCTAACTTTATAGCCTTTCGAGGATCATCTTGATTCTCGACCAATACGCTTAGCGAACCCAAGTATTCGTTTCGCTTAGCCTTATCCAGAGCATTGCTCTCAGCCACCATCACCTGTTCAATACGATCAACGCTGAATTTTTCAACGAAAAACTGATCTATGAGATCAGAGCACTTTTGCGCTGTCATCGGCTTTTTCGCAACATCATCAGCTTGCTCAAAAAACTTAGTTGCAAGAACGTCATATTGCTTATTAGAGACAGCGCATATTTTCTGATTAGGATTCAGCCTTCTCAATGAAGACAATAGTTTAAGGCCACCCTCCTCCGGATCATCCTTCACGATACCCTTGATGTCCAGAAATATTACATCATAAGTTGCCAAAACTGCGACATCCGACAAGCTAACCTGCTTGTAAGTACTGATCTGATAACCCGCTTTCTTTAATTCAGCAATTGGGAAATCCGAGATCTCATCATCAACAAATGCGACCTTACCAAGAGCCTTTGCATCAATTTTATTTGGGCTTTTAGAAATTCTCTCTATCACCTCAGGCAAGGACATCCCTGTAGTCTTCTTGGATGAAACCCATTTACGAAATGCAAGTACTACACCAGCCACGGGCACACATATGCCGAAGAAATTTGCCAACCAACTTGCGTTTTCAAACCAAGATACGACCCCTGAAATATATTCCATTATCTCACTCTCTTAATTTATTCTATTCACGGCAAACAAATCCTAGCTCAACTCCAACGGCAGCACCCTACATAAGCCTCCCCACTAAGATCACTAATGCGAATCTTTTGCAGCTTTCTTAATAAACACTCAATGGAGCAGAATCTAATCCATCCACCCCATTCAAGCGGCTTTAGCATTCATGCAGTACAAGCCTGAGAAGCTCAGACAACTCTTATGCACTGACAATACGGGCAAAATGCCATGACGCGCATGTGCATTCAAGCACCATTTCAGCACTTGACCTTGTAACGCTCACACGCACGCGCCCCAAAGGCCGGGGTGCCTCATAGGAGCGAAAGCTGGATCGCCTGTAGGAAAATTTGCTAAAAAATTTGGGGACGATAGGATAGGCGCCTGAGTGCGTCACCTTGACGTACCTAAACGCTGTCACACTTCGAGATTTTGAGCGAGAAAAGTCCGTTAAAATTAAGGACTTACAGAATGGAGGCGGCCCCGCCAGCCACACCCCGGCACTCGATGTTCCCGCTATGGCTGCTCCCTTCCGGGCCTGACCAGGTTAACGGGTAATCAATGCGGGAGGACCGACAGGGCCACCACTACATGTCTCGCTGAACAGCGAGTGGCGCCATTGTACCGGTCCTGAGCCCAGATACAACCTCTGCGGCAGAAAAAGTCATCATTTCTCAATGACTTGTCTGGCTAGCGCGCGCCACACGGTCAAACACCCTGACCCGCCAGCGGCCCCGGCCGCCAAGATGGACAAGTGCCGGCACTCACGCAACGGGTCAACATGGCCCCAGGGTGATCAGACCTCGATGCCCTGCTGGGCAAGAAACGCCACGAACGCCTCTTCATCGAGCACCTTCACGCCCAGCTCGCTGGCCTTGGCCAGCTTCGACCCGGCACCCGGCCCTGCCACCACGCAGTGGGTCTTGCCAGAAACCGACCCCGCCACTTTCGCACCCAGGCCTTCGAGCTTTTCCTTGGCGATGTCGCGGCTCATGCGTTCCAGGGAGCCGGTGAGCACCCAGGTCTGGCCCGCCAGAGGCAGCCCCTCGGCCACCTTCTTCTCGCTACGCCAGTGCATGCCGAAGGCCAGCAACTGCGCTTCGATGGCGTGGGCCAGTTGCTGGTTGGCTTCATCCCTGAAGAACGCGCGTACAGCCTCTGCCTGGCGCGTATTGAGCGCCTGGCGCAGGTCGATGCCATCCGCGGCGATGATCTTGTCCAGGCTGTCCAGGCGCGCCACCAGCTTCTGCGCGCCAGTCGGCCCTACCGAGGGGATGTCGAGCTTGGCGAGCAGGTCGGCCAGGGTGGTACTGGCGGCGAATTCGGCTGCCAGCTCGCCTTCGTCCTGCAACTGCATGCCGCAGTCCAGCAACTGGCGGATGACCTTCTGGTTGTGTTCGTCTTCAAAAAAGTTGTGAATCTCATGGGCCACTTCCAGGCCGATGTCCGGCAGGTAGGTGAGCACCTGCGGCAATGCCTGTTGCACGCGTGACAGGCTGCCCAGTGAGCGGGCCAGCACCTTGGCGGTTTCTTCACCGACATCGGGAATGCCCAGGGCATAGATGAAGCGGGCAAGGGTCGGCTGCTTGCTGGCGGCGATGGCTTCGAGCAGCTTGCGGCTCGACACTTCGGCAAAACCCTCGAGGCCTACGATTTGGTCGAACGCGAGCGTGTAAAGGTCGGCTGGTGAGGCAATCAGGCCCTCGTCCACCAACTGCTCCACGCTTTTCTCACCCAGCCCGTCGATGTCCATCGCCCGGCGCGACACATAGTGAATGATCGCCTGTTTGAGCTGCGCCCCACAGGCCAGGCGGCCGACGCAGCGGTACACGGCCCCTTCGCTGGTCACTTCCCTGCCCTTGCTGCGCTTGACCAGCTGGGTGCGCTCCACGTGGGAGCCGCACACAGGGCATTGGCTGGGCACCTGCACTTCACGCGCCCCTTCCGGGCGACGCTCCAGCACCACCTGCATCACCTGCGGAATCACATCACCTGCGCGGCGGATGATGACCGTATCGCCGATGCGCAGGCCCAAGCGTGCGATTTCGTCCATGTTGTGCAACGTGGCATTGGACACCGTGACACCGGCGACCTTTACCGGCTTCAGACGGGCGACCGGGGTAACCGCGCCCGTGCGCCCCACCTGGAACTCCACGTCCAGCACCTCGGTGAGCTCCTCCATCGCCGGGAACTTATGGGCGATGGCCCAGCGCGGCTCCCGGGCACGGAAACCCAGCTCACGTTGTGCGGCCAGGCTGTTGACCTTGAACACCACGCCGTCGATCTCGTAAGGCAGGCTGTTACGCCGTTCACCGATGTCGCGGTAATAGTCCAGGCATTGCTCGATGCCGGCCGCGTGCTTGAGCTCACGACTGATCGGCAATCCCCATGCCTTGAGTTGCTCCAGCGTGGCGATATGGCTGTCGGCCACAGGCGCGGACACCTGACCGACACCGTAGCAGCAGAATTCCAGCGGGCGACTGGCAGTGATCTTGGAGTCCAGCTGACGCAGGCTGCCTGCCGCAGCATTGCGCGGGTTGGCGAACGTCTTGCCGCCAATGTCGGCCTGGGACGCATTGAGCCGGTCGAAGCCGGCCTTGCTCATGAACACCTCGCCCCGCACTTCCAGCACCGCAGGCCAGCCTTGGCCGTGCAGCTTCAAGGGAATGTTGCGCACGGTGCGCACGTTGGCGCTGATGTCCTCGCCAGTGGTGCCGTCGCCTCGCGTGGCACCCTGCACCAGATGACCGCCACGGTAGAGCAGGCTGACCGCCAGGCCATCGAGCTTGGGCTCGCAGCTGAAATCCACCGCGTCTGGCTGGTCCAGCCCCTCCGTCACGCGGCGACCGAACTCGCGCAGGTCGGCTTCTTCGAAGGCATTGCCCAGGCTGAGCATGGGAACCTCATGACGAACCTGGCTGAATGCAGCAAGGGCCGCACCACCTACCCGCTGGGTGGGCGAATCGGGCGTGACCAAGTGGGGGTGCTCGGCCTCCAGCGCCTTGAGTTCGTTGAACAGCCGGTCGTACTCGGCGTCGGGCACGCTGGGTTCGTCCAGCACATAGTAGCGGTAGTTGTGCTGGTCGAGTTCGGCACGCAGTTCGTGGATGCGGGTTTCAGCGGTCATTTTTCAGCTTCTCTTGCAAAACGAAAGAGCAGCCTGGCAGCGTCTGGAGGGCCAAGCCTGGTCATCGCCTTCTGCCTTAGGCAGCGAGCCCGCTTCACAGGTTCGACACAGACTCGAAAGACTGTGGTGAACCTGTGAAGCGGGCTCGCTTGCCGAAAGCCGATTCGATGAGCAAGAGGCCTGGGCCGACCAGCACGCCCCGAGGCTGCTCTTCGTCTGGATTTATCAGCGCTTCTGGGTCAGGGCGCGGCGCTCGAATTCCACGATGCGCTGGCGGTAGTGCTCGATGGTCTGCGCCGTCAACACGCTGCGCTGATCATCCTTGAGTTCACCGTTGAGCTCATGGGCCAGCTTGCGAGCGGCCGCCACCATCACGTCGAAGGCCTGCTTCGGATGGCGTGGGCCTGGCAGGCCGAGGAAGAAGCTCACCGCACGCGTGCTGAAATGGTCGATGTCATCCAGGTCGAAGATGCCCGGCTTGACGGCATTGGCCATGGAAAACAGCACTTCGCCGTGACCGGCCATGCTCTCGTGACGGTGGAAGATGTCCATCTCGCCGAACCGCAGGCCGCTCTCCAGAATGTTCTGCAGCAACGCCGGGCCTTTGAACCCGCCCTCGTCCCGGGAAATGACGCTGATCACCAGCACTTCCTCGGCCGGCGGCAGCTCCTTGACGCTGTTGTTGGCCGTTGCTGGGGATGGGCTACGGCCATTGTCCGCGGCGAAGTCGTCTTCCTCGTCGATCACGATATCCGCTTCGCGGGAAGGCGCGCTGAAGCCTGCGTCAACGCGTGGCGCTTCTGCAGCCGTCGGGCGTTTTGGCCACTTGCTGACCTTGGCGGGCTTGGGCTCACGCTCACGGTCGCGATCCGAGGCACTGAGCGACGGCAGATCACTTTCGTCCAGCTCAGGCTCCCTGTGGGTGTCGAGCACGCGGGGTGGGCCAAGTACTTCGGCGCCACCGCCTTCATCGTCCGCCGCATTGGCATAACTGCGGTCCAGACGGAATTTCAACTTGCCCTTGCCGCCGCGCATACGGCGCCAGCCGTCGAAAAGAATGCCGGCAATGACAATGATGCCGATAAGGATCAGCCACTCGCGCAGACCGATTTCCATGTAATCCCGTGCCTCTAATAAATATGCTGAAAACAAAGGCTTCAAAGGCCTTTAACACGTGGCGCCAAGCCTATGTTCTGACAGGCGTTTTACCCACGCAGAAAACGAGTGACATAAAGCTAGCACGACCAAAGACAACTTTACACCGTCTGTCTCACATGACAGGGGCATTTCAATGAAGATTGTGCCGTTTGACTACAGGTTTCACGCATCGACCATCGCCATTGCCGCCTCCACGTCCACGGCCACCAGGCGCGAACAGCCTGGCTCGTGCATCGTGACACCCATCAACTGGTCGGCCATTTCCATGGCGATCTTGTTGTGCGTGATGTAGATGAACTGCACGCTCTCACTCATTTCCTTCACCAGCCGGGCATACCGCCCGACGTTGGCATCGTCCAGCGGTGCGTCGACTTCATCGAGCATGCAGAACGGTGCGGGGTTCAACTTGAAGATGGCAAACACCAGCGCCAAGGCGGTCAGTGCTTTTTCGCCACCGGACAGCAGATGAATGGTGCTGTTCTTCTTGCCCGGTGGTCGCGCCATGATCGTCACCCCTGTATCGAGTAGATCTTCGCCCGTCAGTTCCAGATAAGCGCTGCCACCGCCGAAAACTTTTGGGAAAAGTGCCTGCAATCCGGCATTTATCTGATCAAAGGTATCTTTGAAGCGGTGGCGGGTTTCCTTGTCGATCTTGCGAATGACATTTTCGAGTGTGTCCAACGCTTCGACCAGGTCAGCATCCTGGGCATCGAGGTAGCGCTTGCGCTCGGACTGCTGTTCGTATTCCTCGATGGCGGCCAGGTTGATCGCGCCCAGCCGCTGGATACGGGCCTCCAGTTGCTCCAACGCCTGCTCGGTGCCGGCCTCGGTAACGTCGGGCTCGACCGTGGCGAGAACACCCTGCAAGTCGTAACCGTCGGCAAGCAACTGCTCCTGCAACGTGGTACGCCGCACTTCCAGGCCCTGACATTCCAGACGCAGTTGTTCAAGTTGACCGCGCAGCAACTGGGCCTGCTGCTCGGCCTGGGTGCGGCGCTTTTCGGCATCGCGCAGTTCGCGGTCGGCCTCGTCCATCTGCAAGCGTGCCTGGCGCATTTCTTCGTCGACACCCATGCGCCGTTCCAGCAGCTCTTCGAGCTTGAGCCGCAGTTCCTCCAACGGCGCCTCCCCCTCCTCCAGGTTCAGGCTCAACTGCTCCTGTCGCTCGCTCAGACGGGCCGCCTGCAGTTCCAGGCGTTCCAGAGCCTGACGCGTGGAGTCATGCTGGGCGCGCAACGACCCCAGGCGCACCGCCAGTTGGTGGGCATGATCCTTGTGCTGCCTGGCTTCCTGGCGAATACGGTCCAGGCCCTCACGCAGCCGGTCGCGCTGGGCCAGCAGCACTTCGCGCTGGTCGGTGTCCTGGGCCATCAGTTCGAGGGCATCCTGCAACAGCAAGCGGGCTTCGCCCAGCTGCTCATGCTCAAGGGCGCGCTGCTCGTCGAGCTCCGCCAGCTCCTCTTCCAGACGGCGGCGGCGCAACGCGACCTGTTCGGCGCGGGCACGGTTGGCTGACAAGCTGGCCTTGAGCTCGGCCTGCAAGCGGTTTTCTTCCTGGGCGCGACGGCGTACCTGCTCGCGCTGCGCTTCCAGGTGCTGCTGCTGTTCACGCAAAGTCTGCAACTGCTGTTCAAGCTGCTGCAAGGCGATGTACTGCTCGCGCTGACTGTGCTCGAGTCGTTCGATTTCCTGACCGCGCGCCAGCACGCCGCTCTCACCGCTACCCCCGCGGCGCACACGCAGGCTGTTTCGAGAGACCCAGTAGCCATCGCGGCTGACCAGGCTCTGCCCTTCGCCCAACCCGGCACGCAAGGCCAGGGCCTCGGCCAGGTCTTCCACGGGCCTGACCTGGCCCAGCCATGGCGCCAGGTCAACAGGACCCTGCACCCTGTCTAGCAGGCTGCCGGAAGTCGCTGCCTGGCTGGCGCAAGCCGCGAGCAGCAGGCTCACATCGCCCTGCTGCAAGCCTGCCAGGTCCAACGGTGCAAAGTCGTCCACCAGCACCGCTTGCAAATCGGCGCCCAGCACGGTTTCCACCGCAAGCTCCCACCCGGGCTCCACGCGCAGCGCTTGTGCCAGGCGGGGGCAGTCTGCCAACCCCTGCCCCTGCAACCACTCGCCCACACCAGCGCCTGGGTCCAGGGCTGCCTGTTGCAGGGCTTCCAGCGATGCCAGGCGCCCGCCCAGGCGTTGCATATCGCCCTGGGCCTGCTGCTGAGCCAGCCCAGCCTCCTGCAGCGCCTGGCGCACCGTTTCCAGGCGCTCGATAACCTGCTCTTCCTCCTGTTGCAGTGCTTCGAGCGACAACTCGCTGCTGGCCAACTGTTCAACCTGCTCCAGCATGGCTGCGTCTTGCGGGTCTTCGCCCAACTGCGCCTGCTCGTCGGTGAGTTTGCGCTGACGCTCGGCCAGTCGCTCCAGGCCGCTTTCCAACTGCTGCAAGCGCGCCTGCTGCACTTCGGCCTGGCGACGCGGTTCAGCCGAGCGACTGTTGAAGGTGTCCCATTGCTCCTGCCACCCGTGCATGCCTGACTCGGCCTCTTCCAGCACGGCAGCGCTTTCTTCGGCAGCCTCCAGGGTCAGCGCCTGCTCGGGCTCAAGCATGGCCAGTTCTTCGCCCAGGGTTGCCAGCAGCGTACGGTCATGCCCCAGGTGCGATTCGGTTTCCTGGCGCGTGCGCTCGGCTTCCTTGAAATCGTCCTGCAACTGGCGCAGGCGTTGTTGGCCGTGCTGAATGCTCTGCTCGACCCGGGCGATGTCGCCGGCCACCGAGTAGAACCGGGCCTGCACCTGGTTGAAGCGCTCGGACAGCTCATGATGACCGTCACGCAGCCGCTCGATACTGGCATCGGCATTGCGCTGCTCGGCCACCAGTGCCTCGAAGGACACATCCTGGTTACCGATCACCGACTGGCGCTGACGAACCCGTTCATCCAGCTCGCGCCAGCGCAGCGCCGCCAGGCGTGCCTTGAGCTGGCGTTCCTGCGCCTTGTATTCACGGTACTTCTCGGCCGCCTGGGCCTGGCGGTGCAGGCGTTCGAGCTGGCGTTCCAGCTCCTCGCGAAGGTCGGTCAGGCGCGCCAGGTTCTCCTGGGTGCGGCGGATGCGGTTTTCGGTTTCGCGGCGACGCTCCTTGTATTTGGAGATACCGGCCGCTTCCTCGATGAAATTACGCAGTTCCTCGGGCTTGGCTTCGATCAGCTTGGAGATCATGCCCTGTTCGATGATCGAGTAGCTGCGTGGCCCAAGGCCGGTGCCCAGGAAAATATCGGTGATGTCCCGGCGCCTGCACTTGGTGCCGTTGAGGTAGTAGCTGTTCTGGCTGTCGCGGGTCACCTTGCGCCGAATCGAGATCTCGGCGTAGGCGGCATACTCGCCCACGAGCGTGGTTTCGCTGTTGTCGAACACCAGTTCGATGCTGGCCTGGCTGACTGGCTTGCGGCCGCTGGAGCCGTTGAAGATGACGTCGGTCATCGACTCGCCGCGCAGGTTCTTTGCCGAACTTTCGCCCATCACCCAGCGCACGGCGTCGATGATGTTGGACTTGCCACAGCCATTGGGGCCCACGACCGCCGCCATGTTGCTCGGGAAGTTGACGGTGGTGGGGTCGACGAATGACTTGAACCCCGCCAGGCGGATGCATTTGAGGCGCATCGATCAGGGCCGGGCCAGCGCCGCCAGTACCAGTTCGCAACTGCGCTGGCCATAGGCGGTGAGTACTTCACGAATGCGCGGCAAGTCGCGCAGCACCACCGCCTCGAGCAAGTGACTGAACAGGCCCAGGTAATCGACCATGTTCGCTTGACGCTGGTCCAGGGACAGGTAGTAGGCGCGGCTCATGGCGGGTTGCAGGTTCTCGACGGTTTCCTGGAGGAACGGATTGTCGGCGAAGGGATAGGCGGCACGCATTACCTCGAAGCTCTCGGCCACGAACGCCTCGATGTCACGCGCGGCGTGAGCCACCTGAAGACGCTGTTGAATGTCCAGAAACGGGCGCAGTTCGTCTTCGTTGCGCCAGCGTTGTGCAACCGCGTTGCCCAGCAGGATGTAGAACTCGCTCATGAGCGTGCACAGGCTGCGCACACTGCGCTCGTCCAGCTCGGTGACGTGGGCGCCACGGCGCGGCAATATCGCCACCAGGTGGCGGCGCTCGAGGATCAGCAGCGCTTCACGCACCGAACCCCGACTGACGTTGAGCGCCTGGGTCACCTTCTGTTCCTGGATACGCTCTGCAGGCGCCAGTTCGCCGCGGATGATGCGCTCGGCCAGGTAATCGGCGATCTGCTCGGCGAGGCTGTCCGGGGCCTTGAACGTCATGGTTTTCCTTCAAATCACTGAACGGGGCACAAGGGGGCGGATTGTAGCCTACTTGCCCCTGGGAAGCGCAGCGGTGTATCGCGGTTTATTTGACCGCCCGGACAGCTGCCGGGTCGGCGCGATCTATGCTTGGTGTAAGCACCATCAACCAGGGTGGGCCGGCCGCCGAGCAATTTCCTGACCTTTGAGTCAGAAAAACATTGACCCGCGTGACAGGTGTTGCTTAGAGTCGGCCCAACAACAATAAAACCATTGCGAGGCCATCCCCGTGATCCAGTTTCTCGTCAACCAGGAGCTGCGCAGCGAGCACGCCCTGGACCCGAACATGACCGTGCTGCAGTACCTGCGCGAACAGTTGGGCAAACCCGGCACCAAAGAGGGCTGCGCCAGCGGTGACTGTGGCGCCTGCACCGTGGTGATCGGTGAACTGACTCAGGACGACGCCGGCAACGATGCCTTGCGCTATCGCAGCCTCAATTCCTGCCTGACGTTCGTGTCCAGCCTGCACGGCAAGCAACTGATCAGCGTCGAAGGCCTCAAGCACCAAGGCCAGCTGCACAGCGTGCAACAAGCCATGGCGGACTGCCATGGATCGCAATGCGGTTTCTGCACGCCAGGTTTCGTCATGTCGTTGTTCGCCCTGCAAAAGAACAGTCAGGGTGCCGACAAGCATCAGGCCCAGGAAGCACTGGCGGGCAACCTGTGCCGCTGCACGGGCTACCGGCCCATCCTGGACGCGGCCCGGCAGAGCTGCCGGCAGCCCTGCCACGATCAGTTCGATGCCCAGCAAGCGCAGACCATCGCCCGCCTCAAGGCCATTGCACCGTCGCAGACCGGCGAGCTGAACAGTGGCGACAAACGTTGCCTGGTCCCGCTGACCGTCGCCGACCTGGCCGAGCTGTACAGCTCGCACCCCGAAGCCAGGCTGCTGGCTGGTGGTACCGACCTGGCGCTGGAAGTCACGCAAATGCACAAGACCCTGCCGGTGATGATCTACGTGGGGCATGTGGCCGAGCTCAAGCGGATCGAGCAGACCGCCACCCACCTAGAAATCGGTGCTGCCACCCCACTGACCGACTGCTACCAGGCGTTGAATGCGCAGTACCCGGACTTCGGCGCGCTGCTGCATCGCTTCGCTTCGTTGCAAATCCGCAACCAGGGCACCCTGGGCGGCAACATCGGCAACGCTTCGCCCATCGGCGACTCACCGCCCTTGTTGATCGCACTGGATGCCCAGGTGGTCCTGCGCCAGGGCGAGCGCCAGCGCACGATGCCGCTGGAAGCCTATTTCATCGACTACCGCATCACCGCCCGGCAAGACAGCGAGTTCATCGAGAAGATCCTGATACCCCTCGCCCGGCACGACTGGACGTTCCGCGCCTACAAGGTTTCCAAGCGCCTGGACGATGATATTTCGGCGGTGTGCGCAGCCTTCAATCTGAGCATCGAGCACGGTGTGGTCAACGGGGCACGCATCGCCTTTGGCGGCATGGCCGCCATCCCCAAGCGCGCCCGTGCCTGCGAGGCGGCGTTACTGGGCCAGCCCTGGAACAAGGCCAGCGTGGAGCGCGCCTGCCAGGCATTGGCCGAAGACTTCACCCCGCTCAGCGACTTCCGCGCCAGCCAGCAGTACCGCCTGCTGACCGCGCAGAACCTGCTGCGCAAGTACTTCATCGAACAGCAAACGCCGCACATCGAAACCCGGGTGACCGCTTATGTCTAATCATCATGTGGCAAAAAGCCAGGCCGAAATGGCCGACCTGTTCCGCCAGGACCTGACCACCGGGGTCGGGCGCAGCGTCAAGCACGACAGCGCCGACAAGCACGTGTCCGGCGAAGCGCTGTACATCGATGACCGACTGGAATTCCCCAACCAGTTGCACGTCTACGCACGCACCGCAGACCGTGCCCACGCGCGCATCCTGCGCATCGACACCACGCCCTGCTATGCCTTCGAAGGGGTACGCATCGCGATTACCCATGAGGACATCCCCGGGCTCAAGGACATTGGACCGGTGGTGGCAGGCGACCCCTTGCTGGCCATCGACAAGGTCGAGTTCTTTGGCCAGCCGGTCCTGGCCGTGGCCGCACGTGACCTGGACACCGCACGCCGCGCCGCCATGGCAGCCATCATCGAATACGAGGACCTCGAACCGGTGCTCGATGTGGTCGAGGCGCTGCGCAAGCGGCACTTCGTGCTCGACAGCCACACCCACCAGCGCGGTGACAGCGCCGCGGCCCTGGCCAGCGCGCCGCATCGCCTGCAAGGTACCCTGCACATCGGTGGCCAGGAACACTTCTACCTGGAGACACAGATTTCCTCGGTGATGCCCACCGAGGACGGCGGCATGATCGTCTACTGCTCCACCCAGAACCCCACCGAGGTGCAGAAACTGGTGGCCGAAGTGCTTGATGTGCCCATGAACAAAGTGGTGCTGGACATGCGCCGCATGGGCGGCGGCTTTGGCGGCAAGGAAACCCAGGCCGCGAGCCCGGCCTGCCTGTGCGCCGTCATCGCCCGCCTGACCGGGCAACCGACGAAGATGCGCTTGCCGCGGGTCGAAGACATGACCATGACCGGCAAGCGACACCCCTTCTACGTCGAGTACGACGTGGGCTTCGACGACCAGGGTCGCCTGCACGGCATCAACCTGGACCTGGCCGGCAACTGTGGCTATTCCCCAGACCTGTCCGGCTCGATCGTCGACCGCGCCATGTTCCATTCCGACAACGCCTACTACCTGGGCGATGCCACCGTCCACGGGCATCGCTGCAAGACCAACACCGCGTCGAACACGGCCTACCGAGGCTTTGGCGGGCCGCAGGGCATGGTCGCCATCGAGCAGGTGATGGACCATATCGCCCGATACCTTGGCCGCGACCCGCTGGCTGTGCGCAAGGCCAACTATTACGGCAAGGACGAGCGCAACGTTACCCATTATTACCAGACCGTCGAGCACAACATGCTCGAGGAAATGACCGCCGAGCTTGAAGCCAGCAGTGATTACGCCGAACGGCGAGCGGCCATCGGTCGCTTCAATGCCGGCAGCCCGATCCTGAAAAAAGGCCTGGCGCTGACCCCGGTCAAGTTCGGCATCTCCTTCACCGCCACCTTCCTCAACCAGGCAGGGGCGCTGATCCACATCTACACCGATGGCAGTATTCACCTGAACCACGGTGGCACTGAGATGGGCCAGGGCCTGAACACCAAGGTGGCGCAGGTGGTGGCCCAGGTCTTCCAGGTGGATATCGACCGGATCCAGATCACCGCCACCAACACCGACAAGGTACCCAACACCTCCCCCACCGCTGCTTCCAGTGGGGCCGACTTGAACGGCAAGGCCGCCCAGCATGCCGCCGAGATTCTCAAGAAGCGTTTGACCGAGTTTGCCGCCAGGCATTACCAGGTCACCGAGGAAGACGTCGAGTTCCGTAATGGCCACGTGCGTGTGCGCGACCAGATCGTCAGTTTCGAGCAGTTGGTGCAGCAGGCTTATTTCGGTCAGGTGTCGCTGTCGAGCACCGGGTTCTACCGCACACCAAAGATCTTCTATGACCGCAGCCAGGCACGGGGCCGCCCCTTCTACTACTACGCCTTCGGCGCAGCCTGCGTGGAAGTGATCGTCGACACCCTGACCGGCGAGTACAAGATGTTGCGTGCCGACATCCTGCACGATGTGGGCGACTCGCTGAACCCGGCCATCGACATCGGGCAAGTCGAGGGCGGATTCATCCAGGGCATGGGCTGGCTCACCACCGAGGAGCTGGTGTGGAACGCCAAGGGCAAACTCGTGACCAATGGGCCGGCCAGCTACAAGATCCCAGCGGTGGCCGACATGCCGCTGGACATGCGGGTCAAGCTGGTGGAGAACCGCAAGAACCCAGAGGACACGGTGTTCCATTCCAAGGCTGTGGGCGAGCCGCCGTTCATGCTCGGAATTGCCGCCTGGTGCGCGATCAAGGATGCGGTGGCCAGCCTGGCCGACTACCGCGTGCAGCCGAACATAGACGCCCCTGCCACGCCAGAGCGGGTGTTGTGGGGCTGCGAGCAAATGCGCAAGGCGGCTGCCGTGCAACCTGCGGTGCAGGAACTGGACGCAGTGAACAATTGAAGGTGCGTTGCCTGTTCGGGCCCCATTGCCGGCAAGTCGGCAGGAAGGCCTGAACTGGCATCCACAGGAGGATCTTGCATATGCACCAATGGATCAACGCCCTGGCCGAACATCAAGCCCGCGGTGAGGCCTGCGTACTGGTGACCATCATCGAGGAGCGCGGCTCCACCCCGCGCAATGCCGGTTCGAAGATGGTGGTCAGCGCGTGCGGTTCATACGACACCATCGGCGGCGGCCATCTGGAATACAAGGCGCTGCATATCGCCCGGCAGATGCTCCTTGAGCAACGCGGCACCCCCCATCTGGAACGCTTCAGCCTGGGCGCCAGCCTCGGCCAGTGCTGCGGGGGCGTGACGGTGCTGTTGTTCGAACCCATGGCCGCCGTGCAAGCGCAGATCGCGGTATTCGGCGCGGGCCATGTAGGCCGGGCTCTGGTACCCTTGCTCGCCGCGCTGCCCTGCCGGGTGCGCTGGATCGATTCGCGCGAGCAGGAATTTCCTGCCCAGATCCCTGCTGGCGTGACGCGCGTGGTGAGCGAGGAGCCGGTCGACGAAGTGGCAGACCTGCCGCCGGGCTGCTACTGCATCGTCATGACCCATAACCATCAGCTCGACCTGGAGCTGACCGCTGCCATCCTCAAGCGCAACGATTTCACCTGGTTCGGCCTGATCGGCTCGAAGACCAAGCGGGTCAAGTTCGAGCATCGCCTGCGCGAGCGCGGGTTCGATGCCGCCGTGGTGGCCCGCATGCGGTGCCCGATGGGCCTGACCGAGGTCAAGGGCAAGCTGCCCATCGAAATCGCCGTGTCCATCGCCGGCGAAATCATCGCCACCTACAACGCCCGCTTCGGCCAGCACGATGCTGCCGCCAACGCCGGCCCCATTGCCCAGTTGCTGCCGCCTTCACGGCGCAGCCAAGCCATTTGACGAGTGAGATATGACCGTTACCCGCAAAGCCTACCGAGCCGCCATCCTGCACAGCATCGCCGACCCGGCCGAGGTCGGCCTGGACGCTTCCCATGAGTATTTCGAAGACGGCCTGCTGGTGATCGACGGCGGACGCATCCAGGCCGTGGGCCATGCCAGTGACCTGTTGCCGACCCTGGACGCCGACATACCGGTAGAGCACTACCAGGACGCATTGATCACCCCAGGTTTCATCGACACCCACATCCACTTCCCGCAGACCGGCATGATCGGCTCCTACGGTGAGCAGTTGCTGGACTGGTTGAACACCTACACCTTCCCTTGCGAGAAGCAATTCGCCGATAAGGACCACGCTGACCAGGTGGCGCAGATCTTTCTCAAGGAGCTGCTGCGTAACGGCACCACTACCGCACTGGTGTTCGGCAGTGTGCACCCCGAATCGGTCAATGCCTTGTTCGAGGAAGCCGAGCGCCTGGACCTGCGCCTGATCGCCGGCAAGGTGATGATGGACCGCAATGCCCCCGATTACCTGACCGACACCGCCGAGTCCGGTTACGCTCAGAGCAAGGCGCTGATCGAGCGCTGGCATGGCAAGGGTCGTCTGCATTATGCCGTCACCCCGCGTTTCGCACCGACTAGCACGCCTGAGCAGTTGGCACGGGCCGGCCAACTGCTCAAGGAACACCCAGGCGTCTACCTGCACACGCACCTGTCGGAGAACCTTCAGGAAATCGACTGGGTCAAGTCGCTGTTCCCCGAACAGAAAGGCTACCTGGATGTGTACGACCACTTCGAACTGCTGGGCGAGCGCTCGGTATTCGCCCATGGCGTGCACCTGTGCGACGAAGAATGCCAGCGCTTGGCAGAAACGGGCTCGGCGATCGCGTTCTGCCCTACCTCCAACCTGTTCCTGGGCAGCGGGCTGTTCAACCTGCCCCAGGCGGAGCGTTTCAAGGTCAATGTCGGCCTGGGCACCGACGTAGGCGCCGGCACCAGCTTCTCGCTGCTCAACACGCTCAATGAGGCGTACAAGGTGATGCAACTGCAAGGTGCACGCCTGCACCCCTACAAGTCGCTCTACCTGGCGACCCTGGGCGGTGCGCGTGCGCTGCGCCTGGATGACCGGATTGGCAGCCTGCGCCCGGGCAATGACGCGGACTTCGTGGTGCTGGACTACAAGGCAACGCCTTTGCTGGACTATCGCCTGCAGCAGTCCAGAAGCATCGAGGAGACGTTGTTCGTGTTGACCACCCTGGGCGACGACCGCACGGTTCGTGAAACCTATGCGGCCGGCCGTTGCGTGCATCAGCGCGAAGGATAAGGTTCGCGCTTGATGCGAGCCCAGGCGAGCGGTCAGTTCTTGACCGCGACCTTGGGCTTTTTCAGCAGATGGGAGAACACTGCGTGCAGATCGTCCGAGGCACTCTCCTCGTCCAGGTTCAGCTTGCTGTCGATGTGGTCCATGTGATGCATCATCAGGCTGACGGCCTGGGCGGCGTCACGCGCTTCGATAGCATCGATCAGTTGCAGGTGTTCGTCGTACGAGCAATGGGAACGGTTGCCGCTTTCGTACTGGGCGATGATCAGCGACGTCTGCGATACCAGGCTGCGCTGGAAGCTGACCAGTGGCGCATTACCGGCCGCTTCGGCGAGCTTGAGGTGAAACTCGCCGGACAACCGGATACCGGCACCGCGATCCCCTCGAGAAAAGCTGTCGCGCTCTTCGCGGACCATCTGCCTAAGCTCGGCCAACTGCTCGGCCGTGGCGTGCTCCACGGCAAGCTCGGTGATGGCGCGCTCGACCATGCGCCGCGAGAAGAACACCTGGCGCGCCTCCTCCACGGTTGGGCTGGCGACCACGGCACCTCGGTTGGGCCGCAGCAGCACCACGCTCTCATGAGCCAGCCGTGACAGGGCCCGACGAATGATGGTGCGGCTGACGCCGAAAATCTCGCCCAGCGCCTCTTCGCTGAGCTTGGTGCCCGGCGCCAGACGTTGCTCCAGGATGGCCTCGAAGATGTGCGCATAGACAATGTCGTCCTGGGTACCACTGCGGCCGGCCTTGCCGGTACGCGCAGGTTTTTTCAGGGGTTGCAGCTGTTCGTTCATGGGCTCTCGAGGCACGAAGGAAAGTATGGCGTCATTGTACACAGGCTGAGCCGTTTCTGCAGGCGCGCTTTAACGCATATAGCGATTGTTCACCACACCCGGCATACAAAACATAAAACAGTATTTGCTTTCTTTGTACACAAAAGCATAATCGCTCAGGCAACTTCCTGACCTTACGGTCAACAATATCCAGCGACATTGCAAGCCGCTGGACAGTTGCCGCCCTCGCGGAGCCGCCAAGTGCATTGCTCAGGACCACGGGCTCCATAACAACAAGAAAGACTTGAGGAGTACTCGCTGTGGAAAGCCGCAAAACCGAAGTCCCTACGCTGGACATCGCCTCACCGCCCGCCACGGGTTGGCTGGAGCGCATTTTCAAACTCAGGCAACACGGCAGTACCGTCAAGACCGAGCTGATCGCCGGGGTGACCACCTTCATCACCATGGCCTACATCATTTTCGTCAACCCCAACATCATGGCCGATGCCGGCATCGATCATGGCGCCGCCTTCGTGGCTACCTGCATCGCCGCCGCCCTCGGCTGTCTGCTCATGGGGTTGTATGCCAACTGGCCGGTGGGCCTGGCCCCCGGCATGGGCCTCAATGCGTTCTTCACCTACACCGTGGTCGGCACCATGGGCTACAACTGGGAAACGGCGCTGGGCGCGGTCTTCATCTCCGGCGTGCTGTTCATGTTCCTGACGCTGTCCAAGGTGCGCGAGTGGCTGCTCAACAGCATCCCCGTCAGCCTGCGCCATGCCATGGGCGCCGGTGTGGGCCTGTTCCTCGGCCTGATCGGCCTGAAGACAGCAGGCATCATCGTCGACAGCCCCGCCACCCTGATCAAGCTCGGTTCGCTGCATGAACCAGGCCCGCTGTTGGCGGCGGTGTGCTTCCTGCTGATCGCCATCCTCAGCTACAAGCGGGTATTCGGGGCGATCCTGATCAGCATCATCGGCGTGACGCTGGCGGGCTGGGGCCTGGGGCTGGTGAAGTTCGGTGGCGTGGTGTCGATGCCGCCCAGCCTGGCACCGACCTGGATGGCCATGGACGTGGCGGGCGTGTTCAACGTGAGCATGATCAGCGTGGTCCTGGCGTTTCTGTTCGTGCACATGTTCGACACCGCCGGCACGCTGATGGGCGTGGCACAGCGGGCGAACCTGGTGGCCCCCGACGGCCGTATCGAGAACCTGTCCAGGGCCCTCAAGGCCGACAGTGCGTCGAGCGTGTTTGGCGCCGTGGTCGGCGTGCCGCCGGTCACCAGCTATGTGGAAAGCGCAGCGGGGGTGGCCGCCGGGGGTCGCACCGGCGTGACGGCGGTGGTAGTGGGCGTGCTGTTCATCGCCGCCATGTTCTTCGCACCGCTGGCCGGCATGATCCCGGCCTATGCCACCGCAGGTGCCTTGATCTATGTCGCGATGCTGATGATGGGCAGCATGGCGCACATCAATTGGGACGAGGCGACCGACAGCATTCCGGCGATCGTCACCGTAATCATGATGCCACTGACGTTCTCGGTGGCCGATGGCATTGCGCTGGGTTTCATCAGCTACGTGGCATTGAAGGCCGGTACGGGTAAGTACAAGGAGATCTCCGCCAGCTTGTGGGTACTGTGCGCGATCTTCATTGCCAAGTTCGTCTTCCTCTGAATCTTTCTCCGCGACCAAGGGCGTTCAGGCGCCCTTTTGTCATAACCGCCTGCAAGCCGACCAACCTGGGATTTTTGCCAGGTGCAAGCCGCATGGCCGCTTGATACAACTGGACGTCCTTAGCGCAGGTATGCCGATGCACACATCCATATTCGCCGCCCTGACCTATACCCCGTACGGCAGTAGCCCAACATCCACGAGTCCACTGGGCTTCAACGGCGAGTTCAGTGATCCGATCTTCGGCCTGTACCCACTCGGCAACGGCCACAGGGTCTTCAGCCCGACACTGATGAGGTTGCATAGCCCCGATCACCTGAGCCCATTTGCTCAAGGTCGGCTCAATGCATACACCTACTGCCTGGGTGATCCGGTAAATCTGGCCGATCCGTCAGGTCGAGCGGCTGGTCTGTCCAGCAGAATCAAGGAGTCGTTAATTTCGAGCAAGAAGGTCGCGGGCGAAAGCTGGGATCTCACCCGAAAGTCGCTGTTTGCAAACCCACAGCCCGAACACAGCTTTAGTGGAGGCAGGGCCTTGATCAATGAGTACACGACGAGGCTCCCGACCGTTACCCCTTTCACAAAAAAGCTGCACGCCGTGAACAGCCGCCTGGCCAGCCATGGTGATACTTCCCTGAGCAGCGAGCACGCGCAGGCCTATATCGTCATCGCCCAGCGCACCCAACGCGGGAGCATTTCCAACACCTCTGCGCATTTAGCGGCCAGCATGGAATGGATCAAGGAGCAAGGAGCCCAGCGCATAGTCGGTACGGGCTTCAACCTGCTGGGTGCGTTGGTCTCAGGCGTGGAAGATCAGGCCTTGCTCAAGACCGGCAAGTCGCTGGCGCATACGCAACAGGACATCCGTCTGGAAAACACCAAGGTCTAGGCGAAAAAAAGCCCGCCAGTGTGAGAGCGGGCAAGGACCTACGAAGATTCTTCTAGCGACCAACTAGCTTCCACGATAGGTCGAATAACTGTAAGGCGAGATCAGCAGCGGCACATGGTAGTGCTCCTGCTGCGCATCGATGCCAAAGCGCAATACCACCACATCCAGGAACGGCTGTTCAGGCAGCGCCACGCCACGCCCGCGGTAGTAGTCACCGGCACTGAACTGCAGCTGGTAAACACCGGAACGGTAGTCATCGCCTTGCAACAATGGCGAATCGACGCGGCCATCGCTGTTAGTGAGCGCCGTGGTGACCAGCGTCAGCTGGCTGCCTTCGACACGGTACAACTCCACGTTGATTGCGCTGCCTGGGCAGCCATGGGCTGCGTCCAGTACGTGAGTGGTCAAACGTCCCATCTGCTTGTCGCCTCGTGTTTGCCAGGGGCAAGTACGCACGGCAGTGACCCGATCGGGGCAGCGTGCGCCTTGGATGAACGCAATTAAGACATTCGCAACGTAAATTGTACACAATTTTTTTGCTTTCCAAGCCGATGCCCTTGTGGGCCATGGCACCAGCGTGAATTAAGCGGGACACTGCGTCTTCGCCTTGCTTAGCTGACCAAGTGGGCAGGTTTCTTGCAAGGTATCCAGACGCGACACCTGGTCATAAATACGGAAATTCGGACTTACAAAAGAATTCATAAGTTGTATACAATCATTGCATCCGGTGGTGCGACACAGCGACGCGGCCCGCCACCCTGCCCACACGTACAAGAAGGAAGACTGCAGTGAGCGCTGACTACCCTCGCGACATGATCGGTTACGGCAATAACCCTCCTCACCCGCACTGGCCAGGCAACGCCCGCATTGCGCTGTCGTTCGTGCTCAACTACGAAGAAGGCGGCGAGCGCAACATCCTGCATGGTGACAAGGAATCCGAAGCCTTCCTCTCCGAGATGGTCGCGGCCCAGCCGTTGCAGGGCGTGCGCAACCAGAGCATGGAGTCGCTCTATGAATACGGTAGCCGCGCAGGCGTATGGCGTCTGCTCAAGCTGTTCAAGGACAGCGGGATCCCCTTGACCATCTTCGCCGTGGCCATGGCCGCCCAGCGCCACCCCGACGTCATCCGCGCCATGGTCCAGGCTGGTCATGAAATCTGCAGCCACGGCTACCGCTGGATCGACTACCAGTACATGGACGAGGCCCAGGAGCGCGAGCACATGCTCGAAGCCATCCGCATCCTGACCGAAATCACTGGCGAACGCCCGCTGGGCTGGTACACCGGCCGCACCGGCCCCAACACCCGTCGGCTGGTCATGGAAGAAGGCGGCTTTCTCTACGACAGCGACACCTATGACGACGACTTGCCCTACTGGGAGCCGAACAATCCCACCGGCAAGCCGCACCTGGTCATCCCTTACACCCTGGACACCAATGACATGCGCTTCACCCAGGTCCAGGGCTTCAACTGTGGCGAGCAGTTCTACCAGTACCTCAAGGACGCCTTCGACGTACTGTACGCCGAAGGCGCCGAGGCGCCGAAGATGCTCTCCATCGGCCTGCACTGCCGCCTGGTCGGCCGGCCGGCACGCCTGGCAGCGCTCAAGCGTTTCGTCGACTACGCCAAAAGCCACGAGCAGGTATGGTTCGCCCGCCGTGTCGACATTGCCCGCCACTGGCAAGCCACCCACCCGTACCAGAAAGAGACCGTCTGATGACCACCTTCAAGACCCTCAAGCCGTCCACCCTTGACCGTGACGCGTTCGTTCACGCCTTCGCCGACATCTACGAGCACTCGCCCTGGGTTGCCGAGAAGGCCTACGACCTCGGCCAATTGGACGAACTGGACAACGTGCACGCGCTGCACCAGCGCATGAGCGACATCCTGCTGAGCGCACCTCACGCCGACCAACTGGCCTTGATCAACGCCCACCCGGACCTGGCCGGCAAGGCTGCCGTCCAGGGTGAACTGACCGCCTCGAGCACCAACGAACAGGCCGGGGCCGGTATTCACCAATGCACCGCCGAGGAATTCGCGCGCTTCACCTCGCTCAACGAGGCGTACAAGGCCAAGTTCCAGTTCCCGTTCATCATGGCCGTCAAGGGCAGCGACCGGCACCAGATCCTGGCCTCGTTCGAACAGCGCATCCACAACGATGCGAAGGCCGAGTTCGCCGAGGCGCTCAAGCAGATCAACCAGATCGCCCTGTTCCGCCTGCAACAGCTGTAAGCGACCGACGATTCTTTACAGAACAACGCACAATAGAAGAGATAACCGCATGCGCACCCTGATGATCGAGCCCCTGACCAAAGAAGCCTTCGCCCCTTTCGGTGACGTGATCGAAACCGATGGCAGCGACCACTTCATGATCAACAACGGCTCGACCATGCGCTTTCACAAGCTCGCCACGGTCGAGACCGCCGAGCCTGAAGACAAGGCGATCATCAGTATTTTCCGCGCCGACGCGCTGGAAATGCCGCTGACCGTGCGCATGCTCGAACGCCATCCGCTGGGCAGCCAGGCTTTCATTCCGCTGCTCGGCAACCCCTTTCTGATCGTGGTCGCGCCACTTGGCGATGCACCTGTATCAGGCTTGGTCCGCGCCTTCCGCAGCAACGGCAGGCAGGGCGTCAATTACCATCGCGGCGTCTGGCACCACCCGGTGCTGACGATCGAAAAGCGGGATGACTTCCTGGTGGTTGATCGCAGTGGTTCTGGCAACAACTGCGATGAGCATTACTTCAGCGAGGAACAGATGCTGATCCTCAACCCCCACCAATAAGAAAAGGTCGGTCATGCCAGGGCACTGCCCGCGCCTGTGACCGGCAAGAGGTACATACTGTGGAAGCACACCTTCACGAGTGGCTGAACCTGAGCATTCGCTGGGTTCACATGATCACCGGCGTGGCCTGGATCGGTGCATCGTTCTACTTTGTCTGGCTGGAGAACCACCTGAATCGAAGCAACCCGCGCGATGGGTTGTCAGGTGACCTCTGGGCCATCCATGGCGGTGGTATCTACCACCTGGAAAAATACAAGCTCGCCCCGCCGAAAATGCCCGAGAACCTGCACTGGTTCAAATGGGAAGCCTACTTCACCTGGATGTCCGGTATTGCCCTGCTGTGCGTGGTGTTCTACTGGAACCCCACCTTGTACCTGCTGGCACCGGGTAGCACCCTCAGTGGCGCCGAGGGCGTGGCGATCGGTATTGGGTCGCTGGTCGTGGGCTGGTTCGTCTACGACTTCCTGTGTGACTCGCCCCTGGGCAAGCGCCCTGCCCTGCTCGGTGCGGTGCTGTTCGTGCTGATCATTGCCGCCTGCTGGGGCTTCAGCCTGGTGTTCAGTGGCCGCGGCGCCTACCTGCACACGGGCGCGATCATCGGCACCATCATGGTCGGCAACGTGTTCCGTATCATCATGCCGGCCCAGCGCCAGCTGGTGGCTGCCATCGAGAACAACCAGACCCCGGACCCGGTCTTGCCGGCCAAGGGCCTGCTGCGGTCACGCCACAACAACTACTTCACGCTGCCGGTGCTGTTCATCATGATCAGCAACCACTTCCCCAGCACCTACGGCAGCCAGTACAACTGGCTGATCCTGGCGGGGATCGCAGTGGCGGCGGTGTTGATCCGTCACTACTTCAACACCCGTCACGACAGCAACAAGTACGCCTGGACGCTGCCGGTCGGTGCCCTGGCCATGATCTGCCTGGCCTATGTCACCGGTCCCAAGCCAATGCCGGTCAGCCCGGAACAGGCCGCTGCCAAGATCGAATACCAGCCGTTGCCAGCCACAGCCGTGGGCGGCAAAACGGCCGCCGAGCGCCGCGCCGAAGACGCGGCCAAGCCCGCCGAACCGGCGGTGCCGGCCGAGGCGACGGCGCAGGCCGGCGGTGACAGCTTCGAGAAGATCCATCACGTGATTCAGGAACGCTGCACCGTGTGCCACTCCTCGAAACCGACCAGCCCACTGTTCAGCGCCGCTCCAGGTGGCGTGATGTTCGACACACCGCAACAGATCCAGGCCCAGGCCGCGCGCATCCAGGCGCAAGCGGTTGCCAGCCAGATCATGCCGCTGGGCAACATCACGCAGATGACCACCGAGGAGCGCAAGCTGGTAGGCGACTGGATCGCCAAGGGCGCGCCGGTCAACTGAGCGTAATTGGCTACACCGCATAACGTCGTACGCAAGCATCGAGCGCAGGCGCTGGCACAGACTTCAAACAAGGCGATCTTCAGGTTGAAGACCGCCATTTGAAGCCTGGGCTCGCCCGCCGCTTGGATCCGAGAATAAAAACAAAACTCGAGGTGCTGCATGTCCGAGTCATCCAAGGCGTCTATTCCGGTAGCGCCGCCGCGACAGCCCCTGCCCCTGTTCCAGCTCTTTCTGGTTGGCCTGCAACATGTGCTTCTGATGTATGGCGGCGCCATCGCGGTACCGCTGATCATCGGTCAG
>Ga0302347_1001737_pt1 | contig 24953 bp, 7 predicted proteins | sample PhyWR1_FD_202178 | JGI IMG/M metagenome (GOLD analysis project Ga0302347, IMG submission 202178) | Leaf surface microbial communities from wheat plants in UC Gill Tract Community Farm, Albany, California, United States - DLSL W.R1 (v2)... | ecosystem: Host-associated > Plants > Phyllosphere >...
TCAGTCCCTGTGGGAGCCGGCTTGCCGGCGATAGGCCCGTACAGCCGCTACATCACTCCAGCGCCGCCGCCGGCCCAAAGAACTCGTAGCGGCTCTGCTGTTCCGGCACGCCCAGGCCCCTGAGCTGGCGCTTGACCGCCGCCATGAAGCCCTTTGGCCCGAGGAAGTAAGCATCCACGTCCCGTTCACGCGGCAGCCACTCGGCCAGCAGGTCTTCGCTCAGCACACCGACGGCATCGGCCGCACTACCATCCGGCTCGGCATAGCAGTAGAAGCGCTTGAGCTGCGGGTGGCGCGCCGCCAGGCCATCGATCCAGTCGCGGAAGGCATGCACCGCACCATTGCGTGCGCAGTGAATGAAATGCACCCGACGGCCGGTTTGCAGGGCGGCCTGCAGCATCGCCAGGGTCGGGGTAATGCCCACACCGCCACTGATCAGTACCAGCGGCTTGGCACTGGCTGCCAGGGTGAAGTCACCTGCTGGCGGGAACAGTTGCAGGGTATCGCCAACCTGCAACTGGTCATGCAGGTAGTTGGACACCTTGCCGCCCGCCTCGCGCTTGACGCTGATGCGGTACTCCTTGCCGTCACACAACGCCGACAGCGAATAGTTGCGGCGCTGTTCGGCACCGTCGATGTTCAGTTTCAGGCCAATGTACTGCCCGGGCTCAGCCTTGAGCACCGGTTTGCCGTCCACAGGGGCGAAGTAGAACGAAACGATTTCGCTGCTTTCCTGTTCGCGGCGCACCAGGCGGAACTCGCGGGTCCCGCGCCAGCCACCCTCGGCCGCTTCCTTTTGCTGGTAAAGGTTTTCTTCGGCACCGATCAGGATGTCGGCCAACTGACCATAGGCAGCGCCCCAGGCCTCGATCACCGCCGGGGTGGCAATGTCCTTGCCCAGCACTTCCTCGATGGCCCGCAGCAGGCAACTGCCGACGATCGGGTAGTGCTCCGGCAGAATCTGCAGGGCGACGTGCTTGTTGATGATCTGCCCGACCAGGCCACCCAGTTGCTCCAGCTGGTCGATGTGACGGGCATACATCAGCACGCCGTTGGCCAGCGCGCGCGGCTGGTCGCCGCTGGCCTGGTGGGCCTGGTTGAACAGCGGACGCACCTCCGGGTACTCGCTGAGCATCATCTTGTAGAAGTGAGTGGTCAGCGCTTCCCCCCCGCTTTCCAGCAGGGGGACGGTGGCCTTGATGATCGCGCGTTGGTCGGCATTGAGCATTACGGTGACTCCTGGGCCTAGGGCTTAAAATGACTGCCTGGATCCTTACAGCAATCGTGCCAACCTTAATTTCCAATTAAATCAGTCACTTGCGTATTGCCATGTCAAAACGACTCACCACGACGTATAGTCATATCGACCTAATGGAGTCCATATGACCTCAAAGCCATTGCTCACCACGTTGCTGCCATTGGTCAGCGACCTGTCCCGCGAACTACCCGACCAGGAGCGCTACCGCCGCCTGTTGCAGGCCATGCGCAGCCTGTTGCCATGCGATGCCGCCGCGCTGCTGCGCCTGGACGGGGAATGGCTGGTGCCACTGGCCGTGGACGGGCTGAGCCCCGATACCCTCGGCCGGCGGTTCCGGGTGAGCGAACACCCGCGCTTCCAGGTCCTGCTCAGCCGCCCGGAGCCCACCCGCTTCGCCAGCGATTCCGAGCTGCCCGACCCCTACGATGGCCTGGTGACCGCGGTCGCGGCCTCGCTCGAAGTTCACGACTGCATGGGCTGCCCGCTGATGGTCGATGAGCGCCCATGGGGCCTGGTCACCCTCGATGCGCTGACGCCGGGGCAGTTCCAGAGCCTGGAGCTGGACGCCCTGCAAGCTTTCGCCAGCCTGGCCGCCGCGACCGTAACCGTGGCCGAGCGTATCCAACACCTGGCCCTGCGCGCCGAAGACGAACATCACCGCGCCGAAATCTACCGCCAGGCCAGTGGCCAGAACCAGGAGCTGATCGGCCAAAGCCCGGCCCACAAACGCCTGGTGGAAGAGATCCGCCTGGTCGGTGGCAGCGACCTGACCGTACTGATCACCGGCGAGACCGGTGTTGGCAAGGAGCTGGTGGCACAAGCCCTGCACCAGGCCAGTAGCCGCGCCAACCAGCCGCTGGTCAGCCTCAATTGCGCAGCCCTGCCGGACACACTGGTGGAAAGTGAGCTGTTCGGCCATGTGCGCGGGGCCTTCACCGGCGCGCACGGCGAGCGCCGCGGCAAGTTCGAACTGGCCAACGGCGGCACGCTGTTCCTCGACGAAGTCGGCGAACTGCCGCTGACCGTGCAGGCCAAGCTGCTGCGCGTTTTGCAAAGCGGTCAGTTGCAACGCCTGGGGTCGGACCGCGAGCACCGCGTGGACGTGCGCCTGATCGCCGCCACCAACCGTGACCTGGCGGCCGAGGTGCGCAACGGCAACTTCCGCGCCGACTTCTATCACCGCCTCAGCGTGTACCCGCTGCAGGTACCGCCACTGCGCGAACGTGGGCGTGATGTGCTGCTATTGGCCGGCTACTTCCTCGAACAGAACCGTTCGCGCCTGGGCCTGAACAGCCTGCGCCTGAGCAGTGAGGCCCAGGCCGCGCTGCTGGCGTATGCCTGGCCTGGCAACGTGCGCGAACTGGAACACCTGATCGGCCGTTCGGCGCTCAAGGCGCTGGGCCAACACCCCGACCGACCACGTATCCTGACCCTTGAGGCCAGCGACCTGGACGTGCGTACAACGGCACCGGCGGCCGCAGCCACGCCCCTCCCTGCCCCGCCGCTGTCGCTAGCCAACCTGCCCGAGGGTGGCCTGCGCGAGGCCGTCGACACCTACCAGCGCCAGGTGATCGAAGCGTGCCTGCAACGGCATCAGGACAACTGGGCAGCAGCGGCGCGCGAGCTGGGTCTGGACCGTGCCAACCTCAGCCGATTGGCCCGTCGGCTGGGGCTTCGCTGAGGTTTATCTACAAAAGGATTAACCCAGAAAGCCATCTGGTTGCTTCCCGCCTGGCTGCTATATCTCCCTAACCACCCCACTCTCGGCTGCCTGGTCGAGGCTGTGCGTAACACCCCTGCACGGGTCCTGTTACTGCGGTTGTAGCCCGATAACGGGCTGGGGGTTCCGGACACCAGCAGGGAGCATCCATGGACAACATCGTCGTCGCCGATAAGCAAACTGAAGTCGCCACTCAGAGCGCCTGGGGCAATATCAATCTCAAAGGGCCAGGCGTCGTGCAGATGCCCGTGGCTCCCGATCAGCTGGCCACCGTCACCCAGCGCGGGCAGGACTTGGTCCTCACCCTCAAGTCCGGGGAAAAAATCACCATCGGCAATTTCTTCGCAGTGGACCAGGCCGGTGTCGGCAGCGACATTGTCTTCGTTGGCGAGGACGGCACCCTGTGGCACGCCCAGTACAATGCGGCGGCATTCGAGGGCTTCACCTTCGAAGACGTAAACTCCCTGGATGAGCTGGTTGCAGGCCTGGGTACCGCTGGCAGCGCCATGCCCACCTGGGCGATTGCCGGGCTCAGCCTGCTCGGTGCCGGCGGTGCGGCGGCGGCGGCCGGCAGCGGGGGTGGCGGTGGCGGGGGTGGCTCCGACCCGGACACTACCCCACCGGCCACGCCCATCGACCTGTTGGTATCGCCCGATGGCCTGCGCCTGAGCGGCCGTGCCGAAGCCGGCTCGACGGTAACCGTACGCGGGGCCGACGGCGCGGTGCTGGGCACTGCCGTAGCCGGCGCCGACGGCCAGTTCAGCATCACCCTGCAACCTGCGCAAACCGATGGTCAGGCCCTGGAGGTCAGTGCCAGCGATGCTGCCGGAAATGTTTCACCACCGGCCAGCATCAATGCGCCAGACATCGACACGCCCGACACCACGGCCCCCGACCAGCCGAGCGACCTGGCCCTTGCCAACGGCGTTACCCTCAGCGGTCGCGGCGAGCCGGGTGCCACCGTACAGGTGCGCGATACTGCCGGTAACCTGATCGGCAGCGGCGTGGTCAACGCCGACGGCACTTTCAGCCTCACCCTTTCCCCCGCACAAGCCAACGGTGAAGCCCTGGACATACGCCAGGTAGATGCCGCCGGCAACAGCTCGACACCCTTGGCGTTCACAGCCCCGGATATCACCGCCCCGGCTGCGCCGAGCGCACTGGTGATCAGCGAGGACGGTACGGTACTCACCGGCCGTGCCGAACCCGGCAGCACCGTACGTATCCTCGCCGCCGACGGCAGCGAGCTGGGCACCGCAGTGGTCGGCGCCACGGGCGTATTCAGCATCACCCTCAGCCCGGCGCAAGTGGATGGCCAAACACTGCAAGCCACGGCCACCGACGCAGCTGGCAACACCTCTACCGCCAGTTCGGTGACCGCGCCGAGCGTCGACGGCGGCGACACCACCCCACCCGAAGCACCGAGCGACCTGGCCATCGGCCTGGCCGGCAGCCAGCTCAGCGGCCGTGGCGAAGCCGGCAGCACCGTGCAGGTGCGTGATGCCGCAGGCACGGTCATCGCAACCGGCACCGTCGGCGCGGATGGCACCTTCGCCATTACCCTGGACCCGGCCGTCAAGGATGGCAGCACCCTGCAAGTCACCCTCACCGACGCTGCCGGCAACGTGTCGCAGCCAGGCGCAGTGACGTCGCCCGACCTGCTGCCACCGGCACAGCCCACCGACCTGGCACTGGCGGACGGCGTGACCTTCACCGGCCGCGGCGAACCGGGTGCTACCGTACAGGTGCGCGACGCTGCCGGTAACCTGCTCGGCTCGGCGGAGGTCAACCAGGACGGAACGTTCAGCCTCAACCTGTCCCCTGCCCAGGCCAACGGTGAAGCGCTTGACGTACGCCTGGTCGACGCCGCCGGCAACAGCTCGACGCCCCTGCAATTCAACGCCCCGGACATTACTGCGCCGGATGCCGTAAGCGATATCCTGGTCGGTGCGGGCGGCACCAGCCTCAGTGGCCATGGCGAAGCAGGGGCTTCTGTGGAAGTGCGGGATGCCGACGGCAACCTGCTGGGTCGTGGCCTGGTCACGGCCAACGGCACCTTCCTGATCGACCTCGACCCGGCCGTGCAACCCGGCGACCAGCTGACCCTGCTGCAAGTGGACCCCAGCGGCAACGCCTCGGTGGCCGTCGAGTACGATGTACCCCTCACCCCTGCCCCGGCCAGCCCCAGCGGGCTGGCCATCGATGCCGATGGCACTACCCTCACAGGCAGCGCCCCTGCCGGCAGCCGAGTGGAAGTACGCGATGCCAGCGGCACGCTGATTGGCAGCGCCACAGCCAACGCCGACGGCAGCTTCAGTATCGAACTCACCCCTGCCCAGGCCAACGGCGAACTGCTGGACGTACTGGCCCTCGATGCCGAGGGCGTGTCCTCCGTGCCCACCCAGATCACCGCGCCCGATATCACGGCACCCGCGGCACCTGCCGAGCTGGCAGTCAGTGCCGACGGCAGCGTGATCACCGGCCGCGCCGAACCCGGCAGCACCGTGCGCATCGTCGCAGCCGATGGTACCGAACTGGGCAGCGCCGTGGTCGGCCCGACCGGGGTGTTCAGCATCGAGCTGGCCCCACCACAAACCGACGGTGAAGTGCTGCAAGCCACCGCCACCGATGCGGCGGGCAACACCTCAGCCACCAGCGCGGTGACCGCGCCGGACCTCGATGGGGTCGATACCACACCACCAGCAGCGCCGACCGACCTGGCCATAGCGCTGGCCGGAAGCCAGCTGAGCGGGCGTGGCGAACCGGGCGCCAGCGTGCAAGTGCGTGATGCGGCCGGGAATATCCTGGCCACCGGCAGCGTAGGTGCCGACGGCAGCTTCACCATCACCCTGGACCCGCCGGTGAACGACGGCAGTGCCCTGCAAGTGACCCTGACCGATGTTGCCGGCAACCAGTCACCCCCCGGCTCGGTCACCTCACCCGACCTGCAACCACCTGCGCCGCCAACCGAATTGGCCCTGCTTGGTGGGGTCACCTTCAATGGCCGCGGCGAGCCCGGCGCCACCGTGCAGGTGCGCGACGCGGCTGGCACCCTTATCGGCAGCGGCGTGGTGGGTGCGGACGGAGCGTTCAGCCTGTCCTTGTCACCTGCCCAGGCCAATGGCGAGGCCCTGGATGTGCGCCTGGTCGATGCTGCCGGCAACAGCTCGACACCGCTGGCATTCACCGCACCCGACACCACGCCACCGGCGGCTGTGAGCAACATCGTGGTCGGCGCCGATGGCCTGGCGCTGAGTGGGCGTGGTGAAGCCGGCGCCACCGTTGAAGTGCGAGATGCCGACGGCACCGTGATCGGCAGCGGCGTGGTCAGCGCTAACGGTACCTTCCTGATCGACCTCGAACCGGCCGTGCAGCCCGGCGCGCAACTGAGCCTGGTACAGACCGACCCGAGTGGCAATGCCTCCGAGGCGCTGCAGTTCGCAGTGCCGACCACGCCTGCGCCCGCCAGCCCCAGCGACCTGGTGGTTGCCGAAGATGGCAGCAGCATCAGCGGCACCGCGCCGGCTGGCACCCGTGTGGAGGTCCATGATGCCAATGGCACGCTGCTTGGCAGTGGGGTTGCAGGCGACGATGGCAGCTTCACCGTCACCCTCGACCCCGCCCAGGCCAATGGCGAACTGCTGGATGTGGTGGCCATCGATGGCAGCGGTGCTTCGTCCCTTCCAGCCCAGATCTCGGCACCGGACATCACCCCACCGGTCACCCCCAGCGAGTTGCTGATCAGCGCCGACGGCAGCGTGGTCACCGGCCGCGCAGAAGTCGGCAGCACCGTACGCGTGCTGGCGGCCGATGGCACCACGGTGCTTGGCACCGCGGTAGTCGGTGCCACCGGCAGCTTCAGCATCACCCTCGACCCCGCCCAGGTGAACGGCGAGTTGCTGCAAGTTACCGCTACCGATAATGCCGGCAATGCTTCTGCGGCCGGCACCGTCACCGCCCCAGACATTGACGGTGGCGACAACACACCACCGCTGGCACCCACAGACCTGGTGATCGGCCTGGCCGGCGGCCAGCTGAGCGGTCGCGGCGAACCCGGCACCCGCGTGGAGGTGCGTGACGCCCAAGGTAATGTGCTGGCCAACGGCACGGTCAACCCGGATGGCAGCTTCGTCCTCACCCTGAGCCCAGCCGTCAACGACGGCAGCGCCCTGCAAGTGACCCTGACCGACGCTGCCGGCAACGTTTCGCAACCTGGCACGGTTACCGCACCGGACCTGCAGGCCCCGGCCCAGCCGACCGACCTGGCCCTGGCCGATGGCATCACCTTCACTGGCCGTGGCGAACCTGGCGCCACCGTGCAGGTGCGCAATGCGGATGGCACCCTTATCGGCAGCGGCGTGGTCGGTGCGGACGGGGCGTTCAGCCTGTCCTTGTCACCTGCCCAAGCCAATGGCGAAGCCCTGGATGTGCGCCTGGTCGATGCTGCCGGCAACAGCTCGATGCCGCTGGCATTCACCGCACCCGACACCACGCCACCGGCGGCTGTGAGCGACATCGTGGTCGGTGCCGATGGCCTGGCGCTGAGTGGGCGTGGCGAAGCCGGCGCCACCGTTGAAGTGCGCAATGCCGACGGCACCGTGATCGGCAGCGGCGTGGTCGCTGCCAATGGCGTTTTCCTGATCGACCTGAATCCCGGCGCGCAGCCCGGCGCTCAGTTGAGCCTGGTGCAAACCGACCCGAGCGGTAATACCTCCGAAGCGCTGCAGTTCGAGGTGCCGGTCACCCCTGCCCCTGCCAGCCCGAGCGACCTGATAGTGGCCGAAGATGGCAGCAGCATCAGCGGCGCCGCGCCGGCCGGCAGCCGTGTGGAGGTCTACGGCGCCGACGGAACGCTGGTTGGCAGTGTGCAGGTTGGCCAGGACGGCACCTTCACGGTCATTCTCAACCCGGCCCAGGCCAATGGCGAACTGCTGGAGGTGGTGGCCATCGATGGCAGCGGTGCTTCGTCCCTTCCAGCCCAGGTCTCCGCACCGGACATCACCCCACCGGTCACCCCCAGCGAGCTGGTAATCAGCGCCGACGGCAGCGTGGTCACCGGCCGCGCAGAAGTTGGCAGCACCGTACGCGTGCTGGCGGCCGATGGCACCACTGTGCTTGGCACCGCGGTAGTCGGTGCCACCGGCAGCTTCAGCATTACCCTGGACCCCGCCCAGTTGAACGGCGAGGTGCTGCAAGTTACCGCTACCGATGCCGCCGGCAATGCTTCTACGGCCGGCACCGTTACCGCACCAGACATTGACGGTGGCGACAACACGCCACCGGAAGCCGCCACCAACCTGCTTGTCGGCCTGGCCGGTGCCCAGCTCAGCGGCCGCGGTGAAGCCGGTGCCAGCGTGCAAGTGCGCGACGCCCAGGGCAACGTGCTGGCAAACGGCACGGTCAACCCGGATGGCAGCTTCACCCTGGCCTTGGAACCTGCAGTCAAGGACGGCAGCACCTTGCAAGTGGTGCTGACCGACGCCGCCGGCAATTCCTCCGCCCCTGCGTCGGTGGTAACACCGGACCTGCAGGCGCCCGCGCAGCCCACCGGTCTGGCGCTGGTCGACGGCGTCACCCTCAGCGGTAGCGGCGAGCCAGGCGCCAGCGTGCAGGTGCGCGATACCGCGGGCACCCTGCTGGGCAGCGCTCAGGTCAACGACGACGGCACGTTCAGCGTGACCCTGACCCCAGCACAGGCCAATGGCGAAGTGCTGGACATTCGCCTGGTGGATGCTGCCGGCAACATTTCCTCGCCACTGCAGTACCAGGCGCCAGACATCACTGCGCCGGCGCAGGTCAGCGATATCGTGGTCGGCGCCGATGGCCTGGCCTTGAGCGGGCGTGGCGAAGCCGGCGCTACCGTGCAGGTGCGCGACGCCAACGGCACCCTGATCGGCAGCGGCGTGGTGACCGCGAACGGCACCTTCCTGCTCGACCTCGACCCGGCCGCGTTGCCGGGTGAACGCTTGAGCCTGGTTCAGACCGACCCGAGCGGCAACGCCTCGCTGGCGCTGGACTATGACGTGCCGCTGGTAACCATACCGCTCAGCCCAAGCGACCTGGTGGTCGCCGAAGACGGTACCAGCGTCAGTGGCTCGGCCCCCGTGGGCAGCCGCGTGGAAGTGCATGATGCCGAGGGTGCGCTGATCGGTAGCGTGGTGGTCGGCGCCGAAGGCACCTTCACCGTGGTCCTCAACCCGGCCCAGGCCAATGGCCAACTGCTGGATGTGGTAGCCATCGACAACAACGGCACCTCGTCGCTGCCGGTACAGGTCAGCGCACCAGACATCACGCCACCGGTGGCGCCAAGCGAACTGGCCATTGCCGCCGACGGCACCGCCGTCAGCGGCCGTGCCGAACCTGGCAGCACCGTGCGCGTGCTGGCGGCCGATGGCAGCACCGTACTTGGCACCGTGGTAGTAGGCGCCAGTGGTGCGTTTGAAATCACCCTTAGCCCTGCCCAGGTGGCGGGCGAACAGTTGCAAGTGGTTGCTACCGACGCAGCCGGCAATGCCTCGCAGGCCGGCACCCTTACCGCACCGGTCATCGACAACGGCGGCGACACCACGCCACCAGAGCCTGCCACCAACCTGGCAATCAGCAATGACGGCCGCACCGTGTCGGGCCGCGGCGAAGCCGGCACCACCGTAGAGGTACGCAACGACCAGGGCCAGCTGCTGGTCAGCGGCACCGTGCAGCAGGACGGCAGTTTCAACGTTACCCTGCCCACCCCGGTGGTGGATGGCTCGTCACTGCAAGTGACCTTGACCGATGCTGCTGGCAACGTGTCCAGCCCAAGCCCGCTGACCGCACCGGATCAGGTGGCGCCATTGCAACCCACCGACCTGGCGCTGGTCGATGGCGCCAGCCTGACCGGCAATGCCGAGGCCGGTGCCCGGGTAGAGGTACGCGACGCTGCTGGCAACGTGATCGGCAGTACCCTCGCCGAAGCGGATGGCAGTTTCAGCCTCACCCTCGAACCGGCGCAGGCCAATGGCGAAACGGTCAGCGTGCGGGTGACCGACGCCGCAGGCAACACCTCTCTGCCGTTGAGCTACGTAACCCCGGACATCACCCCGCCCGGCATTATCAGCAATGTGGTGCTGGGTGCTGGCAGCCTGGTCGTTTCCGGCCGCGGTGAAGCGGGTGCCACGGTAGAAATCCGGGATGGCAATGGCAACGTGATCGGCACCGGGGTGGTCGCAGCGAATGGCACCTTCCTGATCGACCTCGACAGCCCACTGGCCGCAGGCGACACCATTGCGTTGCAACAGACCGATGCCGCCGGCAACCCTTCGGTTGCCCTGACGGTCATCGTACCGGCCATTGCCGTGCCGGACAGCCCGGCCGGGCTGGTGGTAGCTGCCGATGGCAGCGCCATCAGTGGTACGGCCCCGGCTGGCAGCCTGGTGGAAGTGCGGGATGCCCAAGGCGGTGTGCTGGGTAGCGTGCAAGTCGGCAACGACGGCAGCTTCAACATCCCCCTCAGCCCTGCCCAGGCGAACGGCGAGCTGCTGGATGTGGTAGCCATCGACGCGGATGGCAACAGCTCACTGCCGACCCAGATCAGCGCACCGGACATCACCCCGCCCAACGAGGCCAGCGAGTTGCAACTGAGCAACGATGGCAGCGTATTGACCGGCCGTGGCGAACCCGGCACCAGCGTGCAGGTGGTGGACGCCCAGGGCAACGTACTGGGCAATGCCCAGGTGGGCGCCGATGGCGTGATCAGCGTGGTCCTGAACCCGGCGCAAACCGATGGCCAGGAGCTGGACGTGGTGCTGCGTGACGCCGCTGGCAACAGCTCGACCGCCACCGTTATCGCACCTGACCTGGATGGCCCGCTGCAACCGTCGGGTCTGGCCATCGACAGCGCCGGCATCCACCTCACCGGCCAGGGCCAGAGCGGCTCGCTGGTCACCGTGCGCGATGCCGACGGCAATGTGCTGGGGACCGCCACCGTGGGCGGGGACGGGCGCTTCGACGTCACCCTCAGCGCACCGCAGCGCAATGGCGAAAGCCTGACCGTGGAAGCCACCGACAGCCAAGGCAACAGCGCCGGGCCAGTGGACTTCACCGCACCAGACAGTACCCCGCCGCAAGCAGTGACCAACCCGGCCATCGATGGCGACGGCGTCACGGTCACCGGCAACGGTGAACCGGGTGCGACCGTGACCGTACGCGGGCCGGACGGCAGCGTACTGGGCAGCATCGTGGTAGGCGCCGGTGGTGCGTTCGAAATCAGCCTCGATACCCCGCAAACCAACGGTCAGGCCCTGACCGTCGAGCAGCGCGACGCCAGTGGCAACCTGTCGACCGCGGTCGATCTGTCGGCACCGGATACCCAGGCCCCCGACACCCCCACCGGCCTGGTACTGGCGGGTGACGGTGGCAGCCTGAGCGGTAGCGGCGAGCCGGGGGCGCAGGTAACCGTGACCGGCGCCGGCGGCGCCGTGCTGGGCACTGCCACGGTACAAACGGACGGCAGCTTCCAGGTGACCATCGACCCACCGCAGCTCAATGGCCAGACCTTGGCCGTCACCCAGGCGGACGCGACCGGCAATACCTCCACCGCCGGCAGCGTCACCGCGCCGGACCTGGAAGCTCCGGTAGCCGCTGAAGGCCTAGGCATCAATGGCACGGGCACGGCACTCACCGGCCAGGCCGAACCAGGCAGTACCGTGGAGGTGCGCAACGGCGCTGGCGACCTGCTGGGCACCGCGCAGGTGGACGAGGACGGCAGCTTCAGCGTGCCCCTTGCCCCCGCCCAGACCAACGGCGAAACCGTGTCCGTGGTGGTGATCGACGCCGGCGGCAACACGTCGCCATCCGTGGCGTTCACCGCCGACGACAGCACCGCACCGCAAGCACCGGGTGGCCTGACCATAAGCGCGGGCGGCAATACCCTTCAGGGCACGGGCGAAGCGGGCAGCACCGTGGAGGTACGCAACGCCGCCGGCGACCTGCTGGGTAGTGTGGTGGTGCCGGTTGGCGGCAGCTTCACTGTCGCGGTCAGCCCGGCCCAGCTCGATGGCCAGGCGCTGCAGGTGACCTTGACCGATGTGGCGGGCAATGTCTCCGACAGCACCCCGATCACTGCACCCGACCTCACCCCGCCGGCCCTGCCCACCGGGGTGGTGGTCAGCGAAGACGGCAGCACGGTCAGCGGCAATGCACCGGGCGCTGATACCGTGACGGTGCGTGACGGCGCAGGCGTGGAAACCACGGTTGAAGTGAACCCCGACGGCAGCTTCAACGTGCCACTGCCAACCCCGCAGAACAACGGCGAAAGCGTGACCGTGATCGTCACCGACCCGGCGGGCAACAGCTCGGCACCGGTTACCGTTACCGCACCCGACACCACCGACCCGGAACCTGCCAGCGGCGTGACTGTGAGCCCCGACGGCAGCAGCGTTGGCGGCACTGCAGAGCCGGGCAGCACCGTGGTCATCCGTAACCCGGACAACAGTGACCGCGGCACCACCACCGCAGGGCCGGATGGTACCTTCGTGGTGCCGGTCGACCCGCCGCTGGCCGCTGGCGAAGAGGTCAGCGTGGTGGTCATCGACCCGGCCGGCAACGAATCCGACGGTGTGACCCTGACTGGTCCGACCGGCAGCGAAGTGGCCACCCCGGCGGACCTGGCCATCAGCGCCGACGGCTTCGTGCTGACGGGTACCGGTACCGTGGGTGCGTTGATCACCGTGACATCCGCCGGTACCACGCTGGGCACCGCGACGGTGGGCAGCGATGGTGTCTTCCGGGTGTTCTTCAGCAACGCCCAGCTCAATGCACAGACCTTGCAGGTCAGCGCACGGATAGGCACCGACGGCCAGCCATCGGTACCGGCCACCGTGGTCGCCAACGATACCACTGCACCCGAAGCCCCGAGCGCCACCATCGACCGCACCGGCAGCACGCTGACCGGCCAAGGCGAAGTGGGCGCCAACGTGCGGGTCACCGACGCCCAGGGCAATGTGCTGGGTAGCGGCGTGGTCGGCAGCAATGGCCTGTACAGCATCACTCTGTCGCCGGCGGCCGCCAACGGCCAGAACCTGATCGTCACCCAGGCCGATGCTGCGGGTAACGTGTCGCTGGCCGCCAGCCTGCAGGCACCTGACCTGCAGGCCCCTGCCGCCGCCAGCAACCTCAGCCTGAACGCCGCCGCCACCGTGGTCAGCGGCCAGGGCGAAGCCGGTGCCAGTGTCACTGTGCGCGATGCCAGTGGCGCCATTCTGGCTACCGGCACCGTCAACCAAAGCGGCCAGTTCCAGATCACCCTGCCCAGCGCGCAAGTCAGCGGCAGCCCGCTGCAGGTCACCCTCAGTGATGCCGCAGGCAACGTATCAGGCCCCGCCAGCCTGGCTACCCCGGATCGCACGCCACCTGCCGCCATTGTCGACCCGCTGCTCAGTGCCGACGGCAGGCAGCTTTCCGGTAGCGGTGAAGTGGGCGCTACGGTACAGGTCAGCAATGCCGCCGGTACTGTGCTGGGTAGCGCTACGGTGGGCGCCGATGGCCGCTTCACCGTGACGTTCGACACGCCGCAAAACAGTGGTCAGGCCATTGGCGTGGCGCAAATAGACGCCGCCGGCAATACCTCGCCAGCGGTGACCGTGGCCACGCCAGACCTGACCCCGCCAGCACCGCTGACCAATGTGGTGCTGAACAACAACGGCCTGACCCTCAGTGGCCTGGGCGAAGCCGGCGCCAGCGTGACCGTGCGCGGGCCTGACGGCACCATCATCGGCACCGGCCTGGTCGCGGCCAACGGCAGCTTCAGCCTGACCTTGACCACTGCCCAGCTCAACGCCCAGCAACTGAGCGTGACCCAGACCGATGCCGGCAACAACACCTCCAGCGCCGTGGCGGTGACCGCACCGGACTTCACCCCGCCAGCAGCACCCACGGCATTGGCCCTGTCGGCGACCGGGCTGCAACTGACCGGTAACGCCGAAGCCGGCAGCACCGTGACCGTCCGCGATGCCGGCGGCAGTGTGCTGGGCAGCGCGGTGGCCAGCAGCAATGGCACTTTCCAGGTCACGTTGAACAGTGCCCAGACCAACGGCCAGACCCTGCAGGTAACCGCCACCGATGCGGCGGGCAATGTATCGCCAGCGGCGCCGTACACGGCCGCCGATACCACGCCGCCCGCGGCGGTCGGCAACCTGGCGGTGTCTGCCGACGGCGCGACCCTTACCGGCCAGGGCGAAGCAGGTGCGACGGTCACCGTACGCGCCCCGGACGCAACCGTACTGGGTACCGCAACCGTGGCCGCCGATGGCAGCTTCAGCGTGGCCTTGTCACCTGCGGCGCTCACCGGTGAACGCCTGGGCGTGGTGCAAACCGATGCCGCGCAAAACGCCTCGCCTGAGCAAAACGTGACTGCGCCGGGCATTCTGGCCCCCGCCACGCCAGACAACCTGTTGCTGGCTGCAGACGGTCTATCGGTCACCGGCACCGCCACAGCGGGCAGCACGGTCACTGTCTACGGCCCCAACGGCGCGGTGCTGGGCAGCAGCCCGGTCGCCAACGACGGCACCTTCACCGTCAACCTGGGCAGTGCCCAGGCCAATGGCGAAGTGCTGCATGTGAGCGCAATGGCCAGCGATGGCAGCCTGTCGCTGCCGGCCACCTTGCAGGCGCCGGACACTACGGCGCCACAACCGCTCAGCAACCTGGTGCTGTCCAGCGACGGCCTGGTCCTGACCGGGCGCGGCGAACCAGGCGCCACCGTTACCGTGGTCGGTGAAGGCGGTATCGACCTGGGCACGGCAGTGGTCGATGCCAGTGGCAACTTCAGCGCCACCCTGGGCAGCGTCCAGCTCAACGGCGAACAGCTCAGCGCCAGCCAGGCCGATGCCGCCGGCAACGAGTCCAACAGCGTCAGCATCACCGCCCCTGACCGCTTGGCACCGGATGCCGCCGCAGACCTGGCATTCGCCGGGGGCGGCAGCCTGCTCAACGGTAGCGGCGAGGCCGGCGCCAGCGTGTGGGTAATGGCTGCCGATGGCAGCGTGCTGGGCACGGCCGTGGTGCGCGCCGACGGCAGCTTCCAGGTCGTGCTCGCCTCGCCGCAAGCCAACGGCCAGCCGCTACAGGTGCTCCTGACCGATGCGGCCGGCAACCAGTCGGCCGCCAGCCCCATAACCGCGCCAGACACTACGCCACCTGCGGCGCCGAGCGACCTGGCGGTTTCCGGCGATGGTGTCACCCTGACCGGCCGCGGCGAAGTCGGCGCCGAGGTGACCGTGACCGACCCGAGCGGCGCCCCGATCGGCAGCGCCATCGTCGATGCCAGCGGGCACTTCACCATTACCCTGAACCCGGCACTGGGCAACGCCGAGCTGCTCAGCTTCACCCAGGCCGACGCCGCCGGTAACGTGTCGGCAGCAGCGACCCTGCAGACCCCAGACTTCACCCCACCTGCACCGCTCACCCAGGTGGTGATCAACGCCGACGGCAGTGTGGTCACTGGCCTGGGTGAGGCCGGCGCCACCGTGATCGTGAGCAACGCCGCCGGTACCGTTCTGGGAACCGGTACGGTGCTGGCCGACGGCAGCTTCAGCGTCGAGTTGTCGCCTGCACAGATCGACAACCAGGTGCTGTCGGTACTGCAGGCCGATCCGCCCGGCAACGTCAGCGCGCCCGTCAGCGTGCAGGCGCCGGACTTCACGCCCCCCGCTGCTGCAACCGAGTTGCGGCTCAATACGGCAGGCGATGTGCTGACCGGGGTTGGCGAAGCGGGTACCACGGTGCGCGTCTATGTGGGTACAACGCAAATCGGCACCACCACGGTCGCTGCCGACGGCACCTTCAGCGTCGGCCTGGACACCGCCCAGCTCAATGGCCAGCAGGTGCAGGTAACCCTCACCGACGCCAGTGACAACGTGTCGCCGATCAGTACCGTCACGGCAGTCGACGTAACGCCGCCGGCCATCGTCATTGCCAGCATCAACGACAGCGGTACCCAGTTGATCGGCACCGCCGAGGCCGGTACCCGGGTCACGGTGATAAACAACAACGGTGACCTGCTGGGCCAGGTGACGGTCGACCTGGATGGCACCTTCGTCCTCGGTTTGAGCCAGCCTCAGATCAACGGCGAAACGCTGACCATCATTGCCCAGGACGCCACCGGTAACCCGTCGCCCCCCCTGGAGCTGAGCGCCCCCGACCTGACCGCACCGGTGCAGCCAAGCGACTTGCTGCTGAACCCGGCCGGTACGTCGATGACCGGCACTGCCGAGGCCGGCACGCTGATCACCGTGCGTGGCCCGGACAACACCCTTGTGGGCCAAGTGGAAGTCGGTGCCGACGGGCGCTTCACCGTGCCCATCAGCCCGGCGCAGAACAACGGCCAGTTGCTCAGCGTGGTGTCTACCGACGACGCCGGCAACGTCTCGGTTGCTGCGCCCTACCAGGCCAACGACACCTCGCCACCTGACTTGGTGACCAACCTGGCAATCAACAACAGCTTCAACGTACTCACCGGCAAGGGCGAGGCCAATGCCACGGTCACCGTCAGCCTGGGCGGCAGCGTGATAGGCACTGGCACGGTAGACGGCGCTGGCAACTTCCAGATCAACCTGACGCCGGCGGCAGGCTCGCTGGCAACGCTGGCCATCACCCAGTCCGACGGCACCAATACGTCGGCGGTGGCGACCTATGTCACGCCGCTGGTGGCTCCGCCAACACCGCCGACCAACGTGACGCTGGGCAGCGACGGCCTGACCTTGTCGGGTAACGCGCCCAGCGGCGTCGGCATCCGTGTCTACGATGACGCAGGCAACCTGATCGGTACCGGTGGCGCGACATTGAACGGTACCTTTACGCTGACGCTCAACTCGGCACAGCTCAACGGCGAGTACCTGCAGGTCACCGCCGTGGCCCTGGTGGGCGGCGAGTCGCAACCCACCTTCTTGCAGGCAGCTGATAGCACAGCACCGGCCGACCCGCTGGTGACCAGCCTGTCGACCAACGGCCTGGTGCTGAGCGGTACCGGCGAGGCCGGTGCCACGGTGACCGTGCGCGATGCCGGTGGCAATCTGCTGGGCAGCGCCGTGGTCAATGGCGGTGGTGTGTACACCGTCAACCTCAACGCCGCGCAGCTCAATGGCCAGGTATTGGCGGTGAGCCAGGCCGACGCTGCGGGCAATACGTCCGGCAGCACCCGCTACACCGCTGCCGACCTGCAACCGCCTGCGCTACCGACCAATGTCACCATCAACGGCGCGGGGACTGTGGTGACCGGTAATGGTGAAGCCGGCGCCACCGTCACCGTGCAAGGCGCCAACGGTCCGGTGGGCAGTGCAGTGGTGCAAGCCGACGGCACCTTCAGCGTCACCCTGACCACGCCACAGAACGACGGGCAATTGCTGGTGGTGCGCCAGGCGGACGCTGCGGGCAACCTGTCCAGCAGCGTCAACCTCAACGCCCCGGACACCACCCGCCGGCGGCGCCGCTGGCCACCATCAATACCAACGGCACAATGGTCAGTGGCTCTGGCCAGGTTGGCAGCACGGTTACCGTGCGCAACAGTGCCGGGACCGTGCTGGGTACGGCAACCGTGGGCAGCACCGGCCTGTTCGTGGTCAGCCTGAATGCCGCGCAGATCGACAACCAGGCACTGAGCGTCACCCTCACCGACAGTGCCGGCAACGTGTCTACCGGTACCACCCTGACCGCCCCGGACCTGACCCCGCCTGCTGCGGCCGCCAACCTGGCGATCAGTGCCGACGGCAGCACCCTGACCGGTACCGGTGAAGTGGGTGCCACGGTGACCGTGCGCAGCGCCAGCGGCACCGTGCTGCAAACCGCCACCGTGCAAGCCGATGGCAGCTTTACCGTGACCCTCAGCCCCCCTCAGGACAACGGGCAGGTGCTTGCGGTGACACTGAGCGACCCACGCGGCAACGTGTCGGGCAACGCCAACATCACTGCACCGGATGTGGATGCCAACGCCCCGGTCATCGCCAGCGATAACCTCGCCACGGCGACGGTCGACCTGGCCGCGGTCACCGCCAGCAGGACCTACACCGACAGCTTCACCACCCTGCTGGCAGGGTTCACCAAGACCTACACCTGGACGGTAGCCGCCGGCACCACGGCCGACCCCACGCTGACCCTGACCACCAGCAGTGCACTGGCCCTGCTGGACAACACCACCTTCACCCTGCAGGTGAAGAATGCCAGCGGAACCTGGGTCACGCTGGCCACCGGTAACAGCCAGGGCTTGCTGGACCTGATCCTGTTGCCGTTGGGCCAAGGCCTGCGAGTCGACATCGGGGAGCTGCAGGCGGGCGATTACCGCCTGACGGTGGGCAGCGGCGGCATTGGCCTGATCACCAATGTCAGCACCTCGCTGGATATCACCTCCACCAGCCTGACCGAGTTCACCGGTACTGGCACAGCCACCTCTGGCAACGTCATCACCGACGTGGGCACCGATGGCGTGGTGGATGCGCGGGGCCCGGACAGCGCCGCGGTGCTGCAGGTGCTCAAAGGGGGCAGCTACGTCTCGGCCGGCAGTGCCACCACGGTGCAAGGCCTGTACGGCACGCTGGTGATCCGCGGCGACGGCAGCTACACCTACACGCCAAACGGCAGCCCCGCCAGCGTCGGCAAAGTGGATGTGTTCAGCTACCAGCTGGTGCACCCCAACGGCCTGTCCGACAGCGCCAACCTGTATGTGCGCATCGATAGCCCACAAGCCACGGAAGTCTGGAGCGACAGTAACTACGCGGCGCAAGCCACGGTACTTGACGCAGTCAATGACGTAGGCTTCAGCAACCTGACCCTGGCCAACCGGGTAGACACCAGCAGCAGTACGCTGGGCTCGTTGACCCTGCCGCTGATCGGCAGCCGCCAGGCCACCTACACTACCACGGTGGCTGCCGATACCACGGCTAACCTGCAAGTGGTACTCAATTCCACCAACCTGCTAAGCCTGCTCAACGGCACCACCCTTGAACTGCTCAAGCTCAACCCGGCCACGGGCCAGTACGTGCTGGTGCAATCGGTAGGCGGTGGCTCGTTGATCAGCCTGTTGGGCGGTGGCGCAGGGTATACCTTCCAGAACCAGGGCGCCGGCACCTACCACGTGCGGGTGACCGCTGGCGGCATTGGCCTGGCCAGCTCGATCACCACCAGTGTCAATGCCACCACCACGCATCTGAACGAGTTCGTGGTCAGTGGCGCTACGGCGGCCACCGGCAACCTGCTGGCGGACGATACCCTGGGTTCGGCACTGACCGTGCTGAGCGTGCTGACCGCAGCCAACACCTACACCATACCCGGCTACAACGGGGTGAGCGTGGCGGGCACCTATGGCACCTTGCTGGTGCAGGCCGATGGCAGCTACACCTACACCCTCAACTCGGGGGTCAGCGCCGCAGCGGTCGGCCAGCACGATACCTTCACCTACGAGCTGACCCACCCTAACGGCAGTACCGACACGGCAACGTTGACCATCAACCTGGACAATGCCGCTGGCCTGGTCAGCACCACGTCGCTGCTGGCCGACAGCGGTGAAGAGGCAGTCGCCCTGGCCAGTGTCGCCGCTGTCAGCGATGTGGTTGCTGGCAGCGACGGCAACGACCACCTGGTGGGCAGCCAGGGCGGGCACAACACGCTTGAAGGTGGTGCCGGTGACGACACCCTGGTGATCGTCGACCAGAACTTCGCCAGCGTCGACGGTGGCACGGGTACCGACACCCTGCAATGGGGTGGCGGCGATGTCAGCATCGACCTAGGCAACCTGGTCGGCCGCGTGCACGGCATCGAGGCCATCGACCTCAACGACACCAGCGCGGTGGCCCTGACACTCAACCTGGCCGACGTGGTGGCCATCACCGAAACCGGCACCGACACGTTGATCATCAAGGGCGACAACCATGACTCGGTGCACATGACTGACAACTGGAACCTGGTCGGCAACCAGACCGCCGACGGGATCGACTATAACCAATACACGGCCCAGGAGGACCCGAGCCACCACCTGTGGGTACAGAACGGCATTCACGTCGTCTGAGGCCGCGGCAAACCCGCCGGGCAAACGCCCGGCGGCATGGACGACCAGCAGTAAGGGAACTATGTGAAGCGAAGCAGTCCGCTGTCACCGTTGTTGCTTGGAGCCTGCGGGCTCCTGGCCCTGAATCTCCAACCGGTTGCCCAGGCAGCCGATGATATAGACCCCCACCTGCGCCACATCGGGCCATCGCTGCTACGCGATGCGCCCGCGGCGGTGCCTGCGCGGCCACCCACCGGCATGGCCCCGGTCGCCAGTGGCGAGCGCCTGGGCCTGACCGAGGCGGTGTTGCAGGCCGCGCAATGGCACCCCAGCATCGCCGAAGCGATCGGCAACCTGTACAAACAGGGCGAAGGCATCAACGTCGCCCGCGCGGGTTACTACCCGCAGATTTCCGGCGGTATCCGCACCGGTTATGACACCGGCTACGGGGGCGATCGCAACAGCCAGGCCCTCAACCTGTCGCTCAAGCAGATGCTCTACGATTTCGGCAAGGTCGACAGCGCCGTCAACGCGGCGCAGGCCGCCGCCGCGCGGGCCCAGGCCAATATCCTGCTGGTGGTGGACGACCTGGCCCGTGACACCGCCTATGCCTGGATCGAAACCCGCCGCTACGAACAGTTGATGGCCATTGCCCGCGAACAGATCCGCGGGGTGGGCGACATTGCCGGGATGGCTCGCCAGCGCAGCGACATGGGCGCCAGCACCCGCTCCGACGTGGTACAGGCCGAATCCCGCGTGGAAAGCGCCCGAGCCACCCTGGAGGAGTACCAGTCGCAATACGAGCGCTGGCGCTCCACCCTGGCCGCGCTGATGGGCCGCGTGACCCCGCCGGCCCTGGCCGAGCAGTCGCCTGCGGCGTTGAACCAGGCCTGCAAGCGGCCTGCGCAAGGCGATGATCGCCTGCCGGCCGTGCTGATGGCCCTGGCCCAGCGTGCGCAAGGCCAGGCAGAGCTGGCCCAGGCCAAGGCCGAGGCCTACCCGACCGTGTCGCTGCAGCCCCAGGTCAACCATTACCTGGACAACGACTACAACCGCGACAACTCACGTATGGACCGCACCCAGGCGGGCATCTACCTCAACGTCGAGGTACCGATCTACCAAGGTGGTGCGATCAGCGCCCGCAGCCGCGCTGCCAGCCACGCCTTGAGCGCCGCCGACTCCGCCGAAGATGCCGCACGCCTGCAGGCACGGCGTGGCCTGGCCGAGGCCCAGGCACAAACCTCCGGGCTGGGCCGCCGGCTGAGTTCGCTGGAAGCGCGCCAGGTCAGCATCCAGGAGGCGCGCATGCTCTATGGCCGCCAGTATCTGGACCTGGGCACACGGCCCCTGCTCGACCTGCTCAACGCCGAGCAGGAGATCTACCAGTCACGGTTCGAACTTGCCGGCACCCGCTCCGACCTGCTGCGCCTGGATGTCGACTGCCTGTACAACACCGGCGCGCTGCGCGCGGCCTTTGGCCTTGAGGGGCGCAACCTGCAAGGTGTGGAGATCCAGCCATGAGCGATTCGATCAATGTAACCCTGCCCACCCAGCCAGCGGCAGCAGCGCCGGACGCGCCGAACCGGCCAGACCTGGGGCCGTGGCTGGAGGTGATGCTGCAGGTGGCGCACCACTACCGTCTGGACGTGTCGCCCCAGCGTATTCGCCTGGCGGCGGTGGAGGATGCCCGGCCGCTGGACGAAATTCTTCGCCACATGGCCCGCCAGGCCGGCCTGGCACTGCGCTTCGTGCGCTTCGATGCCAAGGGCCTGCGGCAATGGCGTACACCGCTGGTACTGGAGCTGGACGATGGCCAGTTGGCCGTGGTCGAGGCAGTCACCGAAGAAGATGACCTGGCGGTGGTGTTCGCCGGTGACCAGGGCCTGACCACACGCCTGCCCCGCGACACGCTCAAGGGCCGCATCACCCGGGTTGCGCTGTTGCGCCCGGCGCGACCACTGCGCGATGTACGCACCGATGACTACACCGCCCCCTACGACCGCCACTGGTTCGCCCGTATCGTGCTGCGCGACCTGCGCCCCTACGGGCAGGTGATGGTCGCCTCGCTGGTGGCCAACGTGCTGGCGCTGGCCGGGGTGCTGTTTTCGATGCAGGTCTACGACCGTGTGATCCCGGCAGAATCGCTGCCCACCTTGTACGTGCTGTTCGGCGGCGTGGTGCTGGCGCTGGTGTTCGACTTCAGCATGCGCCTGCTGCGCTTGAAGGTCACCGACCTGCTCGGCAAGCGCGCCGACCTGCGGGTGAGTGACCTGGTCTATGGCCATGCCTTGCGCCTGCGCAACTCGGTGCGGCCGAAGTCCACCGGCTCGTTCATTTCGCAACTGCGCGAGCTGGAGTCGATCCGTGACCTGATCACCTCCAGTACTGCCACGGCGTTGGCCGACCTGCCGTTCTTCCTGCTGTTCTTGTTCGTGTTCTGGCTGATCGGCGGCGTGCTGGTGTTCATCCCGCTGGTGGCGCTGCTGGCCATGCTGCTGCCAGGCTTGCTGGCGCAGCGGCGCCTGGCGCGGCTGGCCAACGCCTCGATGCGCGAGTCGGCGTTGCGCAACGCCATGCTGGTGGAAAGCATTCAAGGCCTGGACGAAATCAAGGCGCTGCAGGCCGAAGCACGCTTCGAGCGCCAGTGGAACCAGTACAACGCAGCCTGTGCACACACCAACCTGCGCCTGCGCACGCTCACCAACGGCCTGGTGACCTGGACCCAGAACGTGCAAGGTGCCGTGTTTGCCGTGGTTATCGTGGTCGGTGCACCGATGGTGATCGCCGGCGACCTTACCACCGGTAGCCTGGTGGCGGCGTCGATGCTGTCGTCGCGAATGATGGCGCCGCTGGCCCAGCTGACCCATGTGCTGACCCGCTGGCAGCAGGCCAAGGTCGCCCTGCAAGGCCTGGACAAACTGATGCAGTCGGCGGTCGACCACCCCGAAGGCGAAGCGCGCGTGCACCTGCCGGCAATCCGCGGTGAATACCGCCTGCGCCAGGCCAACTTCCGCTACAGCGAAGAATCCCCCCCGGTGCTCAACATTGGCCAACTGGATATTCAGCCGGGCGAACGCATTGCAGTGCTCGGCCGCAACGGTGCGGGCAAGTCCACCCTGCTGCAGGCGTTGGGCGGGGCCATGGACCTGGTACAGGGCGAGGTCAGCCTGGACGGCATCGCCCTGGCCCACCTCGACCCTGCGGACCTGCGCCGCGACGTAGGCCTGCTGCCGCAGTACGCGCGGCTGTTCCACGGCACCCTGCGGGAAAACCTGACCCTCGGCGCCGGCCAGGCCAGCGACCAGGAACTGGTGGCCGCGCTGGCTGCCACCGGGGCGCTGGACTTTGTCCGCCGCCTGCCCAAGGGCATGGACCACCTGATCCTCGAAGGCGGTCTGGGCCTGTCTGGCGGCCAGCGCCAGGCGCTGGTGCTGTCGCGCCTGCTGGTGCGCCAGCCACAGGTGCTGCTGCTGGATGAACCCACGGCATCGCTGGACGACATGACCGAGCGCAAACTGCTGGATAACCTGGAGCGCTTCTGCCAGGGCCGCACGCTGGTGATCGCTACCCACCGCCTGAGCGTGCTGCAACGGGTCGAGCGCATCGTGGTGCTCGACGGCGGGCGCATCGTGATCGATGACACCCGCGATGCCGCATTGGCCAAATTGCAAGGAGCGCAGGCATGAGCAACCACGAACTCCCGGCATCCTACCTGGACGGGCAGGACGACCAGGCCGTTTTCCGCGCCGGGCGCATCATCACCCTCAGCGCGCTGATGCTGGCCGCGTTCCTGGCCTGGGCCGCCTGGTTCGAGGTGACCGAGGTTTCCACCGGCACCGGCAAGGTCATCCCCAGCTCCCGGGAGCAGGTGATCCAGTCGTTCGAAGGGGGTATCGTCGCGCAGATGAACGTGGCCGAAGGCGACCTGGTCGAGCGCGGCCAGGTACTGGCCCAGCTCGACCCGACCAAGACGGCCTCCAGCGTGGGCGAAAGCGAGGCCAAGTACCGCGCCGCCAAGGCCAGCCAGGCCCGGCTGCAGGCCGAGGTGACCGGCAAGCCGCTGGTCTTCCCGGCCAGCCTGCGCGACTCGCCCGAGCTGATCGAAGCGGAAACGGCGCTGTACCAGACACGCCGCCGCGGCCTGGAGCAGACCCTGGCCGGCATCGAGGATTCGCTGAGGCTGGTGCGCAGCGAGCTGAAGATCACCGAAAACCTGGCGAAAATGGGCGCCTCCAGCCGGGTCGAGGTCATCCGCCTGAACCGCCAGCGTTCGGAGCTTGAACTCAAAGCCAACGAGGCCCGGTCCGACTACCTGGTGCGCGCCCGGGAGGAGCTGGCCAAGGCCAGCGCCGAGGCCGACAGCCTGTCAGAGGTGATCCGCGGGCGCAGCGACTCGCTCACCCGCCTGACCCTGCGTTCGCCGGTGCGCGGCATCGTCAAGGACATCGAGGTGAACACCCTGGGCGGCGTGGTACAGCCCGGGGGCCAGGTGATGAAGATCGTGCCGATGGACGAGCGCCTGCTGATCGAAACCCGCATCGCCCCCCGCGACATTGCCTTCATCCACCCCGACCAGGCGGCCAAGGTCAAGATCAGTGCCTATGACTATTCGGTGTATGGCGGGCTGGATGGCAAGGTGGTGGGTATTTCGCCGGATACCTTGCAAGACGAGGTGAAACCGGAAATCTACTACTACCGCGTGTTCATCCGTACCGAGCAGGACAGCCTGAAGAACAAGGCCGGCAAGCACTTCGCGATTGTCCCGGGCATGATTGCCACGGTGGATATCCGCACTGGCGAGAAAACCATCCTCGATTACCTGATCAAGCCGCTGAACCGGGCCAAGGAGGCCCTGCGCGAGCGCTGATCCACACTGCTGCCAAGCGCTGGCCCTTGTAGGAGCGGCCTCGTGTCGCGAAAGGGCTGCAAAGCAGCCCCTGCAGTTTGTGCATCTGTGCTGAAACCCC
>Ga0302347_1001738_pt1 | contig 24939 bp, 20 predicted proteins | sample PhyWR1_FD_202178 | JGI IMG/M metagenome (GOLD analysis project Ga0302347, IMG submission 202178) | Leaf surface microbial communities from wheat plants in UC Gill Tract Community Farm, Albany, California, United States - DLSL W.R1 (v2)... | ecosystem: Host-associated > Plants > Phyllosphere >...
ACCTGAAAGATGCTGATGGGAAACCAGTAGAAAAAGCAAGAGTAGATCTAAAAGGAGAAGGTAATGATGTTACGGCAGACAAAATTGGTTATTTCCAATTTGTAGATTTGAAGACCGGACATTATCAGATTGTGGTATCAAAGCCCAATTTCGAAACAAAAACTTTGGAATTTGACATTACCACAGAAAAAAGAAAAGATTTAGGGGTAATCACCCTTTATTCTACATTGACTGGCGCTGACCAAGGACTTGCAATCCTGGATAATGCTGATGACGAAGGAAGTGGTCAAACTTCTACAGTTGGTCTTTTACAATCTTCGCAAGATGTTTTCAACAGAATTGCAAGTTTTGATTTGGGAGCTTACTGGTTCAGACCTAGAGGTGTAGATGGTAGAACTTCTGAAAACATGTTGAATGGAGTTTCTATGGTAAAGTCTGATAATGGTAATGTTGATTTCTCTAACTGGGGAGGATTAAACGAAATTGTTAGGTATCCGGAAATTTCTGCAAATCATGCACCTTCTGAATATGCCTTCGGTGGTGCAACTGGCGTTATTTATAAAAATACCAGAGCCAGCGAATACAGAAAAGGTTTCCAAGCAGTATATTCTATTACAAACAGAAACTATAGACAAAGAGTTTCTTTAAGATATTCTTCTGGAATGTCTAAAAGTGGCTGGGCATTCACATTGATGGGTGCTAAAAGATGGGCAGAAGAAGGAATCCAAGAAGGTACTTTTTATGATGCTTACGGAACTTATTTAGGGGTTGAGAAAAAATTCAGCGATAGTCATACGATGACATTCAATGCTTTTGCATCACCATACAGAAGATCTACAGCTAGTCCAAGCACACAGGAGGTTTACGATTACAGAGGTGTACATTACAACTCCTACTGGGGTTGGCAAGATGGCGAAAAAAGAAGCGAGAGAGTAAGAAAAGGTTTCCAACCAATTTTCCAATTGCAGGATTTCTGGAAAATCAATAAGAAATCTAACCTATGGACATCTGTTTCTTATCAGTTTGGAAAAGACAAAGGGTCTAGATTAGATTGGCAAAGCGTACCAAACCCTTCTCCTACATATTATAGAAACTTACCAAGTTATTTTGGTTCATTAAATCCAGACGCATTCACTTGGGATCCTAATTCAGGAACTTATCTTGGTGCGGGAGATGCTTATCAATCTTCAAGAACTGCTTGGCAAAATGGGGATCCGAATGTAACCCAGATTAACTGGAATAGACTTTACGCTGCGAATATCGGGCAAGATCCTATTAATCAATATGGTGTAACAGGTAAAAGGGCACTGTATTATTTAGTAAATGATGTAAGCGATGATAAAATCTGGAATGCAGCCACGCATTATACTTATAACTTCACAGATAAGGCGAAGTTTATGTTAAATGTTTCTTATCAGAATTACAGATCTGAACTTTACAGAGAAGTGAATGATTTGTTAGGAGCAGATTTTGTATTAAATAGGGATCCATTTGCAGCAACTAATAACCCAGGAACATCTGCTTTATATAATGAAGGAGAAACTGATGTTGCTAAGAAAGAAGGAGATAGGTTATTATATAACTATATTTTCAGAAGACAAGAAGTAAAGGTTAATCCGGGATTCAAATTTTCAGAAGGGAAGTTTGATGTTTTTGTCTCTGCACTTGCAGGATATTCAACTTCTAGTAGAGAAGGTTTATTCAAGCACTATCTTTATGCAGATTCTTTTGGAAAAAGCCAAAATTATGATTTTTGGAATTTTGGTTTGAAAGGTCAAGTTATTTACAAAATCAATGGAAGAAATTTCTTGGTTTATAATGGTTCGTTCTTTTCACAAGCACCTTATTTAGAGGATCTTTTCATCAACCCAAGACTTAACGCCTCAACTGCGCCAAATATCAAAAATACTGTTGTAAACGCTAATGATTTGAGTTATGTGATTAATTCTCCATTATTCAAAATCAGAGCTTCAGTTTTCTTGATTGATACGCAAAATGAAACCAATGTTCAAAGATTCTTTGCAGATGGTATCCAAATCGATAATTCTATAACAGGAGGGACAACAGACTCAAATACTGGCGGACAATATATCCAAAGTGCTTTTGTAACTCAGGTGATGTCTAATGTTGAGAAAAGAAACTTAGGAGCAGAACTTGGAGTGGATTTCAAAGTATTGCCAACGTTGTCTCTACAAGGTGTTGCTAGCTATGGTGAATATACTTACCGTAACAATCCGGATGTTTACTTTGCATCGGATGCAATTGGTGTTTTCGGAAACGGACAATCTTTTGTGCAATTTGGTAAATCTGATATTAAGAATTACAAACAGGGAGGAACGCCACAAATGGCTTTTTCTGCAGGATTAAGATATAGCTCTCCTAAATACTGGTGGGTTGGAGCAAACTGGAACTATTTGGATAATAATTATCTAGATCCGTCTGCTTTGCTAAGGTCGCAAAGTTTTATACAAAATAGCAATACAGGCACGCCTTACGCAAATGTGGATGATGCTGAATTAAGAAGACTATTGGCGCCAAACAAACTACCTGCTGCTTATTTCATCAATGCCAATGTTGGCAAGTCTTGGTTGATGGGTAAATATTATTTGTTAATCTCTGCATCTGTTAATAATATCTTCGATAATACAAAATACATTACTGGAGGCTTTGAACAAACAAGAAACGTAAAATTTGACGGTTTCCAAGAAGATTTTAATAGAAGCCAGCAATTATTCGCTCCTAAATATTGGTATACACAAGGACGTTCCTATTTCGTAAATTTACAAGTAAGATTTTAAAAAATAAAATAATGAAAACATATACAACAATCAAAACATTGGTTTTTTCTGCAATTGTTGCAGCAACCTTTACTTCGTGCGTAAAAGATGACGACTGGAACACTCCAGAGATTCTGTGCAATAATAGATTTGACGCACCTACAACTACCATGGCACAATTTGTCGCATTAGCTCCACCACGTGCAAATGCAGCTGATTTTTCTGCAACTACTTACAAAGTACCAGCAGACGGATCTCCTGTAATTTTTGATGCTTATGTAGTTTCCTCAGATGAAAGTGGAAATTTTTACAAGACAATCTCTTTCCAAGATAAAGCAGAAAATCCAACTGTAGGTTTACAGATGGAAGTTGATAAGGCTTCAAACTATGCCGATTTTCCTGTAGGAGCTCACATTCGTATCAAAGCAAATGGGTTGGTTTTAGGTTTGGATAGAGGAACTATAAAAATTGGTTCAGTAGATCCAGCTTATGCTATTGGAAGAATTCCTAGCATTCTTTTGACCAGATATCTTGCCGGAGTTTGTGCTGGAGATAACAGATTAGATGTTGCTACAATGGTTCCTACAAAATTACCTAATCTTGATACTGCAAAAAATGAAAAATATATCAATACGCTAGTGCAGGTTTCGGATGTTCAATTTGATGAGGTTCTTATTTCACCTACTCCTAAGTCTTTCATAGAATATGTTGCTGGTGTAGGTCAAGATACTGACAGAACAATTTTCGGAAAAAATGGAAATTCTACAATTATTAGAAACTCTGGTTTTTCTACTTTTGGAGCAACCTTATTACCAACAAAAAGTGGGGATATAACATTTGTAGTGAGTAGATACAACGGTGCTTTTCAAATGCTGATTAGAGGCCTTAAAGATATTAACTTTAATAATGAAAGATTTTTACCTGGAGCACCAGATAATCCATCTGCTTCAGCAGTGAATCTTTTTGCAGGGGCTGATTTTGAAAACTGGACTACTTTCTTATCAAGTGTAAATAACTTTGGACTTAAAACTTATGCAACTCAAGGTGTAGGATTGGGTTATAATGGAACAAATTCATTGCAAATTAAAGGAACACCAACAGCCAATGATTATGTATTTACATCTGTAGCAACATCAGGTTTACCGGCTAAACCAAAGAGAATTACTATGTATATCAAAGGAACGGCAACAGGTAAATCACTTTCATTTAATGTGTATAAGACATCTGGAACACCAGCATATTACACATATAACCTTGGAACATTTGCAACAGGAGCTATTTTATCCGCCGCAGATGCTAACGCATATAATGGTTCCATTAATACAAATGGTCAGTGGAGACTAATAGAAATAAATGTTTCCAGCTTAACGGATATGAATTTGACAGCAGGGAAAGATATCTTTGCTATTAAGACAGGAACTAATGGTGTTTATGATCTTCAAATTGATAACATAACTATAGAGTAATCTATTATTAGTTTAAAAATCTAAAAAAGACCGCAATTGCGGTCTTTTTTGTTTAAAATATCCCAGAGTTCTGTGTTTTCATTTTCCGCCAAATCTTCCTTCCAAAAAATAAGACCAAAACAATCAATAAAATCGCAAAAATAAAGGCAATCACAGGAAGAAAGATAGAAAGTATAGACATCAATCCTGCTCCGGCAGTTTCTGTCGTTGCAACAACATTATTGCCAATTCCTGCAGTTGTAGCAGTAGAAGCAGCTCGCGTTCCGGCAAAACCAGATGCTATTGTTGCAGCGGTTCCGCCTCCCGCAATTAGAGCCAAAGCCCATTGAGGAAATGTACCCAATTCCATAAACTGGCTTGCGAAAAGAACTGACCCTGCAATAGTTGCCAAAGGAATAGACAAAGTGTCGAGGAAATTATCGACAACAGGAATATAATAAGCCAAAATCTCAATAACCGTTGCGACTCCGGTTGTGATCAATGTTGGTAATTCGGATAGCCATTCGAAGTCATCGCTCATCGGGATCCAACCCAGATAGGATGAGAGACTGACAGCGAAAAGAGGTAAGAATACCCGGAAACCAGAAGCAGCAGCCAATCCAATTCCGATAAACGTACTAAGAAGGCAAGGTAAAATATGTTCCATTTGTAATTTCTTTGAGATTAAAATTACAAATTAAAAGAAGATATTATCCCAATCTTTTTTTACAGAGTTCTAGAAATTGTTTTTCAACCACAGAAAAATGATTGGGCAATTCTTTGGAAGCCCAAAAAAGCATGGCAATCGATTGATCACCAAATGCGTCAATGTAAGTAGATTTATTGAGTCTGTAGGATTCTCGCAGCAAACGTTTTATCCTATTTCTGTCAACGGCTCTTTTGAAAAATTTTTTAGAAACAGAAACACCAATCTTATGAGAATCTATAAGTAGTTTTTCAGAAGATTTCAAATGGATAACCCTTACATTATCCACAGAAAGCCACTTGCCTTTAGCAAAAAGCAGGTCTATCTCATATTTTTTTTTCAGTTTTTCGTGGGAAGGATAGCCGTTTGTCTCCAAAATATTATGGTCTTCCTGTTAAATAATTAATAACCTCAGCTGCGGCATACAATCCGAAAATCGCAGGAATAAAACTGATTGTTCCATAAAAAGAACGTTTGAAGTTGGCTCCATCTGTCATTTTCAAGCTTTCTTCATCTTGCAATTCGGTAGAAAATACGCAACGAAAACCTTTATCTATCTTTTCTTTTTTCAGACGTTTTCTAACCTGCCTTGCCAAAAGACAATTATTGGTCTTGTGAATGTCACGAACCATCACCTTGCTCGGGTCAGATTTTCCACCTGCGCCCATAGAGGAGACCAGTTTTGTTTTGGTTCTTCGGCAAGCTATTATTAAAGCAATTTTTGGTGTCAAAGAATCGATGCAGTCCAAGACATAATCAAATTTTTCTGATCTGATCAATTCCTGCATTCTTTCCGGCTCCATAAATTCATTGATTCTTGTGAGCTCCAATTTTGGATTGATGTCCATCAATCGATTTCCTACCAACTCTACCTTATGTTGACCGATTGTGGAATGAAGTGCCGGCAATTGTCGATTGATATTGGTAATGTCCACCACATCGCCATCTACAATTGTCATTTTTCCCACTCCTGCTCTTGCCAGAAATTCCGCCGCAAAAGAGCCCACACCTCCTAAACCGACTACCAAAATTTTCGCATTCTGCAGTCTTTCAATTCCCTCTGGTTTGATCAATAATTCGGAGCGTTCTAGCCAAAATTTATCCATTTCTTATGATGTTGTCAAGATTTTCCCACATTTGATCTCTCAGGTTGTCTATTGATATGGATTTGATTTCAGACACTTTCTCATAAAGTTTAATGATTTCAAAATCAGAATCATCGGTTTCCAGAAATAATCTTTCGATGGAAAAAATTTTGATTATTTTTTGCAAAGATAAGTTTTCTAAAGCTGCATATCCAAAACTTAGAAAAAAGCCGGCATCACGGAGGTCATTCGCAATTGTTTCTTTTTTATTGAATCCATGAATAATCATTGGGACTTTAGCATTCTTGTAATGTAAAATCTGCGAGAATCGTCTTACACAATGGATGATAATTGGTTTTTTAATGCTTTCTGCCCAAGAAATATGTGCCCGGAATATTTCGTTTTGGAGAGTTTCATCAACTGAAACCAACCCATCTAAACCGCATTCCCCAATCGCAAGACAATTTTCTAAGGCTGAAATTTCCTTGATTCTTTCAAAATCTTTTTTCCAATCTTCTGTAATATCTTTTGGATGAAGACCCACCGAAAATTTGTCCTTTGGAACTTTCTCATTTGGATTTAAATTATAAATCCCGGTTTTATGATGTTGATGATGATGAAAATCCAAAAAATCCATTGTCAAAGATATGAAATTAAGGTTTTTTCTAAAACAATACGCAGACAAAGTTGCTTTGAAAAAACGAAGTTAAAATTTTGTTAAATTCTATTATCAATACCTATTGTGATTGATGAAAATTAGTTTAAATTTACATTAAATCTTTGCTAACAAATGCGAAAAAAATTTACGGATAAACAGATCAATATTTTAGATGTTGCAGAAGAGCTGATTGCCAAAAAAGGCTTTGAAGGGACTTCTGTAAGAGATATTAGCAGCAAAGCAGGAATCAACGTAGCGATGATATCTTACTACTTTGGATCTAAGGAAAAAATGATGTCTTACCTTTATCAGTATCGTGTACAGAGGACGAAAGAGAGTTTTTCCGAGTTTGCACAGACCATAAAAGAAGGTAAGCCGGAAATGCAGATGAAAGAGATCGTGAACTATGTGATCTCTCTGCTTTTCAAATACAGCTATTTCCACGGATTTGTGACCCAAGAGATGCGAACTTTGGATAATGTCAAAGATGACCTTTTGGAGTTCTATCAGACCTGTGTCACAAGATTAGATGAGATTACAAAAAGGGGAATTGTTTCCGGTGTCTTCCACAATGCACCAAAATCTGAGGATATTTTGACGATGATCATCGGGTCGACTTTATTTGTGATCAGAAACAAAAACTTCTACGAGATGTATGTCCCTGCAAGCAATGATGCGCAATATATGAAAGAGGCAGAGAAAAAACTGAAAAGCAGCACGTTATTAAGTGTTTTTGCTTTGTTGGATTACAATGCAGATTGAGATTGTTTTTCCGCAAACTTTAAACTTTCATTGATATAGAACTCTACTTCTTTTGGACGATTTTTAGAATCTTTTTCTGCGCTATCTTTTTTTCCCAATCGTACAATGATCATATCATATTCTGGAACCATGATCACGTATTGACCATGGATCCCCCACATATAATAATGATTGATTTTAGAATCATAATTCGTCCATAAACCAAGACCATAAACCCCGTTGGAACCTTCTGTTGGTGTTGTCATTTGGGTAACAAAGTTTTCATTGATCAAAGGAATATTGTCAAATTTACCTTTGTTCAAAATCAAAGACCCGATTTTGGCAAAATCTCTGGCGTTGGATTGGATGCAACAGAATGATTTTTCTACGCCAAGTCCATCGGTTGTCCATTCTGCATTTTGTTCCATCCCCAGAGGTTTCCACAGTTTTGCTGAGGCATAGAAAGACAAAGGAGTTCCCATTGCTCTACCAATTGCAAAACCTAAAAGTTGCATTGCACCGCTTTGATATTCGAATTTTTTGCCAGGCATACTTTTGATTTGACTTTCGAAAACAACATTTGCCAAAGAAAATCCATAGTAAGCCTCAGCATTTTTTGAAAAAGGACTTGTATGGTCATTTTCCCAATCTAACCCAGCTTGCATAGAAGTGAGATTTCTCAAAGTCAGATTTTTACCAAATCGTTTAGCACCATATTCAGGATAAATTTCTGTAAAAGGCTGGTCAATGCTTTTTATTCTTTCATCGTCAATTGCCTTCCCGAGGAGCAAAGTTGTTATTGTATTTGCCAAAGAAAAAGAATTGCTTGCGGTCGTTTTATTGTAACCATCCCAATAATGTTCCTGCAAGATTTTACCATGCTGAATAACCAAGTATGATACAGATTCTGTTTCTTTCAGGTGTTTTTCAAGTTCTGGAGATAATTTATTTTTGTTATAATGGATGTCCATTGTCCATGGTTTTGAGTCGCCTTTGGAAATTGTTTTGGAAGGGAAATCCTTTCCATCATCTATGGTTGGACCGTTTTCCCCTCGCAGATATGTTAACTGTATTCCACGGAAAAGATAATTGTAACCTGTGATATAGGTGATGATGATCAACGAAGCTAATATCAACAAGATAATATTGAAGACTTTTTTCATGCAATTGCTTTGATACAAAAATATAGAATATGTAATAAGCATTACTCTAAAACCTTATTTTTGTTGAAATTTTTATGGATGAAAAAATTTTTAACAATCTTTATTTGAGCATATTTTCGTTTTGCAAAGCTCAAAGTAAATATAAATGGATACCGCAGATTATGCCTAGCGTAAAAATTTTCTGATAACCTACATCAAAGACAGCGAGACCTTCCATAAAAAAAAGAAAAATACGAAGGCAAAACATGTAGAGGTCTTTCCAAATCTCTCACTTTGTTTCAGAAATATTTTCAGGACGAAGTGAAGAGCGTATTGAATGGTTTATGAGAAACAGAATGATGCCGAAAATATGATCAATGAAATATAGGAGGTTTTAAAAATAAACATCTTGTCCTTAGTTTCTTGATGTGACTTTTTTAAGCCCATTACTTAAGTTTTGATTAATTTTGTTTGGAATGATTTTCGAATTTCCTGTATTATGAATGATGAACTGAAAAAACAACAACTCCGGAATCATAAAATGTTGGCAACAGGATTGTTTATTCTGATGGCAATTACTTTTATTGGGATGACGATTCTTCAAAAACAGAATCATTCACATTGGATTGGTTATATCAGAGCTTTTTCTGAAGCGGCAATGGTTGGTGCATTGGCAGATTGGTTTGCGGTGACGGCTTTGTTCAATTATCCTTTGGGAATCAAAATTCCACATACCAATTTGATAGAGAATTCTAAAGAGAAAATCGGGGATAATCTTGGAAATTTCGTGGTTGAAAATTTTCTTTCACCTCAGAATATCAGACCTTACATTCAAAAACTAAAAGTTTCGGTTTATGTTGGCGATTGGCTTTCGAAAGATAAAAATCAGAATGTTTTGATGGGTGAATTGTCAGCCATTCTGATTAATATTCTCCAGAAACTGGACGATGGAACGGTTGTCAGATTCATTACCAATAAAGCTGAAGAAATGGCGGATTCGATCAAGTTAAATTCGATTATCGGAAATGGGATCGATTATCTTCTCACGAAAAATGACCATCAAAGATTGATAACTGGACTTAGTTCGCAGATTAAGAATTATATTCTGGAACATCAACAATTGGTAACTGAAAGAGTAGAAAAGGAAAGCTTCTTCTTTATTCCGAAATCTGTGGATTCTAAAATATCGGAGAAAATCACAAAAGGTTTAAGCGATTATTTCCGGGAAGTAGAAGAGGATCTGAACCATCCATTAAGAACGGAGATCACCAATAAAATTTTCGAATTTTCAAAAGAATTGAAAGAAGAGGCAAAATGGGAATCGGAATTCGATAATATTAAATCTGAATTTCTGCAAGGTGAAAAACTCAATCAATATTCCAATGACATCTGGCAATCTTTGAAATCTTCATTAATAAAAGAATTGTCTGAAGAAGATTCGAAACTAAAATCTTATGTCAAAAAAAACATGGACGAATTTGTTTCTAATCTTCAAAATGACGAACAATTTCAAAACAGAATCGATGATTGGGTGAGATTAACAGCTTATAAATACATTCTAAAAAACACGCAGAATTTTGGCGAACTCATCAGTACAACCGTCGGAAATTGGGAGGGAAAAGAACTCAGCCGAAAACTGGAACTGGAAGTCGGGAAAGATTTACAATTCATCAGAATCAACGGAACCATAGTTGGTGGATTGGTTGGGTTGATTATTTATACGGTTGCGAATTTTATATAGAATTAAATTTCTTGCTGTTTTTACAGATTGAGCTGATTGTAATAATAACTGAATCTGCTACATCAGAATAATCTGCGAGAGCAAAAACTAAAAAAGCCTCCAGTTAGGAGGCTTTCATTTTTATTTCTTCTCAAGAATCTTCTCGATGATCTTGTGTGTGATCATATAAGTTGGTTTCACACCAGTAAGTCCAAGTCCGCCGGAAGATAATGTGCTTCCTGTTTCCAATGGATTATCAGAAGCATAATAAGCATACATCACAAACAGATCCGGAGAAATGTGATGACGAATTTTGCTTGCTACCTGAATTGCTTTTTGGTAATGCGCACCTTCCATTTCCAGCCCGATGGCTTTCCAGGAAGTCGTCATGAAGTAAGAAAGGATATCTTTGTTTTGAAGAGATGTTCCCAAAACGGTGATCATGGGCCCTTCAAAGGCTTTCACTTCATCATCTACGAAATCTGTTAGTTTCAAAGCATTTTCGAAAGTGTAATTGTCGGCGGTTCCTTCGAAGATGTGGGATGTAGGGATCATGATGTCACCTTTTCCGCCAGTTAAGATTCCGGCTTTCCCCATAATGGAAACGGATTTCACTTTCATCATATAGACTTCGCCGTTGACTTCGTAAGGTCTTAGTAATTCGTCCATTACCTCAAAAGCCTGTTCTCCGAAAGCGTAATCGAAAACCAAAATAACATCATCTCCTTTATATTTTTGATTTGCAAAAATTGAGTTCTGAAGATTGGTTTTAGCCAGGTCGATGATCTGAACGTCGATATTGCTTCCGCTATGGTCATCAATGTAGATCATTCCTTCTTTCAAGGCGTGGTCCAAAATTTTATTTTGAAGGTCTTTCTTATTACTAATGTCAGCAAATAATTTGTAATCTACCTCTTTTGTGCTTTTTTTACTTAGTGCATCATTTGCAAACAACATATTTTTCACAGAGTGCATATTCGCACTGATGATGTGAAGCGGTCTCATATGCAGATTGTTTTCTACCAAAACCTGCTTGATTTTGTTCGCCCATTTCTCTCCGAAAAGATGATGACCAACTCTTTCCTGTAAAATAGAAGAGAAATAGATTTCTCTTTCACTTACTTCTTTCCAATCAGTCAAACTGACTTGTCCTAACCAATAGATGATTTTGAACAAACGATCTGGATTATTGTCATCGCCAAAACTGTTATAAGCGTTCAAAGTTTCGTCGAATGTTCTTCCTAAGAAAGAAGAAAGATGGATCAATGCCACTTCTTTTTCTTTTCGGCTGTGTTTTTTCTCGCCTTTTGCAACTTCTTCTATGATTTTCCAAATGCGTCTAGGTCTTCCTTCTTCGTTCAGATCAAAACCGATATTTCTGATTTTATCAGCTTCCAGATATAAGAAGGTAAGGTGGGTTAAAATATCATAGATCTCAGAACGTCCCAATAGAACTTCAATGTTCATCTGGTGTTCATCAATTCTGTAGCAATTTCTTCTACGTTTTTTAGGAACAATTGGCTCGAAGCTTCCTTTATCAAATCCTTCATCTGAAGTCAGGTGAATAAAAGAACATTCCTCGATGCCTTCCGGAAGACGGTCAAGAACATAAAGCAAACCATCCAGTTCTATCTTGTTTGGAATACTCATACTTCCGTAGATTTCAGGATTGATGACCATTAAGAGTTTTCTTAATGACTCGCCCGAAACACCTGAAGGTTTGAAAAATCCTCTGTAAAATAAGTGTCGCATGGACACATATAATCTTTCGATAGCCTCTGTGGTTTCTCTTGCTCTTGAATTTGCCATATATTAAAATTTTTATAAAAGTCTGCGAAGTTACGAATTTTAATTTAAATATTTAATTTATTGATAATCAATAGTTTGATTATGTATTTTGTAAATCTTCAATTGGACTTAAAATTAATCTTTCTCTTTAATACGGGGAAATAATTCTCAAAATAAATTTTATTCATATTTCGATAACAATAATAAAACATTGTAGTTTTTATTTTAAATTTAATTCGCTTCAATTTTTTAGGGGCTGGTTAAGGATTAAGATTCAATTCATATAGAAATAGCTATAATTTTTAAGGGGTAATTTAATTTGGATTTATTTTTTTTGTAAATTTGCCACGTTTAAAACAACAAAATTTTATGTCAACATTAAGATTTAAAGCCTTAGCCGAGCTTCCTTTCAGAAATTACAGAAGAGATAATTTCGTAGAAGTTCCTGCAAAACTATCCGAATTATTCTGTCAAAACGTATTCTCTGAAGAAACAATGAGAGAATATCTGACGAAAGATGCTTTCCAATTATTGATGGAAGCTTCTAAAAAAGGAACAAAAATCCAAAGACACATCGCTGACCAGGTTGCTGTTGCAATGAAAGACTGGGCGTTATCCAAAGGTGTGACACACTACACACACTGGTTTCAGCCTTTGACGGGAGCAACTGCGGAAAAGCACGATTCTTTCTTCACGCCAATCGAAGGTGGAAGAGCAATCGAGAGATTCAGTGGTGGAATGTTGATTCAGCAGGAGCCGGATGCTTCTTCTTTCCCGAATGGCGGAATCAGAAATACGTTTGAAGCAAGAGGTTATACCGCTTGGGACCCGACTTCTCCAGCTTTCATTATGGGAACTACACTTTGTATCCCTTCGATTTTCATTTCTTATACAGGTGAAACTTTAGATTATAAAACACCACTTTTAAGAGCATTAAATGCTGTAGACGAAGCTGCTACAGACGTAATGAAATCTTATTTCGATAAAAATGTTTCAAAAGTTTCCCCAACACTTGGGTGGGAACAGGAATATTTCTTGGTAGATACAGCTTTGTATCAGTCCCGTCCGGATTTGGTTTTGACAGGTAAAACTTTGTTGGGGCATTCTCCGGCAAAAGGACAGCAGTTGGATGACCATTATTTCGGTTCAATTCCTACAAGGGTGATGAACTTTATGAAAGAGTTGGAAATCGAATGTATGAAGTTGGGAATTCCTGTAACGACAAGACATAATGAGGTGGCTCCAAACCAATTCGAGTTGGCACCAATGTTTGAAGAAGCGAATGTTGCAGTTGACCACAACTCATTATTGATGGATATTATGGCAAGAATTGCTCACAAGCACCATTTCCATATTTTATTTCACGAAAAACCATTTGCCGGTGTAAACGGAAGTGGAAAACATAACAACTGGTCTCTTGGAACAGACACTGGCGAAAACCTTTTGAGCCCGGGAAAAAATCCAAAGAAAAACCTTCAGTTCCTCACTTTCTTTGTGAATACCTTGAAAGCAGTTCACGATTACGCTGATTTACTAAGAGCAAGTATAGCATCTGCAAGTAATGACCACAGATTAGGAGCTAATGAAGCGCCACCAGCAATTATTTCTGCATTCATCGGAAGCCAATTGTTTAGAGTTTTGGAAGAATTGGAAAAAGTGACCGACGGAAAATTATCTCCTGAAGAAAAAACAGAATTGAAACTGAATGTTGTAGGTAAAATCCCTGAGATCCTTTTGGATAACACAGACAGAAACAGAACCTCTCCATTTGCTTTCACAGGAAACAAATTTGAGATCAGAGCGGTTGGTTCTTCTGCAAATTGTGCTGAGGTAATGACGGTAATGAACGTAATTGCTGCAAAACAATTGAAAGCTTTCAAAGTTGAAGTGGATGCTTTGATAGAAACTGGGCTCAAGAAAGATGAGGCGATTTTCAATATCCTTAGAGAATATATCAAGCAGTCCAAAAACATTATGTTCGAAGGTGACGGATATTCTGACGATTGGGCAAAAGAAGCGAAGAAAAGAGGTTTGAACAATCTTAAAACGACTCCGGAAGCCCTTAAGAAAGAATTGGACAAGAAATTCGTTGATCTTTATGAAGAACTAGGAATCTATTCTCACAGAGAGTTCGAAGCTAGAAATGAAATTAAACTGGAGAAATATTCTACAGTAATTGACATCGAAGCTAGAGTTTTGGCAGACATCGCAAGAAACCACATTATTCCTGCAGCTCTTAATTATCAGAACAGATTGATCGAGAATGTTAAAGGTCTGAAAGAGATCTTTAGCGAGAATGAATTCAAGACTCTGGCAAAAGAACAATTGAGTTTGATTTCTGATATTTCTGGAAATGTTTCTCAGATCAAACTTGGAGTTGATGCATTGTTAACAGCAAAGGAAAAGGCGAAAAATATGGTAGGAAGTCAAAAACAGGCCGAGGAATATTGTAACAAAGTTATCCCATTATTCGAGAACATTAGAGAAGCTTCTGATGCTTTGGAGATGATGGTAGATGATGAACTTTGGCCAATGACAAAATATAGAGAATTGTTATTTACGAGATAGACAAACTCTAAAACGTTAAAGAATCTTAACTAAAAATAAAACCGCAAAGTCTAAATAAAGGCTTTGCGGTTTGTTTTTTTTAACATTCGATAAAAGATTGTTAAAATATGTTAAACTAAAAGTCTCTCAGTTTGATTTGGAAGACCCTTTAAACGGTAATGGCTAAATTTGCTGTGCAATCACAAAATACCAACCTAAAGTTTAACACAAATAATTAAATATATATGAAGAAAAGAGTTCTAGTTTATATCTTATTTGTGACCACGTTTTTCACACTTCAGTCTTGTGTTTCTAACTATGTGGTTTCTAACAATCAAACATACAAAACTGATGCCAAATTTGCATCTTTGGATGTAAAAGCAGTATCTGATAATACAAATAATAAAGGACAGCGTGTTTTAGCCTCTATAGCTAATACAAATGATGTTATCAAAAGATCGGCAATAGAAAATGCGATCAAACATAGCAATACAATAGACAATATTTTATTAGAAGCAGAAAGCTATCTGGGAACGCCTTACAGATACGGAGGTAGCACAAGAAGCGGGATAGATTGTTCAGCATTCGTATTGTCGGTTTTTGGAGCAGCAGCCGGGATGGACCTTCCAAGAGTAGCAGCCCAACAATCCAATGAAGGTGACTCCGTAGAAAGAACAGAGCTTCAGAAAGGAGATCTGGTGTTTTTTTCACACAGAGGCGGCAGAATCTCACATGTAGGAATCGTGGAAGATGTAACGCCAGAAGGCGAAGTGAAGTTCATTCACGCAGCAACATCCAAAGGTGTAATGGTTTCTTCACTAGATGACAGCTATTGGGGACCAAAATTCAAATTCGCCAAGCGAGTTGTAAAAGAAAACGGATTAAGTATATTAAATAATTAGACAGACTGAAAATATTCAGAAAAAACCTTAGAAGTAATTCTGAGGTTTTTTATTTTTATTATTTCATCAAATTTTTTTGGAGCTCTTTGCCTTTGTCGATTGCTTTGGAGCAATTCCCGCTTTCCGTTACAAACCTAACGAAGTGGTTCGGCGAAGTCAATCTTTTTTGCAGAACTTTTCAACATCAATAGAAACCGAAGACAAGGCAAAAAAGGATTTCCGCCGCAATCGGGGCTGGGACATTTGTCATCCGAACAACGTTTGGCAATAAAAAGCATATTCAAAAATGTCTGGCTGAGGCTCTCAAAGCCTTTAATCAATAATCAATGCCTCAATCTTAGCTTGGATTTCTTTGCTTTTCAATCTTAGAATGATAAAATACAATTCCGGAAACTGAAGAGAAATTTCGCTCCACGTTTGATTCAGTTCATAAATATTATCAATGCCCAGTAAAAGACTTGCCAGAAAATGCGATTTTCTCTGTATCAAACCTCGGAATCCGTAAGCGCCAAGAACCTGCAGAAAACGCATCATTTTTATCCATTCAAAAGATTGTTCCAAAGCTACTTTGTCAGAATCCTTTTCCCAGAATGATAAATAATACTCGAGCATTTCTTTCTTCAAATCTTCAGAAAAATTAGCCTTAGCCTGATAAAGAAAAGAAATCACATCATAAATTGCAGGACCTTCCATGGCAGATTGATAATCGATAAAGAAAACTTCATCACTCTCATCCACCAAAATATTTCTGGACTGGAAATCCCGGATCATCAATGTCTTCGGTCCCAATCTCTGGATAATCTCCGAAATAACCTTGAATTCTTTTAGCAAAGTAGATTTGTGATACTCAATCTCCAAGACATCAATCAAGAAATTCTTAAAGTAATAAAGGTCGTGTGTAATTGGCAAATCATCATAGCTTTCATATTCGAAACTTTTTTTATAATCTACTTTACCCAATGTTTTGGTTTGTAATTCAAACAACTTTTCCAAACTTTTTTTGACTAAATTTTTAACACGTTCAGAATCCCTTTCTTCAGAGATAATTTCAGAAAGTGTCTTGTGTCCAAGAAATTCCTGAATGTAAAGATTCCTTCCAGAACTGATCTTGAAAATTTTTGGTGTGTTAAGATCAAGACTTTGGTACAGATCGGAAAAATAAAAGAAAGCTTCATTCTCCCGAATATTCTCGTTGTATGTGATCACATATTTCTGGTCTTCAAAACTTCCGATATAGTTGATTCTGGAAGAGCCACTTTGTGGAAGCGCAATAAAAGAATCTGGTTTTTTGCCCAAAAATTCTCCGAAAAAATCCTGATGTTCCTGCATAGAACAAAGTTAATTAATAATAGATTTTGATTCACTAAAAATTGTAATTTTACGCCATCAGATCACGGTCTGTAATTTTACTACAAATTCGGATCGTAAAATGTGATTTTTTATGACCAATTAAAAAAATGAATATCTGCACATGAAAGATTTTCTGCCTGTTCTGAAGATTCTGATAAGATTCGTTGTTATTTATATCGGTCTGGTTCTGTTGTATCAGTTTTATCTTAATCAGTATGAGAATGATGTGATCGATCCTTTCTCCAGGTCCGTGGCAGGACAAGTGGGGTTTGTGCAAAACGTTTTGGGATTCCCGACGGTTCTGGTCGATTATATGAAGTTACACAGTATTCTTTTCCAAACTTCCGGAAGATTCACGACGAGAATGGTGGAAGGCTGTAATGTGATTTCTGTGGCTATTCTTTTTTCAGCTTTTATTTTTGCTTTCTACAAAGGAGCCAAAACTTTTCTTTTCGTTTTGGCTGGTTGGATCATCCTCCATATTCTGAATGTTTGCAGAATTGCTTTACTCAATATCATTTATATCAAACTTCCTCGCTATGAAAAAATGGCCCACGACTATCTTTTTCCTGCGATTATTTACGGAGGCGTGGTTGTTCTTTGGCTGGTTTGGATCCAGTATTTTGCCTTAAAAAAAGAAAAAAATGCTTAGATGGTTTTCGGTTTTCATCGGCGTTATTGGATTGATAGCTGTCCGTGGAGTAGAAGGCAGAATTTTTTATGATCCTTTTCTTGATTACTTCAAATCTGCGGATCATTCTATGGCTTTTCCGGAGTTTGTTTGGGGGAAATTGATTTTGAGTTATCTTTTTAGATTTGCTTTGAATGCTTTTTTCTCGCTTTGGATCATTCATTTTTTATTTCAGAATAAGGAATGGACCAGGCAGGCGCTGGTATTGATAGCTTTGGTTTTTGTGATTATATTTCCGATTTATCTTTATTGTATCTATGACCGGTTCCAGTTCGGGTATTTGTTTTCTTTTTATGTAAGACGTTTTGTGATTCAGCCGTTGACGTTACTCTTGATTATTCCGATTTTTTATTATTGGAAGAAGATGATCCGGGATTAATTTTTTTGACTTATGGATAAGATAGAAATTTAGATTACATTAAAAATGAAACAAATAAAATCAGGAAGAACTTGATGAAATTCAATTTGAATAATTATGGATCTCCTTTTAATATTTCGTCATCAACAATGAATTTAAATCATACAGAACTATTAAAATTATTGAACGAGAATTTTGTTCAATATAAATTTAATAATAAGTAATTTAATTTTCCACCGTATGCTTATCCGGCTGAGAGATATTTTCGCCATTCCATTCTATTTTTTTTACAAATGTGTGTTGGCGGACCGGGCATTTTTCGATTTGGCAGATAGCGCAAGAAGTTGGTTTGCAGTCATCCATATGAAAGTTGAATTCCACACTTCTGTCTGTGTTTTCTGCAATCTGTTTGATCATTTCTTCCATCTCGTTGTGTGCCGATCTCAGTTCAAAATACCAAGGTAAAGTGATATGCGCATCAATGTGAAGGCGGCTTCCAAATTGCTGTATCTTCATATTGTGAACGTCGATCCATTCCGCTTTTCGGTTTTCATTAAGAAAGTCAGCGAGTCTTCCCAACATGGCAGGATCAGCTTCGTCCATTATTCCGCTTAAAGATTGACGAATGATTTTGTAACCGATTGTAATGATATAAACACCCAATGCCAAAGCCACAACGGAATCTATCCAAACCCATTTGGTAAAGTAGACCAAAACCAAACTGACAACAACACCCAATGTTGAAAAAGTATCGGACTGTAGGTGCTTTCCGGAAGAAATTAATACAATAGAATTCTCTGCTTTCCCTTTCTGGATAGAAATATAGCCTAAAACATAATTGGCAATAGCTGTTGCTGCGATGATCCAAATTCCCCAATCGATCTTATTAAGGACTTTTCCTGTGATCAAACTGTTGGAACCTTCATAGATGATCATGACTCCGGCAATGCTGATCAGTGAACCTTCAATCGCGGAGGTTACAAATTCTACTTTACCATGTCCGTACGGATGGTTTTCGTCACGGGGTTTTCCACCAAGATATAAGGCATAAAGTCCCATGAAAGCACTGATGATATTTACGATGCTTTCCATGGCGTCAGAAAAGACCGAATCTGAATTGGTTAGTTTCCACGCCGTGATCTTACCGATAAAAAGGATGATCCCAACAGCAGCGATCCATTTCTGAAAAGCGATACTGGAATTTTGTTCTTTACTATTTTCCATTGCTAAAAAAAGAATCTTCGAGATTTTCGAAGATTCTTTGATTTTTGTTAGTTTAAACTAAGTTGTTTGCTACTAGGTATTCTGCGATCTGAACTGCGTTTGTAGCAGCGCCTTTTCGCAGATTGTCTGCCACGATCCAGAGGTTGAGCGTTTTCGGTTGGGAGAGGTCTCTTCGGATTCTTCCTACAAAAACATCATCTTTACCTTCGGAATACAAAGGCATAGGATAATGGTTGTTTTTCACGTCATCCTGAAGTGTTACGCCAGGCGTTTCAGAAAGGATCTTTCTTACTTCCTCTAGGTCAAATTCATTTTCGAATTCGATGTTCACGCTTTCAGAATGTCCGCCTTGTACGGGAACTCTCACAGCTGTGGCGGTTAAATTGAAAGTATTGTCGCCCATGATCTTCTTAGGCTCCTTCATCAATTTGATCTCTTCTTTAGTATAATCGTCATCAGAGAAAACATCGCAATGTGGCAAAGCATTTTTGAAGATCTGATAAGGATACACTTTCTCAGGGCTTTCGCCTTTGATCTCAGCATTCAGCTGGTCGACAGCAGCTTTACCTGTTCCTGTTACCGACTGATAAGTTGAAACAACAACTCTTTTGATATCGTATTTGATATTCAATGGGTGAAGGACCATTACCAATTGGATCGTAGAACAATTCGGGTTAGCGATAATCTTGTCTTCCTTGGTCAAAACATTGGCGTTGATCTCAGGGACAACCAATTTCTTTGTCGGATCCATTCTCCAAGCTGAAGAATTGTCGATAACGACTGTTCCAACCTCAGCGAATTTTGGAGCAAATTCCAATGAAGTGTTACCGCCAGCAGAAAAGATGGCGATCTCGGGTTTGACTGCAATAGCGTCGTCCATGCTAACGATAGTGAATTCCTTGTCCTTAAATTTGACCCTGTTGCCAACAGATCTCTCTGATGCCACGGGAATCAATTCGGTGATAGGAAGACCTCTCTCTTCCAAAACTCTCAGCATAACTTGTCCAACCATTCCGGTTGCGCCTACTACAGCTACTTTCATTGTTTTAAATTAATTAAAATTGTTAATAATATTTATCCGAAAACTCTTGCCCAAGGAAAAGCGAACACAAAAAGTGCGAGTGCTACCAATCCTAAAGACATGAGACGAATTGTTAATTTGTCAGCGGTTTTCAATTTTTTGTTGACGATGGTCATTAGCACTGCTGCGATCAACATAGAGAAAGGATGCTCTACATAAGTGAATCTAAGATCCGCATTTTTCATCACTGCGCCCATGTCCAAACCTTTTGTCATGTTGGTGATCAGCATAATGATCCCAAGCAAAAACTGAACGTGAAAGAAGATCATTGTAAACAATGTCACCTTGCGTAAAGCCTTTGAAATGTTGCCGCTGTAACCAAACATCGTTACGAGCAGAAGAATAAAAAATGCAGCAACCAAAGCCAGTTCCAGATAGGCGAAACCTTTGTGTGCGTGCAAAAGAATGTTGTAAACTTCCATATTCAGATTTTTGAATGACAAAGATAAAAAAATCCCGACAGATAGCCGGGATTTGAGTATAATTAAATATTAAAGTAATATTTAGAATTTATAAGAAATAGAAGCTGCCCAAGTTCTTCCGAAACCGAAGTAAACGCTGTTACCAGTTGCTAAACCTTTATAGACATATCCTAGTTGCTCATAAGTTTGTTTTGATGTATTTGTAGAGCCATCTTTCAAAGTAGAAGGAGCATCGCTGGTAAATACAGAAGATCTAAGGTCAGAAATGTAGGTTGTATCAAACAAATTGTAAACATTTCCAGTAATAATTAATCTGTGTCCGTTTTTCAAATTGAAAGTGTACGATACGCCCAAATCTGTCAGGTTGTAATCTGGTGCTTTCAAAGATCCATTCTGAGCTCCAGCTGGAGTTACACCTGGAGTTTTGATGATGTAATTGTTGTTGATACTGAAGGTTCCATACAGATTATCATAATATCTCCAAGTTGCAAAAATATCAAGATTTTTAACTGGATGCACAGTTGCTCCCAATGCAGCAGTTGTTTGTGCAGCATCCCCAACTTTCATTCCGTCCAAAGCTAACTGAACTGACTCTGCACCGTTTGTGGTAACTGGGTCTCCGTTAACATCTGTTATTCTTCCTGTTGGGTTGTTTTTGTATTTCCAGTTTCCTACAGAAAACATTCCGTTGAATTCCAGGTAACTATTCACTTTGTAGAAAGCTTCTAATTCTGCACCAATGTGTACTTCTCTCACACCTGTCAAACTTGCAGTACCGTTTGTTTGGTTGGTGCCATTACTATCCGTATAAGCAACACCTGTAATACGTTGGAATCTATCTTTCCAATCTGTAAAGTACCCGTTTACGTTTATCTTTAATTTTTCGCTCTTGAATCCATATCCAAATTCCGCAGATTGAACTTCTTCGTTTCTCAAATCCTTGTTAACGATTTGTTGATATAAAGAACCAAAAGTTTTCGCTGGAAGAGCATAAGGGAAAATTGCATTTTGGTTCGGTTGTTTAGAATAAATACCAACGTTCACAAAAACATTATGATTTTCATTAATATTATAATTAACACCACCTTTTGCATTATAACCAAATCTGAATTTTTGGTCCGTAGTTCTGTTTACGTTTTCGCCTTGTTGAGTAGTAGAAACCCCTGTAGGAACTGCAGATACGCCATCCCAAACCCAATTGTCAATTCTTTGGTTGCTTTGCTCCGAAGCAGAGCCTTGTACGAATGCAGTAAGTTTCTCTCCAGTGTATTCTAATTGTCCGAAAACACCACCCCAAAGAACTTTTCCGTTGTAGTTTCTATAAACGATTTGAGATTTGTCTTTTATAGCTGATGCAAATGGGTTTGCAGGTGCTGAAGCATTATAAGATTCTGTAACGGTGTAAAAAGGTTGTTGATTGTAGTTGTTCGCTTCACGATAGCTTGTGTTCCCTAAGAAGTCTGTAACTAGACCAGGGTGGTAACCATAGTAATATCTAGCATCAATACCGGCAGAAAAATTCCATTTATCATTGATTTTATGTTGGAAATTGGATAGGATTCCGTACCAGTCATGTGAGTTTACACTTGCTCTTCTAGTAATACCATTTGAGCTTGTCCCAACATAAGGTGTTTTGTTGTTTGCTCCAAAATCTGCAACTGCTTGTCCGGTGTTCCAAGCATAGATATCATCAAAACGAATTAAACCATCAGTGGTTTTTGGTAATGCGTTGATACCTTTTGAGTTGATAGAACCTAAAATTCCTGTTCCACCTCCACGTCCCCAAGAAGCATAAACAACGGTTGATAACTTAGATTTTTCAGACATAGTCCAGTCCCAGTTGATGGATGCTACCGGCTTGCTGTAATAGTTTACGGATTGAGAGTATTGTTGTCCGTTCAGGTATCCCCAGTTTGAATTGTATCTTCTGTTGGGTTTATCAGACCAAGTTCCGTCTAATCTTCCGTCGCCCATATCCAAAGTGGTTGCGATGGTATTGTTAAAAGTTTGGTTATGCCATTGAGGAGCTCCTGTAAATGTAAATTGGAAATCGTGTTTTCCTTTTTGGTAGCCTAAGGCAAAATAATAATTATAAGCCTCAAACTGAGAGCCATCAATATAAGTATTTCCTGCGGTTCTCGACATCAAAAATGAAGTTGACCAACCGGTTGCAGATTTTCCTGTATTGTATGAGAATAATGTTTTCAGATAGCCATCATTACCAAGTCCAACCGTTACATTGCCCTCTCTCTTTTTGTCTGCAGCTCTTGTAATAATGTTGATTGTACCACCAACAGAAGCAATTGCCAATTTAGAAGAACCAAGACCTCTTTGTACTTGCATTGCAGATGTTACATCTGATAAACCAAGCCAGTTGGACCAATAAACAGTTCCGCCTTCCATATCGTTTACGGGAACTCCATTTACCATTACTGCAGTATTGTTGGTGTCAAAACCTCTAATGTTGACACGTCCGTCTCCAAAACCACCACCGCCTTTTGTTGCATAAATTGAAGGGGTAGAAGTTAGAATCTCAGGAAATTCCTGATTTCCTAATCTTTGTACGATTTGTGCTTCTTTAATAGTAGAAACAGCAACAGGAGTCTTTCTATCTTTAGCGATATCAGCAACTCCTGTCAGTACGACTTGCTCGATGTCGTTGTCTTTGCTTAGTGTATCTTGAGTAGACTGTGCAAAGTAGAAACTCGCCGTACTCATCGTCAGCATAAGGACTAATGCCGGTTTTTTAGATAACATTTTCATTTTTTTAAGATTTATGTCGCAAAAGTCTTAAAAAAATCAATAGGTTCTGTTAATATAGTGTTAAATTTTTAATGCCTTGAGACTCAGGTCGATATTGTTCGAAGAATGGGTCAAAGCACCCGCTGAGATGAAATCTACGCCCGTTTTCGCCACCGAATTTAACACATCACGTGTAATTCCACCCGAGGCTTCGGTTTCTGTCTTGCCATTTACGATTTTTACCGCTTCGGTCATCATTTCGACAGACATGTTGTCAAACATAATCCTGTCAGCACCGGATTTTATAGCTTCTTCAACTTCTTTTAAGTTACGGGTTTCAACCTCAATCTTTAGTTTTAGCTTATTTTTTTTAACGTAATCTTTTGCCATTTTTACGGCATTTGTGATGCTTCCGTTGTAATCGACGTGATTATCTTTCAACATTATCATATCATACAATCCGTATCTGTGGTTGGTTCCGCCACCGATTGCAACAGCCCATTTTTCACAAACTCTGAAGTTTGGCGTTGTTTTTCGGGTATCAAGAAGTTTTGTTTTGGTTCCAATTAATCGGGAATCCCAATCGTGTGTCATCGTCGCAATGCCACTCATTCTTTGCATACAATTCAGAACCAGTCTTTCTGTTGATAGAATCGACCTTGCTTTTCCGGTAACAATGAAAGCGATATCACCTTTTTTAGCAGATTCTCCATCTTTGATGAAAACTTCAACTTTCAAATTCTTATCAAAGTTTTTGAAAATAATTTCTGCCAATTCCACTCCTGCAAGGATGCAGTTTTCTTTTACTATAAGTTGCGCTTTCTGTTCCAAATCTTTCGGAATTGTAGAAAGCGTAGAATGGTCACCGTTTTGGATGTCTTCTTCCAGAGCTGTTCTTATGAATTCTTTTAAAACTTTATCTGTGGCGTATGCTGGTCTTTTCATTTTGTGTTCATATTTTTATTAAGTTCATTTTCTATTTCTTCGATGCTTGGCAGAGAAAATTTAAAGTTGTCGGGTAAGATTTTTCTTAATTCGTAGGAAGAGATTCCCAAAGGTTTGTGCAGATCGGTCAAAGAATATTCTGCAATGATGTCGTCTTTCGTTTTACAAATAATCAATCCAACTGTTGCATTGTCATTTTCGTCGCGCAATTGTTTATCGACAGACGTTACATAAAAATTGAGTTTTCCTGCGTGTTCTGGTTCAAACTCTCCCGATTTCAGTTCGATAACAACATATCTTTTTAATTTAATATGATAGAAAAGTAAATCTAAGAAAAAACTTTGGTTCCCGACTTTCATTTCCACCTGCTTCCCAACGAATGCAAAACCATTTCCTAGTTCAATTAGAAATTTCTGAATATTATCAATCAAAGCATTTTCCAGTTCCCGCTCTTTGAAGTTTTCACTTATATTAAGGAAGTCAAAAATATAAGGGTCTTTCAAAGTTTGTTTTACCAGGTCGCTATCGTAATCAGGAAGGGTTTTAGAGAAATTGGTAATAGCTTTTCCTTGAGATTTGTAGAGGTTTCCCGCAATCATATTCAAAAGAACAGCT
>Ga0302347_1001739_pt1 | contig 24938 bp, 19 predicted proteins | sample PhyWR1_FD_202178 | JGI IMG/M metagenome (GOLD analysis project Ga0302347, IMG submission 202178) | Leaf surface microbial communities from wheat plants in UC Gill Tract Community Farm, Albany, California, United States - DLSL W.R1 (v2)... | ecosystem: Host-associated > Plants > Phyllosphere >...
ACCATGACCGCATCAAGCTACGGCTCAATGGCCTGAGCCCTGTCGAGTACAGGACACAGGCCGCAGCATAGAACTGTCCAACTTTTGGGGGGCAGTCCACTTCTGTAGGAGCAGCCTTGTGCTGCGAAGAGCCTGCTCCTGCAGGGCCGTCGACTTGACGCTATTTCTGCAAGGCAACCACCCCCCGGCTTGCGCTAAGATGCCCGCTCATGTCTCTGGAAGCTGCCTGGATGAGCAAACCCGGTCAAATGGTGCTGGTGGCACTGCGCAAGATGATCGCCTCGGGCGAGCTGGCGGCTGGCGAGCGCCTGATGGAAGTGCCCACCGCCGAACTGTTTGGCGTCTCGCGCATGCCGGTGCGCATGGCGTTTCGTACCCTCGAGCAGGAAGGCCTGCTGGTGCGCTTTGGCGGCCGGGGCTTTCAGGTGCGTTCGGTCAGCGCCGATGACATCGCCGGTGCGGTGGAGGTGCGTGGCGTACTGGAGGGTCTGGCTGCCCGCCAGGCGGCAGAACGCGGGCTGTCAGTGCAAGCGCGCGCGGCACTGCAACAGTGCCTGGTGGATGGCGACCAGCTGTTCGACAAAGGCTTTGTGACCGAAGAAGACCTGCAGGCCTACCACGACCTCAACATGCGTTTTCACCAAGTGATCGTCGCGGCCAGCCACAACCCGGCCATCGCCGATGCCCTGGCGCGCAACGACCACCTGCCGTTCGCCTCGGTCACCGCGCTGGCCGTGGACCGCCATGACCTGGCCCGTGAATACCGGCGCTTCAATTTTGCCCACATGCAGCACCATGCGGTGTTCGATGCCTTGGCCAACGGCCAGGGTGCCCGCGCCGAAGCGATCATGCGCGAGCACGCCAATGCCACCTTGCGCTATGCCGAAACCTTCGGCGGGGGAGCGGCGGACGCGGGCAGGAAAGTGATCCTGCCCTCGTCCTGAGCGGTTCAGATATCCAGCACCAGCAACGGCGTTTTCGAGCGTGAGCAGCAAGGCGTGAACTGATCGTTCAGGGCCTGCTCTTCTTCGGTCAGGAACAGGTCGCGGTGCTCCGGTGTGCCTTGCAGTACCCGGGTCAGGCAAGTGCCGCAGATGCCTTGCTCGCATGACATGGCGATTTCGATGCCGTGCTGTTCCAGCACCTGTACCACCGTGCGGTCTGCCGGCACGTCAAACACCTGCCCGGTGCTGCCGACCTGCACCGAGAAGCTGCCGTCGTTGCTGGCGTCCACCGGTGCCGCGGCAAAGTACTCGCGGTGCAGGCAGGCCTCTTGCCAACCCAGCCCCTTGGCGCTGTCCAGCACATGCTGCATGAAACCGTCCGGTCCGCACACGTACAGGTGCACGTCGTCTTGCGGGTTGGCCAGCACCGTGGCGATGTCCAGGGCAGTTTCCGGTTGTTCGTCAAAATGCACGAACAGGCGCTCGGCGAAAGGCGCATTGCGAATGCGTTCTACAAATGCCGCGCGCTCGCTGGAGCGGGCGCAGTAGTGCAGCTCGAAGTCATGGCCGCGGTGACACAGCTGCTCGGCCATGCACAGGATCGGGGTAATGCCGATGCCGCCGGCAAACAGCACGCTGCGCCGCGCGCCTTCGGCCAGCTGGAACAGGTTGCGCGGCGGACTGATGCGCAGCCGTGCCCCCGCCTGCACCTGCTCGTGCAGGCTGCGTGAACCACCGCGTGACGCCGGGTCGTTGAGCACGCCGATCAGATAACGGTGGCGCTCTTCGGGGTGATTGCACAGGGAGTACTGGCGCACCAGCCCACCAGGCAGGTGCACATCGATATGCGCGCCGGCAGTGAACGCCGGCAGCAGGCTGCCATCTGCCGCCGCCAGTTCGAAGCTGCAAATGCCCAGCGCTTCATCGTTACGGGATACCACTACGGCATCGATCATGTTGGCGAATCCTCAGGCAGGGGTTGCGCTGGTGGCGATCAGTTGTGGTTGTGGCTGTGGCGCACCTTCCTTGGCGATGATCCGCTCCAGCACTTTGCGCGACTGCACGCCGCCGGCATCGATGTTCAGCTTCAGCAGGTTGCGCTGGGGATTGGCCAGCAGGTTCTGTTGCTGGCGCTCGAGCATTTCCAGGTCTTCGCTGAAGATCTTGCCCTGGCCCTCGCGAATGTTGTCGGTCAAAGCCTGGTCATGCGCGGCAAAGTTGCGCGCCATGCCCCAGAAGTACCAGATCGAGGTATCGCTCTCGGGGGTAATGAAGTCGACCACGATGCTCGACGCCTTGTGCTGGGCCTCGGCGTGGTAGCCCCCTTTGCCGGCGTGCGCCACGCCGACTTCGATCAGCACATGGCTGGGCGGGGTGAAGCGGCAGATCTGCCAGCGGTCCACCGGCACATCGTCGGCCAGGCCGTTGCCGCGCAGGGCCATGCGCCAGAAGGGCGGGGCCATGATGTTTTCCATATGCCGAGCAGTGACCACTTCGTCGCCGCTGACGGTGGTTACCGGCGGTGCTTCGTCGATTTCCTTCTGGCCGATGCTGGAGGCGTGCACGTAGGTTTCGTGGGTCAGGTCCATCAGGTTGTCGATCATCAGGCGATAGTCGCAGCCGATGTGGAACAGGCCGCCGCCGTAGGCCCATTCATCATTCACCGCCCATTCAAGGTGCGGAATCAGCGCCGCGTCGGCCTGCGCCTGGTCGCCGGGCCAGACCCAGATGAAGCCATAACGCTCGACTGCAGCGAAGGTCTTGTTGCAAGGGAAGCCCCGGACCCGCTGGCCTGGCATCGACACGGTCTTGCCGTCGCAGCCCATGACCAGGCCGTGGTAGCCACATACCAGGTTGCCGTCCTCCACATAACCGAGCGACAACGGCGCGCCACGGTGCGGGCAGAAGTCCTCCACGGCGGCTACTCGGTTCTCGTGGCTGCGGTAGAACACGATCTTTTCGCCGCAGATCTGCCGGCCCAGCGGCTTGCTGGCGATTTCTTCGGGGGTGCAGGCGACGTACCAGGTGTTTTTGGGGTACATGGGAGGCTCTCCGGGGTTTTGTTTTTATTTAATGGATCCATTAGAGCGGTCCGCTGCACCGATGGTCAACCTATAATTCAGGGATTCAATCGCCTTTTGGGCGATTATCGAATTAGTTTTGGATCCATTATAGGTTGCCTGTATTTCCACCCACGATTGTTCCGCTGCCGCTCTCACAGGGCGCCCGTGTTGCTCCAAACCTGCTATTCCTAACAAGACATGCATTCCACGAAGGCCCCTCGATGCTGGTCATCGAAAACCTCCACAAATCCTTCCCCACCCCCCAAGGCCCGCTCCCGGTGCTGCAAGGTGTCGACTTGCGCCTGGCCCGCGGCAGCAGCCTGGCGCTGATGGGCGAGTCTGGCAGTGGCAAGAGCACCTTGTTGCACCTGGTGGCCGGCCTGGACCGTGCCGACAGTGGCCGCATCCTGATCGACGACGTCCCGCTCGACAGCCGTTCCGAGGCCTCGCTCGCGCAGTGGCGACGGGAGGGGATTGGCTTGGTGTTCCAGCAGTACAACCTGATCAGTAGCCTGGATGTGGGCGCCAACCTTGCCTTTCAGGCCAGGCTGGCCGAGCGGCACGACCCCGACTGGGTTGAGTATCTTGCCCAACGCTTGGGCTTGGCGGACCTGCTTTCGCGTTACCCGGAGCAACTCTCCGGCGGCCAGCAGCAACGGGTCGCCATCGGCCGCGCCTTGGCCGGGCGCCCGGCCTGGCTGCTGGCTGACGAACCCACCGGTAGCCTGGATGAAGCCAGCAGCGATGAGGTGCTGAACCTGCTGCTGCAACTGGTCGCGGAAGCCGGCAGCGGTGTGCTGATGGTTACCCATAGCCCGCGGCTGGCGGCGCGGTTGCAGCGGCGTTGTTACCTGCAGGCCGGGCGCGTGCGGGCCGAGCAGCGCTGATGAGGCTTTTGTCGCTGGCATTGTTGGCGTTGCTCAGCCACTGGCGGCGCCATCGGGTGCAGTTTTTCAGCATCTTTACCGGGCTGTGGCTGGCCACGGCGCTGTGGACCGGAGTGCAGGCGCTGAACAGCCAGGCACGCAGCGATTATGCCCGGGCCAGCGCAGTGTTGGCCGGGCCGTTGCAGGCGCAAGTGCTGCCGCGCAATGGCGAGCGCTTCGACCAGGCGCTGTATGTGCAGCTGCGCAGGCTGGGCTGGACGGTGTCGCCGGTGCTGGAAGGGCGCTTGCGCCTGCCGGGCGAACCGACGCGCAACGTGCAGCTGATCGGCATCGAACCACTCAGCCTGCCGCCGTCCAGCAGCATCGCTGGGGTGCAGCCGCAGGCATTCGATCTGCAAGCCTTTATCGGCTCGCCCGGGCAAGCCTGGGTCGGGCCGGACACCTTGCGTCAAATGAATGCAAAACCTGGCGATCCGGCAGTCGACAGCGAAGGGCAGCGGCTTCCACCTTTGCGCTTGCAGCCAGCGTTGGCGCCAGGGGTGATCGTGGTCGATATCGGCCACGCCCAGGCACTGCTGCACGCACCTGGGCAATTGTCCCGATTGCTGGTGGCTGATGCACCCGGGGCACTCCCTGCGAATATCGCGCCGTTGCTCGAGCTGCAACCTCGGCAGGACGACGGCGGGTTGCAGCGCCTGACCGACAGTTTTCACCTCAATCTGACCGCACTTGGCTTGCTGGCATTCATCGTCGGTCTGTTCATCACCCATGCCGCGATTGGCTTGGCCCTGGAGCAGCGGCGCGGGCTGATCCGTAACCTACGCGCCTGTGGCGTCAGCCTGAAGGTGCTGCTGTGTGCCCTGCTGCTGGAGCTGGGCCTGTTCGCGCTGCTGGGTGGATTGGCCGGGGTTGCCAGCGGCTATGGGCTGGCCGCGTGGTTGCTGCCCGATGTGGCCGCCAGCTTGCGCGGCCTTTATGGCGCACAAGTCGCTGGCACGCTGAGCCTGCCCGCAGGCTGGTGGCTGGCCGGTGTGCTGGTGAGTGTGCTGGGCGCGTTGCTGGCGGGACTGGGCAGCGTGTTGCGGGCAGCACGCTTGCCGTTGCTGGCGCTGGCGCAACCCCAGGCGTGGCGATTGGCGCAGGGGCCCTGGTTGCAACGTCAGGCCATGCTGGCGGGCGTGTTGCTGCTGTTGGCCTTGGCTTGCGGCATGCTGGGCGACAGCCTGCCCAGCGCGTTCGGCATGTTGGCAGGTTTGCTGCTGGCGGCGGCGCTGTTGCTGCCGGCCTTGCTCGATCGGCTGCTAGGCGGGTTGTCGCGCTGTTGTCGGCGGCCATTGTCGCAATGGTTCGTCGCCGACAGCCGCCAGCAACTGCCGGCATTGAGCCTGGCACTGATGGCGCTGTTGCTGGCGCTGGCTGCCAGTGTCGGCGTGGGCAGCATGACCGAGGGCTTTCGCAAGACCTTTGTCGGCTGGCTGGACCAGCGATTGTCGGCCGACCTGTATGTGACCCCTCGCGACACTGCCCAGGGTTTGCAGATCATCGAGTGGCTGGGGCAGCAAGCGGCGGTCAGTATGGTACTGCCCGGCTGGCGTGTGGAAACCAGGCTGCAAAGCTGGCCGGTGCAGGTTCAGGGCATTGTCGATCACCCCGTCTATCGCAGCCGCTGGCCATTGCTGGCGCAGCACAAGCAGGCCTGGGAGCAATTGGCCAGCGGGCACGCCGTGATGCTCAGTGAACAGCTGGCCAGGCGGCTTAACGTGCAACTGGGCGATAGCCTGAGGCTGCCTGGCCGCGACTCGCCGGGCCTGGCTGTGGTGGGTATCTACGCGGATTATGGCAACCCCAAAGGCCATGTGCTGGTCAACGAAGGCTGGCTGCGAGCCCATTGGCCAGAGGCAACACTGAGTGGCGTCAGTGTCGACCTGCTTCCCCTGCAGGGTCAGGCCATGAAGGCTGCACTGCAGCAACGCTTTGCCCTGGACGACAACCGAGTGGTGGAGCAAGCGCGCCTGAAACGCTGGTCGACCGAGGTGTTCAACCGCACTTTTGCCGCCACGGCCGCCCTCAACAGCCTCACGCTTGGCGTGGCCGGCGTGGCGCTGTTCATCAACCTGCTGACCCTGGGCCAGTCCCGCCTGGGCCAGCTGGCGCCGTTATGGGCGCTGGGGGTGCGCCGCACCCATCTGGTCTGGTTGAGCCTGGGCCAGTCGCTCATGTTGAGCAGCCTTACCGTGCTGCTGGCGATTCCGCTGGGGTTGTTGCTGGCTTGGTGCCTGGTTGCGGTAGTGAATGTGCAGGCGTTCGGCTGGCGTTTGCCGCTTTACGTGTTCCCCGCGCAACTGTTGCAACTGGCCGTGATGGGTATGCTGACCAGCCTGCTGGCCAGCGCCTGGCCCTTGTGGCAATTGGCGCGGCGCCAGCCCCGTGAACTGTTGAGGCCCTTTGCCGATGAAGCGTAATGCGTGGCTGGTGCTGTGCGGGTTGTTGTGCGGCTGTGATCAGTCCGCACCGCAGAGCTATGCCGGGCTTGGGCAGCAGGCGGGGGCGTTCAGCCAGGTGACGCGCGGCCGTACGCTGCAATTTCCACACGACCATGGCCCCCACGATGGCTATCGCATCGAATGGTGGTATGTCACCAGCAATCTCAAGGACGCTCAAGGGCGTGACTGGGGCGCGCAGTGGACTTTATTCCGTTCGGCCCTGCGGCCTGGCCCGGAGACCAGCGGCTGGGATAGCCCGAACCTGTGGATGGGGCACGCGGCGCTGACCGGCCCGGGTGGTCACCAGTTTGCTGAAACGCTGGCGCGGGGCGGGATTGGCCAGGCCGGCGTGCAGGCGCAACCGGTTCGGGCGTGGATCAACGATTGGTCGCTGCAGGGCACGGGCGGGATCGAGCACCTGCAGATAGTCGCGGGTGGCACCGGTTTTCGCTATCGCTTGCAACTGCACAGCGATCTTGCGCTGGTGTTGCATGGTGACAAGGGCTATAGCGAGAAGTCCGGCAAGGGGCAGGCTTCGTACTATTACAGTCAGCCCTTTTACCGTGTGCACGGGGAGGTGGAGCGTGGTGGTCAGTGCATCGCCGTCACCGGTCAGGCGTGGCTGGACCGGGAATGGAGCAGCCAGCCGCTGGCTGCTGGGCAAACCGGCTGGGACTGGTTTTCGTTGCACCTGGACAGTGGGGCGAAGCTGATGCTGTTTCAGGTACGCGAGGCGCAGGGTGAAGCGTATCGGGCCGGGACCTGGGTTGGCCCGGACGGCGAGGTTGTGTCGCTGCAGGGGGCGCAGATACAGCTGCAGGCACTGGGTTGGGCGCGGCAGAAGAACGGCAAGAAGGTGCCGACGCAATGGCGGGTGCGGGTGCCGGGGCATGGCGTGGATATGAAGGTTGATGCAGTGGAGCCACAGGCCTGGATGGAGACACGGTTTCCGTATTGGGAGGGGCCGGTGCGTTTGAGCGGGAGTGGGGGTGGGCGGGGGTATTTGGAGATGACCGGGTATTAGGGGGGGATTCGGCGATTTTGCGGTTCGTTGTCGGTAAGGCCATAGGGATCGCATCAGGGCTGACAGGTGCACGCCACAACAACCCCATCAAGGCTGACAGGTGCTTGCCGCAAGATATGCAGCGCCCGTGAGATCGAGCGCCGCCCGCGCGGCGCTTCGCGGGTAAACCCGCTCCCACATTTGTTGCAACGTGGCCATGCCTGTGGAAGAGGGGTTGCCTGTCTTGGTGCATGGCTTGAGCCTGGTGAGGCTGCAGTGCGGCCAACCGAGAAATCCAGTCAAGCCGACAAGGCTGGCAACCATGGCCTGACAGGTTTGGTACGTTGCAACAAATGTGGGAGCGGGTTTACCCGCGAAGCGCCGCGCGGGCGGCGCTCGATCTCACGGGCGCTGCATATCTTGCGGCAAGTACCTGTCAGCCTTGATGGGGTTGTGACAAGCACCTATCAGTCCCTGACGCGCTCCCTGCGGGCTTGCCGGCGACAAACCAAAAATCAGCCCGAGTTTCTTCAATCCTTGATCAACCCCCTCAAAACCGCCCGCGCTTCTTCCGTCCGCAGGCACTCGATAAACAACTGGCTTTCCCGCGCCACCGTCGCCTCCAGCTCGGCCCGCTGGCTGTCCTTCAACAACCGCTTGCTGATCCGCAGCGCAGCTTGCGGGTAACGCTGCAGCTGCCGCGCCAGCTTGCGCGCCGCAGCCAGGCACTGTTCACCGTCCTCGTGCAGTTCATTGGCCAGCCCCCAGGCGACCGCCTGCTCGCCGTCGAGCAACTCGTTAGCCAGCAGCAGCCGCGCCGCGCGGGCCTGGCCGAGCAAGCGCGGCAGCAACAGACTGGAACCAAACTCCGGGCACACACCCAACGGCGCGAACGGCATGCGCACCTTGGCCGACCGGCTCACCAACACCTGGTCGCAATGCAGCAGCAAGGTCGCACCAATGCCGATCGCCGCGCCACTGACCGCGGCGATCAGCGGCTTGTCCACGCCCATGACCACCCGCATCAGGCGGAACACCGGGCTGTCCAGGTCGCTGGGCGGGTTGTCGAGGAAGTCGCGCAGGTCGTTGCCGGCGGTAAAGCACTGCGGGTTGCCGGTAATCAGGATGACCTCCACCTGCGGGTCTTCGCTGGCCGCCAGCAACAGGTCACCCAGTTGCTGGTACATGGTGGTGTTCAAGGCGTTGAGCTTGTCGGGGCGGTTGAAGGCCAGGGTCAGCAGGCCCTGGTCGAGGTCGCGTGTGATCAGGTCGTTCATGGCAGCCGCTTTTGTTGTTGTGGTCGGGCCCATGGGGGCAGGTGACAAGGGTTTATCATGCCGTCCGGCTTGTTGTACAGTCGTTCAGTCCCGCCTTGGGCCCCCCCCCGACCAGAGAGCCGCCGATGAACCAGGAAGCCCGCTACCACCGCATGCTGCCGGAATTGCGCAAAGCCAACCTGGTCGAAGCGACCCTGGTGTGCCTCAAGCGCCATGGCTTCCAGGGCGCGTCGATTCGCAAGATCTCCGCCGAAGCCGGGGTATCGGTAGGGCTGATCAGCCATCACTATGCGGGCAAGGACGAGCTGGTAGCCGACGCTTACCTGGCGGTCACCGGCCGGGTGATGGGCCTGCTGCGCGAGGCCATGGCCCAGGCTGCACCCAATGCCCGCGAGCGGCTGTCGGCGTTCTTTCGCGCGTCGTTCTGCGCCGAGCTGCTTGACCCGCAATTGCTCGATGCGTGGCTGGCGTTCTGGGGCGCGGTGAAGACCGCCGATGCGATCAACCAGGTGCACGACCATTCCTACGGCGAGTACCGCAACGAACTCAGCCGGTTGCTGGCCACGCTGGCCGAGGAGGAGGGCTGGCAAGGCTTCGATGCCGACCTTGCGGCCATCAGCCTGAGTGCCTTGCTCGATGGCCTGTGGCTGGAGTCGGGGCTCAACCCCGGCACCTTCACCCCCGATCAGGGCGTGATCATCTGCGAGGCCTGGGTCGATGGCCTGCAGGCCGGTGGCCGGTTGCGCTTCAGCCTGCCCAAGGGCTGTTGATCACCCGTTCAGTAGCGAGTACGCTGCTGTCGCGAGTGTGTAGCACAACACCAATAAAAAAGAGAAACACGCAATGACGCCTCGAGTATTGATCGTCGACGACGATCCGCTTGTTCGTGACTTGCTGCAGGCCTACCTGTCCCAGGAAGGCTATGACGTGCACTGCGCCGACACGGCGGAAAAGGCCGAAGCCCTGCTTGGCAGCCAGGATGTCGACCTGGTGCTGCTGGACATCCGCCTGCCCGGCAAGGACGGCCTGACCCTGACCCGCGAGCTGCGCGTGCGCTCGGAGGTCGGCATCATCCTCATCACCGGGCGCAACGACGACATCGACCGCATCGTCGGTCTGGAATGCGGCGCCGACGACTACGTGATCAAGCCGCTCAACCCGCGTGAGCTGGTGTCGCGGGCGAAAAACCTGATCCGCCGCGTGCGCCATGCCCGCGAAGTGCTGCCGACGCCGGCCTGCGCGCAGTCGCTGAAGCAGTTCGCCGACTGGGCGCTGGACACCGACCGTCGGCGCCTTATCGACGCCCGTGGCAGCCAGACCCTGCTGACCCACGGCGAGTTCCAGTTGCTCAGCGTGTTCCTGCGTAACAGTGGTCACACCCTCAGCCGTGACCAGCTGATGGACCAGATCCGCAACCGCGAATGGGTGCCCAACGACCGCTCCATCGACGTACTGGTCGGCCGCCTGCGGCGCAAGCTGCACGACGACCCGGCCGAGCCGCAGCTGATCATTACCATCCACGGCACCGGCTACCTGTTCACCGCCAGCGTGGCGGCATGAACCATCGTGCCTGGGCCCTGGCCTTGGCCATGGCGCTGCTCGCCGCGCCCGCTGGGGCCGCAGAGCCGGTGCGCTATTGCGACTACCCGGTGTACCCGCCAATTTCCTGGAGCGACGGCCACCAGGTACGTGGCCTGGCGCCGACGGTGGTGCGCGAGCTGTTCGCACGCATGGGCTACCCGGTGCAGACCGTGGTGCTGGGCAACTGGAAGCGCTGCCTGATGGACGCCGCCGCCGGGCGGGTGGACGTGGTGCTGGCCTACAACAGCGACCAGCGTGACCAGCGCATGCGTTTTTCCACAGTGCCGGTGCTGCGCGAGGAAGTGGCCGTGTTCTACAACCGCCTGCGGCCCGTGCAGTTCCGGCAACTGGAAGACCTGGCCGGCTACCGCGGTGGTTTGCTGTACGGCGAGAGCTATGGCGCCGAGTTCGACCGCTTCGTCGCCCGCCACCAGAACATCGAACGGGTGTCGTCCAGCCAGCAGAACTTCGGCAAGCTGATCCGCGGGCGCATCGACTACGTGATCCAGGAGCGGCGCACCGGCCAGCTGTTCATCGAGCACCTGCCCGGCGCGCAGGACATCCGGGTCTTGCCCACGGCCCTGAGCGTGGACTACCTGCGCGTGGCGGTCTCGCGGCAATCACCGTTGAGCCGGCACATGGATGAAATCGACATGCAACTGCGGCGCATGACCCAGGCTGGCGAGATCGAGCGTTGGCTGGAGCAGAGCGAAGTCACCTACCGCGACATGATCAAGCTGCCGGTGGATGCGCGATGATCCGCCTGCGAACCGATGGCCTGCTGCGCCGCCTGCTGCTGTTCATCCTGCTGTTCAGCCTGTGCTTCACCGTGCTGGCCAGCTCGGTGCAGCTGTACTTCGAGTACCGTCGCGAGATGCGCGACATCGAGGCGCGCATGGCGTTGATCCGCGCCGGCTACCTGGCCAGCCTGGAGCGCAGCCTGTGGGACCTGGACGAGGCGCAGCTGGATGTGCAATTGCGCGGCCTGGTGGACTTTTCCGATGTGGCGCGGGTACGCCTGGTCAGTGACGATTTCCAGCTGTTGCGCGGTGAGGCCGAGCCCAAAGGCCCGCTGCGCATCGAACGCTTTCCGCTCGACTACCAGCCGCCTTCCGGGCCGGCCAGGCACCTGGGTGAGCTGGAAGTCAGCATCGACCTCGGTGCAGTGCATCGTCGGCTGTACGCCACCGGCCTGGCCAGCCTGCTATGGATGGGGGTGTTCCTCTGTGGTCTGGCGGTGGCGCTGTCCGGGCTCTTCTACCGCTTGGTCACCCGCCATCTGCAGGTGATGGCCGAGTTCGCCCGGCGTATCGGTGCTGGCCAGTGGCAGGAGCCGCTGCGCCTGGCCCGCAGGCGCTCGGCGCGCGTCGATGAAATCGACACGGTGGCGCACGCCCTGGACGACATGCGCCGCGCTATCCTCAGCGACATCGAACGCCGCGAGCGCGATCGCCTGGTGCTGCAGGACAAACGCGACGAGCTGCAGGCCATGGTCGAACGGCGCACGGCCAGCCTGGCCCGGGCCAAGGATGAGGCCGAGGCTGCCAACCTGGCCAAGTCGCGCTTCCTGGCGACCATGAGCCATGAGTTGCGCACACCGCTGAACGGCATCCTCGGCATGGCCGAGCTGCTGCGCGGCGGCCGGCTGGAAGCCGCCGACCGCCAGCGCGTCGAGGCCCTGTACAAGGCCGGTGAGGGGCTGTTGGCGATTCTCAACGAAGTGCTGTATTTCGCCCGGCTGGAGGAGGGCGAGAGCCGCGCCGAGCTGGTCGGTTTTTCCTTGCGCCAGCTCTGCCAGGAAGTGCTGGCCCTGCTCGAACCCATGGCCATGGAAAAAGCTGACACGCTGCTATTGGAAATCGATGAGCAACTGGCCGGATACCAGCACGGCGCCGAACAATACCTGCGCCAGGTGCTGAGCAACCTGCTGGCCAATGCCATCAAGTTCACCGAGCGTGGTCAGGTGCGGCTCACGCTGCAGGTGCTCGCCAGCAGCGAAACCTCCCAGCGCTTGCGCATCGCGGTCATCGACGATGGCATCGGCATCGAGCCGGCCGTGCAGGCCAGGATCTTCGACCGCTTCGTCCAGGCCAGCGAGGCGGTGACCCGGCGCTACGGCGGCACCGGCCTGGGCCTGGCAGTGTGCAAGCACCTGGTGGAAAAGCTGGGCGGCAGCATTGGCCTGGACAGCGTGCAAGGGCAGGGCAGCCGCTTCTGGTTCGAGCTCGACATGGCCCGCGGGCAGCACCTGCCGGTCAGTCCAGGCGCACCGTCGCCGCTGGCAAGCCTGGAGATCCTGGTGGTCGAGGACGTGGCGCTGAACCGCGATGTGGCTGGCGGGTTGCTGCAGCGTGACGGCCACCGGGTCAGTTTTGCCGAAGACGCCGCGCAGGCGCTGCAAAGCTGCGCGCAGCGGCGCTTCGACCTGATCCTGCTGGACGTGCACCTGCCCGGCATGAGCGGCGTGGAGCTGTGCCGGCAGATTCGCGCCAGGCCTGGCCCTAACCGCCACAGTCGCATCCTGGCGCTGACGGCCGGCGTGCAACCAGGGCAAGTGCCGGAGTACCTGGACGCTGGCATGCAGGGGGTGCTGGCGAAACCGCTGCGGCTGGAGAACCTGCGCAAGGCACTGGCCCAAGCGTCGCCTGCTGAAGTGGCCGGCGCTGATGCAAACATGGACTGGGCACTGCTGGGCACCCACCGTTCACTGTTGGGCGAACAGAAGCTGCAAGGCCTGCTGAAAGTGCTGCGCCAGTCGCTGGAGCAGCATGCCGTGGCGCTGGCCGAGGCGCTGCCGGCCCAGGACTTTACCGAAGTGCTGCACCTGGCTCATCGCCTGGCGGGCAGCTGCGATTCGCTGGGCTTTTCCGGGTTGGCGCAATTGCTGCGAGGGCTGGAAGACGCCGCCCGCCAGCATGATGCACAGGCGCTGCAAGCGCTTGGCGAGCCGCTGGCCACCCGGCTTGACCAGGCCCGCATCACCCTGGAACAGTTGATCCAGCGCTGACGTACAAAAAACTTACGACTTTTTACATCTTCGATCCGTTCGTACAACGGCACCTTACATCCGTTTTCAATAATCCATGGCAACCGTGTTGCACGCGGTCCATGAGGCTTATTGGAGACAAGAATAATGACATGCCGTAGCGCTCAGCCCCTCCTCGATACCACCCCACGCGGCACCCCCGCGTGGCGTTGCACCGGCCGCGATGGCGAGGTGCGCCATGACTGACTCCAGCGAAAAGATCCAGCTCACCCGGGCCCTGAAAAGCCGGCATATCTTCATGCTGTCGCTGGGCGGGGTGATCGGCACCGGGCTGTTCATGGGCTCGGGCGTGACCATCAACCAGGGCGGCCCGGTGGGCGCGATCCTGGCCTACCTGGTGGCGGGCCTGCTGATGTACCTGGTGATGGTGTGCCTGGGCGAACTGTCGGTGCAGATGCCGGTGTCCGGCTCGTTCCAGGCCCACGCCACCAAGTTCATCGGCCCGGCCACGGGGTTCATGATCGGCTGGGTGTACTGGATGAGCTGGGCTACCACCGTGGGCCTGGAATTCACCGCCGCCGGCATGCTGATGACGCGCTGGTTTCCGGAGGTGCCGATCTGGTACTGGTCGGCATTGTTCGTGGTCGTGCTGTTCGGCCTCAACGCCCTGGCCACCCGCGCCTTTGGTGAGGCCGAGTACTGGTTCTCGGGCATCAAGGTGGCGACCATTCTCGGTTTCATTGTCATTGGCGTGCTGGTGATCTTCGGCGCCATCCCGCTGAATAGCGGGGCGCCGGCACCGATGCTGAACAACCTGATGGGCGAATCGCTGTTCCCCCACGGCCTGTCCGCGGTGTTCGCGGTGATGATGACCGTGGTGTACGCCTTTCAGGGCTGCGAAATCATGGGTGTGGCTGCGGGTGAGACCGAGCACCCGGAAAAGAGCATCCCGCGTGCGGTGCGCAACGTGGTGTTCCGGGTGCTGATCTTCTATGTGCTGGCGATTGCCGTGCTGTCGGCCATCGTGCCTTACGAGCAGGCCGGGTTGATGGAAAGCCCGTTCGTGCAGGTGTTCGATATGGTCGGCATACCTTACGCCGCCGACCTGATGAACTTCGTCATTCTCACTGCCATCCTTTCGGTGGGTAACTCTGGGCTGTATGCCTCGACCCGCATCCTCTGGGCCATGTCCAAGACCGGCATGGCGCCTAAGAGTCTGGCGCCGCTGAGCAAGCGTGGCGTGCCGCTGCGGGCGTTGAGCATCACCCTGTGCTTCGCATTGATCTCGCTGATGACCAGTTTCGTGGCGGCGGACACGCTGTTCATGGTGCTCATGGCGGTTAGCGGCATGTCCGGTACCGTGACGTGGATCGTTATTGCCCTGGCGCAGTATCGCTTCCGCAAGGCTTATCTGCGTGAGGGTGGGCAATTGCACGACCTGAAATACCGGGCGCCGCTGTATCCACTGGTGCCGCTGTTGTGCATCACCCTGTGCAGCTCGCTGTTCGTGTTCCTGGCGTTGGATGAAACCCAGCGGCCTTCGTTGTATTGGGGCTTCGGATTTATTGCCTTGTGCTATGCGGCGTATTACGTCGTCAACCGGCGTCGGCAGGGGGCTTTTGCACCGAGTGCGCCGGGGGTTTGAGGTTGCGGGGTGTGGGCGGAAGTGTCCGTCGCTGGATATTTATCGCCTCTGAGATCGAGCGCCGCCCGCGCGGCGCTTGGTCTCTCTCAGGCGCTGCACTGCTGCGGCGAACACCCCCTGAACCCACCTCCCACCCCAACCCTGTAACACCAACCCCCGACTTGTACGAAGTTGTAACACCCCATCCCAGCTTGTTGAACACTCGTTTAGTATCTCCCTTGCCAGCCCTCCCAAAACCATCACAACACCACCGAGGCCCCCATGACCACCCCGTCGCCCTCACTGTTGAGCAAGGTCGAAGCCGGCGTTGCCTGGATCACCCTCAACCGCCCCGAGCAGCGCAATGCGCTGGACATTCCCACCCTCAAGCAACTGCACGCCTTGCTCGACACCTGCAACACCGATCCGGCTGTGCGGGTGGTGGTGCTGACCGGCAGCGGCCGCAGCTTCTGCGCTGGCGCCGACCTCGCCGAATGGGCGGCAGCCGAAGCCCAGGGCACCCTGGAAACCTACGGCTGGACCGAAACCGCGCACGCCGTGATGTTGCGCCTGCACAGCCTCGACAAACCCACCCTCGCCGCCATCAACGGCACCGCCGTGGGCGGGGGCATGGACCTCAGCCTGTGCTGCGACCTGCGCATAGCCGCCGCCTCGGCGCGGTTCAAGGCCGGCTACACCAGCATGGGCTACAGCCCCGACGCCGGGGCCAGCTGGCACCTGCCGCGGCTGATCGGCAGCGAGCAGGCCAAGCGCCTGCTGTTCCTCGATGAACTGTGGGGCGCTGAACGGGCCCTGGCCGCCGGGCTGGTGAGCGAAGTGTGTGCCGATGAGCAACTGCCCGCAGTGGCCGCCGAACTGGCCGGGCGCCTGGCCAACGGCCCGACCTTCGCCTTCGCCCAGACCAAACGGCTGATCCGCGACGGCGCCCGCCGCACCCTGGCCGAACAGCTGGAAGCCGAGCGCCACGCCGGCCTGCTGTGCGGCCGCAGCCAGGACGGCGCCGAGGCGCTGCAGGCTTCGGTGGAACGCCGCGCACCACGTTTCACTGGCCAGTAACCCGATACCCGACCCTACCAGGACCTTCGCAGATGAATTTCCAACTGACCCAAGAACAAGAAATGTTGGTGGAAGCGGTACGCAGTTTTGTTGCCAAAGAGCTGCTGCCCCATGAGGAAGGGGTGGACCGCGCCGATGCCGTGTCGCCCGAGCTTGCCGCGCACATCCGCGGCAAGGCCATCGCCGCCGGGTTCTATGCCTTCAACATGCCCGAGGAAGTCGGCGGTGGCGGCCTGGATTACCTGTCGCAGGCGCTGATCGAGCGCGAGCTGTCCAAGGTGTCCTGGGCTTTGCACGTGTTCGTCGCGCGGCCTTCGAAAATTCTCATGGCCTGCAAGGACGAGCAGATCAACGACTACCTGCTGCCGTGCGTGCAGGGAGAGAAAACCGACTGCTTCGCCCTCACCGAACCGGGTGCCGGCTCCGACGCCAATGCCATCAAGACCCGCGCCGTGCGCCAGGGCGATGATTTTGTCATCAATGGCAGCAAGCACTTCATCAGCCACGCCGGCCACGCCGATTTCGCCATCGTCTTCGCGGTCACCGACACCTACGAGCACAACGGCCGCAAGCGCAATGCCGTGACGGCGTTGCTGGTCGACCGCGGCACCCCGGGCATGACCATCCGCCGCGGGCCCAAGTGCGTAAGCAACCGTGGCTACCACACCTACGAGCTGTTCTTCGACGACTGCCGGGTACCGGCCAGCAAAGTGCTGGGCGAGGTCGGCAAGGGCTGGGAAGTGGCCAATGCCTGGCTCACCGCTGGCCGGGTGATGGTGGCTGCCAACTGCGTAGGCCAGGCGCAGCGTGCCCTGGACCTTTCGCTGCAATGGGCAGCCGACCGCAAGCAGTTTGGCCAACCGATCGGCAGCTACCAGGGCGTATCGTTCAAGCTCGCCGACATGGCCACGCAGATCCGCGCCGCAGAAATGCTTACCCTGCACACTGCCTGGAAGATGGACCAGGGCAGCATGACCGATGGCGAGGCCGGCATGGCCAAGCTGTTTGCCAGTGAAGTGCTGGGCAAGGTGGCCGATGAAGCCGTGCAGATATTCGGCGGCATGGGCCTGATGGATGAAGGGCCCGTGGAGCGCATCTGGCGCAATGCGCGCATCGAGCGGATCTGGGAGGGCACATCGGAAATCCAGCGGCACATCATCGCCCGCGAACTGCTGCGCCCGCTGCTGCGTTGATCGCCCTGGAGAAGCCTTATGTCGCAATCGATTCGTGACAACCTCAAGCGCTTGCTGGCGCCTCGGCACCTGGCGTTCGTTGGCGGGCGCAGCATGGCGCGGGCGCTCAAGCGTTGCGCCGAAGGCGGCTTTGGCGGCGAGCTGTGGCTGGTCAACCCGCAGCATGACAGCCTGGAAGGCATCCCCTGCGTGGCGCGGGTGGCCGATTTGCCCTGCGCCCCGGACGCGGTGTTCATCGCCACCAACCGTGAGCTGACCCTGCAGTGCGTTGCCGAGCTGGCCGCACGCGGGGCCGGTGGCGCCATCTGCTATGCCTCGGGCTTTGCCGAAAGCGGTGAAGAAGGCCGCCAGCTGCAGCAGCGCCTGCTCGATGCCGCTGGCAGCATGGCCTTGCTCGGTCCCAACTGCTACGGCCTGCTTGACTACCTGCACGGCGCCGCCCTGTGGCCGGTGGCCCATGGCGGCAAGCAGGTGGAGAAGGGCGTGGCGATCCTTACCCAGAGCGGCAACTTCGCCTACAACCTGTCCATGAGCGACCGCTCGCTGCCGGTCGCCTACATGGCCTCGGTCGGCAACCAGGCGCAGCTGGGCGTGGCCGAGCTGATGGACGTGCTGCTCGATGACCCCCGTGTGACCGCCATCGGCCTGCACCTGGAAGGCCTGAAGAACGTGCCGGGTTTCGCCCGCGCCGCCCACAAGGCGTTGCTGCAGGGCACGCCGATCATCGCCCTGAAGACCGGGGTGTCGCAGATCGGCGCCGAACTGGCGCTCAGCCATACCAGCTCGCTGTCCGGCTCCGATGCCCTGTACGACAGCCTGTTCCAGCGCCTGGGGGTGATCCGCGTGAGCGGCCCGGTGAGTTTTGTCGAGACCCTCAAGGCTGCCGCCTGCGGGCGTTTGCCTGCCGACGGCGAGCTGATCGCGCTGGCCTGTTCGGGTGGTGATGCCGGCCTGATCGCCGACTATGCCGAGCGCAACCAGCTGAGCCTGCCCAAGCTGGAGCACGCCCAGGTCAGCGCACTGGCCGAGGTGCTGCCGGCCTACGCCAACCTGGTCAACCCGCTGGACTTCACCACTGCCATCTGGGGCGATGCAGCGGCCCTGCAACGCATGCTCGACAGCACCCTCAGCGGGGCGGCCGACGCGGCCATGCTGGTGCTGGACTACCCGGCGGCGTTTACCGGCGAACGCAAGGAATGCGACCTGCTGCTGGCGCTGTACTGCGATGCGCTGGAACGCCACGGCAAGGTCGGTTTCGTCACCTCGGCGTTCCCCGAGCTGTTGCCCGCCTGCGCCCGCGAGCGCCTGCATGCACGGGGTATCGCCGCATTGCAGGGTGTCGAGGATGGCTTGGCGGCCTGGGGCCGCATTGTCGCCTACCAGCGCAACCGCCAGCGCTTGCTGGAGCAGGGCGAGGCCGTACGGCTGCCGCTGTGCCCGCAAGCGCTTGCGGGCGAAAGTCAGCTGCTGGATGAATGGCAATCCAAGCAAGCCTTGCGCGCGTTCGGCCTGCCGGTACCAGCCGGGGTGCTGAGCACCCCCGAGCGCGCTGTGGCAGACGCGGCTCGCGTGGGTTACCCGCTGGTACTGAAGGCAGTCAGCGCCCAGTTGCCGCACAAGACCGAAGCCGGTGCCGTGGCCCTGAACCTGCGCGATGCCGCCGCCCTCGACGCCGCGCTGGTGCAAATGCGCCAGCGTATCGCCGCCTACGCCCCGCAGGTGGCGTTCGACCGGGTATTACTGGAACCCATGGCCGCACCGCCGCTGGCCGAGTTGATCGTCGGCATCAAGCGCGAGCCGGACTTTGCCCTGGCCCTGGTGATCGGTGCCGGCGGCGTGCTGGTGGAACTGCTCAAGGACAGTGTCAACCTGTTGCTGCCCACCACCGACAGCGCCATTCGTGCGGCGCTGCTGAGCCTGCGCAGCGCCAGCCTGCTGCAAGGCTTTCGGGGCCGCCCGGCCGCCGACCTCGATGGGCTGGTGGCGGCCATCCGTGCGGTGGCCGACTACGCCTGCGAAAACGCCGGGCAGCTGCTGGAACTGGATGTGAACCCATTGATGGTGGGTGCCCACGGCACCACCGCGGTCGATGCGCTGATCCGCCTCGGCCAGGCGCAAGGAGAACGACATGAGTGACAACAACCTCACCGCCGGCCAGGCGCTGGTGCGCCTGTTGGCCAACTACGGCGTCGAAACGGTGTTCGGCATCCCCGGGGTGCACACCCTGGAGCTGTACCGCGGCCTGCCCGGCAGTGGCATCCGCCATGTACTGACCCGCCACGAGCAGGGTGCCGGTTTCATGGCCGACGGTTATGCCCGCGTCAGTGGCAAGCCGGGGGTGTGTTTTGTCATCACCGGCCCTGGCGTGACCAACGCCGCCACCGCTATCGGCCAGGCTTATGCCGACTCGATCCCGATGCTGGTGGTTTCCAGCGTCAACCACACCGCCAGCCTGGGCAAGGGCTGGGGCTGCCTGCACGAAACCCAGGACCAGCGCGCCATGACTGCGCCGATCACGGCGTTTTCTGCCGTGGCGCTGCGCGGCGACGACCTGCCCGAGCTGATCGCCCGTGCCTGGGCGGTTTTCGACAGCGAGCGGCCACGCCCGGTGCATATTTCGGTGCCGCTGGACGTGCTGGCGGCGCCGGTCAGCCGCGACTGGAGCGCCGAGGTCGTGCGCCGCCCTGGGCGGGGTCAGCCATGCCGCGAGCTGCTTGACCAGGCCGCGCGCAAGCTGGCAGCCGCCAAGCGGCCGATGATCATCGCCGGCGGTGGTGCATTGCAAGCCGCCGAGCAGTTGCAGCAACTCAGTACCCGGCTGGCGGCGCCGCTGTTCACCAGCGTCGCCGGCAAGGGCCTGCTGCCAGTGGATGCGCCGCTGAATGCCGGGTCGAGCCTGTGCGTGGAGCCCGGTTGGCAGCTGATCAGCCAGGCCGACGTGGTGCTGGCCGTGGGCACCGAAATGGCCGACACCGACTTCTGGCGCGAACGCCTGCCGCTCACTGGCGAACTGCTGCGCGTGGATATCGACCCGCGCAAGTTCAACGACTTCTACCCCTGTGCCATGGCCCTGCACGGCGATGCCCGGCAAACCCTGGCCGGCTTGCTCGAGCAGCTGCCAGACCTCGACCGTGACCCGGCCCAGGCCAGCGCAGCAGTGGCCAACTTGCGCCAGGCCATCCGCAATGGGCATGCGCCGTTGCAGGCCACGCACCAGGCGATTCTCGACCGCATTGCTGCCGTGCTACCCGACAACGCGTTCATCAGCAGCGACATGACGCAGCTGGCCTACACCGGCAACTATGCCTTCGCCAGCCGGGCGCCGCGCAGTTGGCTGCACCCCACCGGCTACGGCACCCTCGGCTACGGCTTGCCGGCCGGCATTGGTGGCATGTTCGCCACAGATCACCGCCCAGGCCTGGTGCTGGTGGGCGACGGTGGTTTCCTCTACACCGCTCAGGAACTCGCTACTGCCGTGGAAGAGCTGGATCGCCCGCTGGTCGTGCTGCTGTGGAACAACGACGCCCTCGGCCAGATCCGCGACGACATGCTCGGCCTGGACATCGAGCCGGTCGGCGTGCTGCCGCGCAACCCGGACTTCATCGGCCTGGCCCGCGCCTTCGGCTGTGCGGTGCGCCAGCCACGCGACCTGGATGCCCTGCAGGCTGACCTCGCCAGTGGCTTCGCCACCCCCGGGGTGACCTTTATCGAACTCAAACATACCTGCGTCTGCTAAGCCGCACACAACGACAATAACAAGAGAACACACCATGCCATTTCGCCGTACCCTTCTGGCCGCCTCCCTGGCCCTGCTGATCACTGGTCAGGCGCCGCTGTACGCTGCACCGCCGCTATCAATGGACAATGGCACCAGCGCCATGACCGTGCAGAACAGCAACGCCTGGGTCGAAGTCAGTGCCAGCGCCTTGCAACACAACATCCGCACCCTGCAGGCCGAGCTGGGCGGCAAGTCCAGATTATGTGCCGTGCTCAAGGCCGATGCTTATGGCCACGGTATCGGCCTGGTGATGCCGTCGATCATCGCCCAGGGAGTACCTTGCGTGGCCGTGGCCAGCAACGAGGAGGCCCGCGTGGTCCGCGCCAGCGGCTTCACCGGGCAACTGGTGCGGGTGCGCCTGGCCAGCCTCGGCGAGCTGGAAGAAGCCTTGCAGTACGACATGGAAGAGCTGGTCGGCAGTGCCGAGTTCGCCCGCCAGGCCGATGCGATCGCCGCGCGGCATGGCAAGATCCTGCGTATCCACATGGCGCTCAACTCCAGCGGCATGAGCCGCAACGGGGTAGAGATGGCGACCTGGTCCGGGCGTGGCGAGGCGCTGCAGATCACCGACCAGAAGCACCTCAAACTGGTCGCGCTGATGACCCACTTTGCCGTCGAAGACAAGGAAGATGTGCGCAAGGGCCTGGCGGCGTTCAACCAACAGACCGACTGGCTGATCAAGCATGCCAGGCTCGACCGCAGCCAGCTGACCCTGCACGCGGCCAACTCGTTCGCTACCCTGGAGGTGCCGCAAGCGCGCCTGGACATGGTCCGCACCGGCGGTGCCCTGTTCGGCGATACCGTGCCGGCGCATACCGAGTACAAGCGCGCGATGCAGTTCAAATCGCACGTGGCCGCCGTGCACAGCTATCCGGCCGGCAACACCGTCGGCTACGACCGCACCCTGACCCTGGCGCGCGATTCGCGCCTGGCCAACATTACCGTCGGCTACTCGGATGGCTACCGCCGTTCATTCACCAACAAAGGCCATGTGCTGATCAACGGCCACCGGGTGCCGGTGGTGGGCAAGGTGTCGATGAACACGTTGATGGTCGATGTCACCGACTTCCCCGACGTGAAAGATGGCAACGAAGCCGTGCTGTTCGGCAAGCAGGCCGGGGGTGAAATTACCCAGGCCGAGATGGAAGAAATCAACGGCGCACTGCTGGCCGACCTGTACACCGTATGGGGCAGTTCCAACCCGAAGATCCTCGTCGACTGAAACCGCCATTTAAGGGAGATTGCCATGCGCTACGCCAAGCTTACCCAACGCATTGCCGGCGACGGGGCTGCCGCCTGGGACATCCACTACCGCGCCCTGGCCATGCAGGCCGAGGGCAAGGACATCTTGCTGCTGTCGGTGGGGGACCCGGACTTCGACACCCCGGCGCCGATCGTCGAGGCGGCCGTCGACAGCCTGCGCGCGGGCCATACCCACTACGCCGATGTACGCGGCAAGCTGGCGCTGCGCCAGGCCATCGCCAACCGCCACCGGCAGCGCAGCGGCCAGGCCGTCGATGCCGACCAGGTGACGGTGCTGGCGGGGGCGCAGTGCGCGTTGTACTGCGTGGCCCAATGTGTGCTGGAAGCCGGCGACGAAGTGATCGTCGCCGAACCGATGTACGTGACCTACGAGGCGGTGTTCGGCGCTTGCGGCGCCACGGTGGTGCCGGTGCCGGTCAAGCCGGAGAACGGCTTTCGTGTGTGCCCGCGCGATGTGGCCGAGCGCATTACCCCGCGTACCCGCGCCCTGGCCCTGAACAGCCCGCACAACCCCTCAGGCGCGAGCCTGCCCCGGGCGACCTGGGAGGCTTTGGCCGAATTGTGTATTGCCCATGACCTGTGGTTGATTTCCGACGAGGTCTACAGCGAGCTGCTGTATCAAGGCGAGCACATCAGCCCCGGCAGCTTGCCAGGCATGGCCGAGCGTACCGCCACGCTCAACAGCCTGTCGAAGTCGCATGCCATGACCGGCTGGCGGGTGGGCTGGGTGGTGGGTTCTGCCGAACTGGCCACGCACCTGGAAAACCTCGCCCTGTGCATGCTGTACGGCTCGCCGGACTTTATCCAGGACGCCGCCGTGGTGGCGCTGGAACAGCAACTGCCTGAGCTGGACGCCATGCGCGAGGCCTATCGGCAGCGCCGTGATCTGGTCTGCGAGCAGTTGGCTGGCTGCCCGGGAATCAAAGCCCTGAAACCCGATGGCGGCATGTTCGTGATGGTCGATATCCGCGAAACCGGGCTCAGCGCGCAGGCCTTCGCCGACCGCCTGCTGGGCAGCCAGGGAGTGTCGGTACTCGCTGGCGAGGCCTTCGGCCCGAGCGCCGCCGGGCATATACGCCTGGGCCTGGTACTGGGCACCGAGGCCCTGACCGACGCCTGCCAGCGCATCGCCCGCTGTGCCCGCGAACTGATGCAGGAGCAGGCCCATGCGTGACTACGCGCGGCTGTACATCGATGGCGCCTGGCAAATACCGGCCGGGCAGGGCATGGCCGAGGTGATCGACCCGGCCACTGAACAGGCCATCGGCCGGGTACCGTTGGGCACCGAGGCGGATGTCGAGCGGGCAGTGGCGGCAGCGCGGCGGGCTTTTGATGGCTGGTCGCGCACGCCTTCCGGTGTGCGTGCCGGTTACATCCGGGCGCTGGTCGCGCAGCTGAAAAGCCGCGCGGCGGAAATGGCTGCGGTCATCACCGACGAACTGGGCATGCCGGTGCAGTGGTGCCAGGCGGTGCAGGTGGAGGGGCCGATCGCCGGCCTGGAACAATACGCCGAGCTGGCCGGGCTGATGGATGAAGTGCGCGAAGTCGGCAACTCGCTGGTGTACCGCGAGGCGGTTGGCGTGTGCGCGTTCATCAACCCGTGGAACTACCCGCTGCATCAGCTGATCGGCAAGCTGGCGCCGGCCTTGGCTGCCGGTTGCACGGTGGTGGTCAAGCCCAGCCAGGAGACACCGCTGCATGCGTTTGTGCTGGCCGAGATGGTCGAGGCCATCGGCCTGCCGGCCGGGGTGTTCAACCTGGTCAGCGGCCCGGGGGCCAAGGTCGGCGAGGCGCTGGCCCGGCACCCGCAGGTGGACATGGTGTCGTTCACCGGGTCCACCGGCGCCGGGGTGCGGGTGGCCCAGGCGGCCGCGCCGTCGGTTAAACGGGTGTGCCTGGAGCTGGGCGGCAAGTCGCCGTTTCTGATTACCGCCGATGCGGACCTGCACGCTGCGGTGCGCCATGGGGTGCAGGACGTGATGATCAACTCGGGGCAGACCTGCACCGCCCTGACGCGCATGCTGCTGCCGGTCAGCCGCTATGCAGAAGCGCTGGAAATCGCCGAGGCCGAGACTCGCGCGCTGCTGATGGGCGACCCGCGTGACCCGGCCAGCTTCCTCGGGCCGATGTGCTCCGCCGGCCAGCGGCGCACGGTGCTCGACTATATCCGCCTGGGCCAGGAGGAGGGCGCACGCTTGCTGTGCGGTGGTGCCAGCGCCGGGTTCGAGCGCGGGTTCTACGTGGCACCGACGTTGTTCGCCGATGTCGACAACCGTATGCGCATCGCCCAGGAGGAAATCTTCGGCCCGGTGCTGTGCCTCATTCCCTATGCCGACGAGCGCCAGGCGCTGGCCTTGGCCAATGACTCGCCGTTCGGCTTGTCCAGCGCCGTGTGGGCCGGCAGCCGCGAGCACGGACTGGCTCTGGCCCGGCAGATCCGGGCCGGGCAGTGCTTCATCAACGGTGGCGGGTTCAACTACCAGGCGCCGTTCGGTGGCTACAAGCAATCGGGCAACGGCCGTGAGTGGGGCGAGGAAGGCCTGGCGGAGTTTGTCGAGGTCAAGGCGGTGCAGTGCTGAACCGCAGCTGCAAGACACCCTGTTTCGTGTAAGGAGAATATTTGTGAATGTACTGATCGTCCACGCTCACCCCGAGCCGCAATCGTTCACCGCTGCCCTGCGTGACCAGGCCGTGGATACCTTCCGCGCCCAGGGCCATCAGGTGCAGGTCAGCGACCTGTACGCCATGGGCTGGAACCCGGTGGCCAGCGCTGATGACT
>Ga0302347_1001740_pt1 | contig 24917 bp, 25 predicted proteins | sample PhyWR1_FD_202178 | JGI IMG/M metagenome (GOLD analysis project Ga0302347, IMG submission 202178) | Leaf surface microbial communities from wheat plants in UC Gill Tract Community Farm, Albany, California, United States - DLSL W.R1 (v2)... | ecosystem: Host-associated > Plants > Phyllosphere >...
GGTTTAATTTATCAACAGTTGTTGTTTCGTTAACAGAAATACTTACGATGCCTTGCGAGAAATAATTAAGATTGATTTTCTGGTCTCTCATTTTCATTCTCAAAGAAGATTTCTCTTCCTCGTGCAACCTGAATTTTACTGTATCAAAAACTGGCTCAGCTACAATGTCATAGCCCAAAACCTGCAAAGCATCACCCAAAGCATTGGTCTTATAATGGATTTGGTCAGCGATGAAATTCAAGCCTTTAGGACCGTGATAAACTGCGTACATCCCGGCCATTACAGCCAGTAAAACTTGAGCTGTACAGATGTTGGAAGTGGCTCTTTCTCTCTTGATGTGTTGTTCTCTGGTTTGAAGCGCCATTCTCAATGCACGTTTGCCGTACATATCCTGAGAAACCCCGATTATTCTTCCAGGGATGTCTCTTTTGTAATCTTCTTTACAAGTGAAAAATGCAGCGTGAGGACCACCATAACCCATCGGGATCCCGAATCTCTGCGTTGTACCAACCGCACAGTCAGCGCCCATATCGGCAGGAGATTTCAGTTTTACCAAAGCCATCGGGTCACAAGCTACAACCACTTGCAGATTGAATTCTTTATAATAAGTAATATTGTCTGTGTAGTCTAAAACAATTCCGTTCTTCCCAGGATACTGCAAAAGAACTCCGAAATAAGAATCATTGAACTGATGATTGAGATGATTACCCACAATCACATCAATACCAAGACCTTCTGCTTTAGTTTTAAGAACAGAAACCGTCTGTGGAAGAACTAAATCTGAGATAAAAAACTTAGTAGAATTACTTTTCTTTTGGTCTTTCGTTCTATTGTTGAAGAACATATGCATTGCCTCTGCTGCGGCCGTAGATTCGTCAAGCAGTGAAGCATTTGCCAAAGGGAAACCAGTCAAATCAGAAACTACAGTCTGGAAATTTAGCAAAGCTTCCAATCTTCCTTGTGCAATCTCTGCCTGATAAGGTGTGTAAGCTGTGTACCAGCTTGGATTTTCTAATATATTTCTCTGGATTGGAGAAGGCAGAATGGTGTCGTTATAACCAAATCCTATATAGGTGTCGAAACCTGCATTTTTGGAAGCCAAATCTTTGGAGTGTAAAAGCATTTCATACTCAGAAAGTGGCTCCGAGATGTTCAAATCTTTTTCCAACCTGATAGAATCAGGTATGGTTTGTGAGATTAATTCTTCTATGCTTCCAGCCCCTACTTTCTTCAGCATTTCCGCTTTGTCAGACTCATTGAGGCTGATGTGGCGATTTACGAATTGTTGTGTATTCATTTATAAAACTTCAAATTAGATTCTTATTAATAAGGTTTGTAAATTTAATTAATTTTAGAAATATTCATTAATACAAAAATTAACAAAAACTTCATCTAAAACCAGATTCATTACAAACAAAATAATTTAAAACACTATTTAATATATATTGCATTGATTTTATCCGAATATTTTTCGAGAACGATATTTCGTTTAATTTTTAAGGTCGGTGTAATTTCGCCACTTTGGATTTCAAAATCCGCTGGCATCAATATAAATTTCTTTATTTTCTCAAAACCAGACAGATGGGTTTGGATTCCGTCTATCAGTTCCTGATAAAATTTCTGAACTTTTTCATTTTCTACAACTTCTTTCCAGTTAGTGAAAGTCACACCTAAAGATTTTAATTTCTCTTCCAGCGTTTCAAAATTCGGAACAATCAAAGCAGAAACGAATGGTTTATCTTCTGCGACCAACATAATTTGGTTGATGTAACTGTTGTTGGAAAACAAATTCTCAATTGGTTGAGGTGCGATATATTTCCCGTTCGACGTTTTCATCAAATCTTTGATTCGGTCTGTAATGGTCAAGTTTCCCTCATTATCGAAAATACCAGCATCGCCAGTTTTCATCCAGCCATCTTCGGTGAAAACCTTGGCGGTTTCTTCGGGATTTTTGTAATAACCTTTCATTATTCCGCTTCCTTTCACCAAAATCTCGTCATTCTCCCCGATTTTGATTTGAGAATCTCCCAACAATTTTCCTGCGCTTCCATATTTATAGTTGGTGAATGGAAAAGCCGTGACAGTTGCCGTGGTTTCCGTCATTCCGTAACCAACGGTGATGTGAATTCCCATCGCATCAAAAAACTTTGTCACTTCTTCTGAAATCGATGCGCCACCGCAAGGCATAAACCACAATCTTCCGCCCAATTTGGTTTTAATTTTATTGAAAACCAAAGCGTTGGCTATTTTATATTTTTGATTTAATAGGAAAGGGATTTTCTGTTGATCACGTTTTAATTCAGAAACTTGAGTTCCATTTTGGATTGCCCAAGCGAATATTTTTTTCTTTGTTGGAGAAGCTGTCGCCAACATTTCGTTGATACCTGCGTAGATTTTTTGGTAAAATCTCGGAACAGAACACATGGTGGTTGGACTAACTTCTGTCAAAGCATTGGCAATCAATTTGGGATTTTCCAAGAAACTGACTTTTGCGCCTTGTGAAAAACAAAATAACGTCCAACTTCTTTCGAAAACGTGGCTGAGTGGCAAAAACGCCAAAGAATGTTCGCCTTCAAAATTCTTAAAATTGAAAAATTTCACGTGTTTCTCAAAAGTGTCCTGAAAATTGCCGTGCGTTATCATCACGCCTTTCGGAATTCCGGATGTTCCGGATGTGTAAATGATTGTTGCGACATCATCATCGGTTCTTTCAACAATGTCAAATTTTTCCGAAGTATTCTCAATGAAATCCTGAAGTGAGACGGATTTATCTTTTAATTTAAAATTGCTTTTTGCCGAAATAATCAATTCAACATTTTGTGATTTACCTAATAATTCGTGGCAAATATCGTATTGTTCTTCGTTGCCTGCAAAAATAATTTTCGGTTCTGCATGATGGAAAATGTACTCCACTTGCTCCGTTCCGTTGGTCGAATAAATCGGAACCGTGACCGCGCCAAGACATAAAGTTGCCAAATCCATAATCATCCATTCCGGCGAATTGTCTGCATAAATAGCGACTTTATCATCCTTTCGGACTCCGGCTTCTGCAAGCGCATTGGCTGTTTTGAAAACTGTTTTTTGGAATCTCGCCCAAGTCAGTTCTTTCCACTCATTATTTTTTTTGAATCCTACAGAGGCTTTCTGTGGAAATCTTTTGACGTTCTTATTCAGAAATTCCGCAATGTTCATTAATTAGATTTTTGAATGCTTTCGGCATAATTTTTCAGATGAAAATCTACACTTTCATCGATGGGAATGAATTCGTAATTCAAAGTTTCCCGAATTTTTTTATTGGTAATTTTCGAATCGGATTTGATGGTTTCTACGTTGGTTTTGTTCGCTAATTTCAGAATTGGAATCAGCCAACCAAGCAATGTTGAAAATATGGGTAAAATGTCAAGAATCCAATTTGGGATGATTTTTACAGGCGATTTTCCAAAGACTTTTCTTACTTTATCAGAAATCGTTTTGTATTTAATATTTTCAGAAGTTACAATAAATCGCTGTCCGAAGATTGATTTTTCCATCAATTGAATCGCAACATTCGCAACATCCCGGACATCAACATAAGCCGTAGAACCGGGAAATGTAAAGCCATTCGATAATTCTTTGAACAATTTTCCACTGCTTTGATTCCAATTTCCTGAACCGATAATTAAACCCGGATTGATGATAACTGTATTCAAACCTTCATATTGTGCGCGCCAAACTTCCATTTCGGAAACATATTTGGAAATCGCGTAATCCGAATGGTGAAGCTTTTCATTGAAATCAGAATTTTCATCCATCTCACCTTTCTCATTGTAACCATCCAAAACAGCGATGGAACTAACGAAAAGAAACTTTTTGACTTGATTGGAATCGATTGCGAAAAGTAATTTTTCTGTAGCTTCAGAATTATTTCTGTACAATTCTTTTTCATCTTTAGGATTGAAACTGACTTTGGCAGAGCAATGGTAAACTTCCTCAACATCTTTAAAAACACTTTGGAGCGATTCCAAATCCTCGAAATCAACATTTACCCAATCTATTTGATTGAAATAGAAATCTGGCTTGTCGGTATAAAACCGATAAGATTCTAAAACATCTTTTAGGTTGCTGGATTTTCTTTTGGTGGCACGGACTTTCTTCCCTTTTTTCAAAAGCTCGAGAGCGATAACTCTTCCTAAAATCCCTGTTGCACCAGTTATTAGAATCATTTTTCGACAGATGTTTGGTTATTGAAAAGATTAAAAATGAAAAATGAATTAGCGCTAGTGAAAGCCAAAATGATCCCAACAAAATACCATAAACTTCTGCCTTGCAAAATCAGAAAATAATCTCCCGTTCCCGAAAGTGAATCTCGAAGAACGAAAAACAAGAGTCCTAAAAGAAAAAGATTGACGCTGGTAGAAAAACCAAGTGTTAATTTGTAGATAAGCTGTTGATGTTTAATCATAATTCTCAAAGATAAAACTTGGAAACTAACCTTGCAAGAATTCTTTTACAGCCGCATTGAAATCGACCGGATTATTCGCCTGGACCCAATGTTCTGCATTAGCGATTTTAATGACTTTAGAATCTGGAAACTGTTGTCTGATGAGCAATTCGTCTTGTGGCAGAATGTAATTGGAATTGGCGCCTGCAATGAATAAAGTTTGACCTTTAAAAACTCCAAATCTGATTGCATTAGAAACAAACTCGGTGTATTTTTCTGCCAATGTTTCAAGATTGAATCTCCAAGCCAGCTTCTTCTCATCTGTCCAATACAAATTCTTCATCAAAAACTGAATCACAAATTTCTCGTGAATATATTCTCCCAAAACCTTTTCTACATCTTGTCTGGATTCAACAGTAGAAAAATCAACAGTTTGAAGTGCTTTTATAATTCCTTGATGATGTGGCGGATATGCTTTTGGTGAAATGTCGACAACGATTAATTTATTCAGTTTTTCGGGGAAATTGATTGCGAATTGCATTACCGCTTTTCCGCCAAGAGAATGTCCGAGAAGATTGGCTTTTTCTATTTTATGGAACTCCATATAATTCAGAATATCGTTTGCCAAATCGTCGTGCGACATCGATTCTGAGTGAAAACTGCGTCCGTGATTTCTCAAATCTAATATATGCGTCGGCATCAATTCTCCAAATTCTTTTCCGAAACTTCCCCAGTTATCCAACATTCCGAACAATCCGTGAAAAACCAAAAGTGGCGTTTCTGTTCTCTCTTCTCCGTATATTTTTGAGTGTAAAATCTCCATTAATTCTTATTAAAATTTAGTCAAACCGACGATTATTAATTATAAGCAATTAGTTATCAAATAATTAAGAATCACGAATTCGTTTCTGAAATTTACGATAAAAATTTGAAAATCCATTTAAACTTCACCGATAAAATCAGCTCTCATGATCGATTATGGTTTGATTAATTCCAAAATGAGTACAAATACCTATAAGAAGGTGTACTTGTCTTTATTGGACTGGTTTTCAGTTAGAAATACCTTTGTCGTACAAAACAATTAAAACTTATTACAATGAAAAAATTATTCTTTTATCTATTCGCAGGTCTTTTTATGACCACAGTTTTCATCTCTTGCAACAGAAATGATGATGATGAAGAAACAGCCGGAAATTCCACTGGAGGTTCAGCAACTTTGACCGCGGAACAATACGGTTTTGATGGCGCACATTCCGGTAAATTCGCTTCTACAAAGGCTGGAATTGTGAAAACTTCTGCCGCGGGAATGACAATCCTTACTATCTCAGCAATCCGGGATGGCGGGAACGAATCTATCAATATGGTTCTTTATGGCGATGTGAAAGTTCAAACTTACACTTTAGGAAACGGTTCTCAAAACGGAATTGTCATCAGAAAAGATTATCAGAACGTGACAGACCAAGCCAAATCTTACAGCACAGACAACAACGGAGCAAATCTAACAGGTGGTGGCGAAGTAAAAATAACGTCTGTCAACGGAAACAAAATCGAGGGAACATTCTACGCGATCGGCTTTAACAATGCGAGAAGTGAGGCTTATGCGGAGCAAGGGAAATTCAGTGGGACGATTAATTGATTTTAAATTCTAAAAACAATGAAACCTATCTATAAAACAGCATTTGCCATACTTTGTTTATTTAGTTTAAATGCACCAGCACAACGTCTTGATATTTTAGGAGGAGTTAATCTTACGGGAATCAAGTATAAAACTGCACAACCAAAAACCGATGAATCCGGCAATGTTGGTTTTCACGCTGGTTTGGCGGTATTTGTTCCTTTCAGTGCCACAAAATTTAAAAAAAACGGTGACAGCGAAGGTTACGGATTGATTCCTACTTTGCAATATGTAAGAAAAGGCAGTTCTAAGAACAGCGTTATCAATAATTCTGCGGCAGATATCAAGTTAGGATATTTACAACTCAATCTCCCTTTGGCTTACACCGCCAACAATATCGATATTGGCGTTGGTCCTTACATCGCCTATGCAATGTCGGGCAGCAAAAAATACAGGGTCGGAAATGGCGCCAAAGAGAAAATTGATTTTGATAATGAATTTGGTAGAATGGATTATGGTGTCGGGATTCAGTTTACGGTTTATATGTTCAAATTTCAATATGACCTGGGATTGGCAAATCTTGCAAAAGGTAAAGGCGACAAAGCCAACACACGCAGCTTCAGCTTGGGCCTTAACATTCCTTTGGTGCAATAGTTTATGACTTTCAAACAATTTTTCATAGGTTTTTCATTATTGGTTTGTAGTTTTTCACAAGCACAGGAGAAAGATTACAAACCTCTTTTGGAAACGCTTTTCCTTCACTCGAAAAATGATTTTAAAGACATTGTGGGCGAAGAAAATGAAACCAGTATGTTCAGAGATTCGAAATTAAAACCTGAAGTTGGAGAAATTAAAATTTCGATAATGTCTTACGGCGCCAATCTCAACTGGACGATTCCACTAGATCAATCTCAAAAAATCCAGAAAGATGTTGAAGATTTCATCAAAGCAAAATTCGTAGGCAACAAAGATTATATGATTGCAGAAAGTGATGATTTTGAAAATGAAAATTTCGTAACAAAAAATGTTTACCTGAAACTTGGCGACCGAAAACCGAAACTTCTATTCCAAACATTCTATTTCAAGGATAATATCGATGATAGAAAAAGCAGTTTCAGTATGATGATTTACGGAAAAAAATAAAATTTAAAAATGAAAAAATTAGGATTATTATTTATCATCGGATTGTTTTCTATCATAACAATTCGTGCACAAGAAAGCAAAAACTTCACGAAACAGTTTCTGACATTAGATAAAGCACCACTTTCTGAAGTGCTGGGCGAACTGAAAACCAAGGATGATTATGTTTATGAAGCCATCTATCTCAGCAAAATGCCTTTGGAAGGTTTTGAAGTGAATGTAGGCATAAGAATGCCTTTGGCCTTTGTTTACGCTAAGTATAAAGAAAGTGGCTCTGTAGAAAAATTCGATAAAATATTGACACAATTAAAAATTTTGCCTTACAATTTTGAAACTAAAACAGATAACAGATCTTATGAAAAAGCGGTAGAAATCACATCAAAAACTACAGGAAAAAAAGTGGCTGATATGTTCTTAGATAATTTCGGCTCTTTGGTTATTGACTTTGACAACAAAGTGTATAACAAAAAATAATTCTTTAACCTTTAAAATGAAAATTATGAAGACAAATTACTTTTTAAAAAATACAACTGTCTACTCCGCTTTACTTTTATCTTCTTTTATTTTTGGTCAGAAAAGCAGCGATTTGGATCTCACTTTCAACACAGGAGCAAGTGCAAACAATGTTGTTTCTGATGTTGTAAGGCAAAATGATGGCAAATATGTTTTGTCGGGGCAGTTTTCTTCTTTTAATTCTAATATTAATGCAGCTAAGTTTGTCAGATTGAATTACAACGGAAGCATCAGCGCATATGCACAAAATATTCCGACCGACAAATCCTATTATACAACAGCAATCCAAACGGATCAAAAGATATTTTTGGCAACTTACGGACTCTTACAAAGATTCAATACTGATCTTTCTGTAGATAATAGTTTTTCTCTAAGTCAGTTCACGAGCGTTCCTTCGGCAAATAAAATAGTGCCTTTGAGCGACGGGAAAATCCTTGTTGGTTTGATCACAAATAGTTATTTCACAAAAGGCTTATTAAGGTTAAATGCTGACGGTTCTACAGATGCATCTTTCAATGCGGGAACTTCTGCCAATGATGGCGTTGCACAAATCGCCTTACAAGCTGACGGAAAAATACTTATAGCAGGCAGTTTCTCAAAATATAATGGTGTTGATCGCTACAGATTTGCAAGATTAAATTCATATGGAAGCCTTGATCTGACCTTCAAAACCAGTTTACCAAGCGGAACAAGCATTTCTGCAATTGCTGTTCAGCCAGACGGGAAAATTTTAATTGGCGGAAATTTTAAAACTTATAATGGTCTTGAGAGAGATTGTATCGCCAGACTGAACGTTGACGGGACTTTGGACTCTACTTTTTTGACACCTTACTGGACATCATTTATCGGAAGAATTAATTCAATTGTTGTTGCGAATGATGGGAAAATATATGTTGGCGGAATCAACATTCCTCAGAATTTCTGCAGACTGAATGCCAATGGAAGCCGTGACACTACTTTTACATCTTTGGGTGCAAATGGCGAAGTTGCAGCGATGATAAAAGATCCTGATGGAAAAATTGTGATTGCTGGTAATTTTGCAACTTTCAACCAGCCTAACGGTATTAATCAATATGGAATTGTAAGAATCTATGGTGACAGTGTTTTATCGACTTCGGAAACCCAATTGCAAAACAAAGTCCAGATTTATCCAAATCCTGCAAAAGACATTCTGAAAATTAAAGCTGAAAATAATCAGAAAATATCCAGCGTGAGCTTGTACTCTTTAACCGGAATTTTCATCAGACAAATTGAATTGAATTCAAACTCTGAGATCAATGTCAGTAAGCTTTCAAAAGGCGTTTACATTTTGAAAATACAGACAGAAAATTTTAGCTCATCAACAAAGTTCATTAAAGAATAAAACTAATGATCATGAAAACTTTTATTACAATTTTAATATTAGCTCTTAATTCTATTTATGCAAATGCACAGCAACAAAATGACAAAACAGATATCGGAGAATTGCTGGAGCAGGCAAAAACGAATTTTAAAAGTATAACCGGCGCAAAAAAATTAGAAAAAGATGGGCTCATACTCTATGCCTGTACGCATCCATCGATTTTTGGAGAGTTTGGAGATATTTTTAAAGACACAAAAACAGGAACTACCAGTTATTCTATGTTCGTGAATTATAATAGTGCCACAGAAAATTTCAAAAAGGCCCTGGATGAATATTTGGAAGCTAAATTTCCTGAACCAAACTACTACATCTTTCGTGATATTGATGATAATTTCGAGGAAGTTACGGTAATGTCTGACATCAAAGACCCGAAAAAACCAAAGAAAACTTATTTGATTTACACTGTGGATATTGACCCAACAAATAATCAGAAGACCTTTGAACTGGTAATCTATGGCTCATCCGTGTTGTAACATCTGAAAACAAAATAGATACAGTTATCAAATTTAATTTAGATAATGATATACAAGTTTATACCAAAAATAATTAAACAACATCGTCAAAACTTAGACAGCATCAACCTTTTTGATGCTGTTTTTATTAGTAAAAATTTATTTTAAAAAATTCAAAAAGCATGAAAATTTGTTTAATCGCATTTTTCAGCCTCGTAAAAAATTATTAAATTTATATATACTAATAAAACATGATACTTTACGAAAAAACAATGACTTTGAATAATGGCTTTAATTCTATAACCAATATGATGCAGTCATTAAATACAGAACATAAATGCAGAGAATATCTTGAAGAATTGCTTTGGAATGGAACTCCAATATGTACTAATTGTTTAAGTCAAAGATGTAACCATTACAAACTAAAACAGAAAGGAAAATTTAATGGTGTTTATAAATGTAAGGACTGTAGAAAATACTTTAATGTGAAAATTGGAACTATGTTTGAAAATTCAGCAATTTCACTTAAAAAATGGTTCTATGCAATTTATATTTTCATATCACACAAAAAAGGTATTAGTAGTCATCAATTAGCCAAAGATATTGAAGTAACTCAAAAAACTGCGTGGTTCATGCTATCAAGGATAAGAAATTCTTTCAAATCTGAAAAAGTGACTGGTTTCGATGGGGTTACACAGGTAGATGAAACTTTTGTAGGAGGAAAGAACCAGAAAAAATCATGGCAAAAAAGAATAGAAAATACTCAGGGAAGAAGTACTAAAACAAAAACTGTTGTATTTGGTCTTTTGAGTAATGGAAAAGTATCTACAGAAATTGTCCCTAACACAAAAGGAAAAACACTTACTACGGTAATCAAAAATATGGTTAAAGAAGGTTCTATTGTTGTTAGTGATGGTTGGAGAGGATATTCTGAAGTATATAAAAACTATGAGCATAAAAGTATACCTCACAATAGAGGTCAATACGTTAAAGATAATTATCATACAAACAGTATCGAAGGATTCTGGAGTTTGTTAAAACGAGGAATCCTTGGTATTTATCACTCGGTAAGTCCAAAACATTTACAAAAATATTGTGATGAATTTGCTTTTAGATATAATATGAGAGATTGTACAGAGGGGTTTAAGTTTAATCTTGCTTTACATTGTACAATTGATAAATTGACATATGCAGAACTCATTGCTTAACAGCTAATCTCTCGTTATTATTAAATAAAAATCGGTTATGTTTCTCAAAGTTAAAAGTAATATGTGTAATACAATGAAAACCATTATTGAATAAAATAACAATTTAATATTAAAATTGAAAAGCATAATTCTATTCAATAATGGCATAATTAAACATGAAATAATTAAAATTATTTCGAGAATAACTGAATAACTAAAATTTATTAAAAAAAGTCTATATAACGAAATCTTTTTATTATTAATTTTCACTTCTGTTTCATACTCTTTAATACTATCAATGTTTTTTCCACTACCTGTAGTTATAATAGTTATTATTGCAATTGAAAAACCAAGTAGAACTCCAATAATATTTATAGAAGATTCTTTAAAAGATAAAAAAATTTCAAAATCAAAAATGCATCCTAAATACACGCATAAAAAAGTTAATATGAAAGGAAATCCCCACTCATAAAAAAATATTTTTTTATTTAATGTTTTATAATAATCGGCGATTATCAATGCAAATTCTAAATACATTTTATATCAATTCTTAAAAATTATCCAGAGTTGAGTTCATTTCTATAAAAATATCTGTAGTTGAGACATCTCCAGTTTCACTACTAAAATCTGCCATTATATATTCTTGTCTTTCAATAAAATCAGTATTTAATATGACTTCATTATTATCATCATTTCGCCCTATTAATCTAATTTTATTTATGGTGGTATCACCACCAATAAATTTTGTAAAAAGATCTCTGGCAAATTCTTCAATTGAATTTTCCCTTTTAGCTTTAACCCTTAAAACAATATCATGTTTAACTTGATTTATCCTGTTTGAATAATTAAGTGCATCACTTCCAAGTAACTGTTTGTCTACAAGAACTTCAGCACAAGTTACACGACTAAGATTATCAATTTCTTCTAAAAAATTTTCCTTTATAACAATTTCATATCCAAAACGTATTGTTATCTCAGATTCAATATTATGAGCAAATTGATTTAAGTAACTAACGAACTGTCTTATTGTTAATGCACCAAAATGTTTATCTAAAAGAAATAATATTGAATCTTCTTCAAATTTCATACATATATGAGATTTTTCAATTTCTCCTTCCTGAATTTGCTTAGGATTTTCTCTCTCAATTATGGTGTCACGATGAACCAAATTTGGTCTAAAACTATGTTTAGCAGATTTAATGATAATTTTACATTTTGTATTTCTATGTGTTGACTCATATAATTCAAGATAACAAAATTTATTATTTCCTAATTCATATGTGCGTTCTTGTTTAGTTAATTCTGCTATATGAGTAATTACCGAAATAAATGATTCTTTCAGATCATTGCCTTCATTAACCGTTAAGTAATAAAAGCCAATTTTTCTTTTTCTTCGTGGCATAGTTTTTAATTTTTTGTTAAATTACAAAAAACTACATAAACTATTAAATTTATTTAAAGTTATGATATCTATGTACTAAGGATAAACTTAAGCTGAAAGATCGAGCAGTTAATTATAGTCCAAGTATATTCCTCGAAGTTCCTACATAATCTGCAAATGACGTGTCATAAGCTTTGTCATTTAATGGGTATGAATTGCTTTCAATTGGGTCATCATTTAGTTTGACAATTTGTTTCAATAATTGTATTCCAGATTTTGTAAGTGTAGTCCAATTATTAATATTTACTGTAGACATTCTATTTCTCTGTATTGAATAAAGTTGCAAAAATTTCTCAAATTTTGTATTGTATATTTTTGCTTGTTTATTTAGAGCAATAACTTTCAGATAATGCTGGTCTAATTTTTTCAAATATGAATTGTCCTTTTCTAATTCTTCATATAAATAAGGCATTGCCTCAACTTTATAATAAGTAGTATTGACATATAATTGAGGATACCCGTTAAATCTATAAGGTTTATAGCCTAATGAAATTAATTTGCCTTCAAGTTTTTGTAGATTATTTAAAGATTTGATTTCATTTAATCCAGAATTATTTATGGCGTATAATTTACCTGAATTAGTATTTTCAGCTAAGACATAATATGATGATATTGATGAATCTAAATTTTCTATGGGGATTAACTCATCTTTAATTTCATCATTAGAAATAGACATTTGTTTTGATAGAATTTTGTAAGTTCCTTCTACATTTCCATAGTCTTGATTAAATAAATCTTTAAATGTAATATAAGTTGACTTTGTACTTGGTAATTTTGATTTAACTTTTCCAAAAGTCATTTTGTTTTTCTCAGGAAATAATGATATCTCCCTTTGCAAACTTAAATATGAATTTGTTTCAGGTGAGGGAGTAACAGGTTGCCAATCCCGCAAATCTTTATTAACTGCATCAATATATTCTTTGAGCATTGATTTAGAAGCATATTTACCTTTTTCATCAATAATATATAATTGCTTTTTAGGTCTCATACCATATCCATCATACTGTGATGATTGATTATCTACAACAAAATTGAATTTCAATTCTTTTGCTAATATTTCAGATTTATCTAATAAAATTTGATCCTTTGATTTAAAAATGTAAGAATTCAAATTTTCAATAATTTGATTTTTCTTAGCATAGGTTGTTGAATCTTTACGTCTGGCTGATATGTAAGAATCATAAATAGGTTGTAGTCTTTTTTTCTCGTCAAGTAGCTTTTGATAATCTTTAGTAAAAATCTTTTCATCAACAAAAGGATAGTATTCTACATTTTGTTTTTCTACTGGATAAATAACTATTTTATTTCCATTAGATAAAGTATTAGATGCAAGTTCAAAAGTTTCTTGTGCTGAAAGTTTTGTAAACATTAGGAATAGCAGAAGTATTCCTTTGAAAAAAGAAAGTTTGGTTTTCATTGTGTGGTAATTAAAGGTTTAAAAAATAAGAAAGCGTGGACATTGTATCACGCCAACCTTAGGATTACCACACCCTAAAAAACAATGATACAAGCCACGCCAATACTGGCGTACCTCATATACATTATTTGTCTTTTCTAGATGAAGCTTAAAAAACTTCGTGTGGTAATTTTAGGTTGACAATAATGCAATAATGCACGATTACTTTATAATACAAATATAATAAAAATAGTTAAGGCTGAAAAACGAAAAACCCTCTGATTTAGAAGGTTTTGTGATTTAAATATAATTATTAAATTAATCAAGTAGGATTTTGCAAATTGTAAAAGAGCTTATTAAAAATATAATTTCTTTTAAAAAAACAAAACCTATTTTGATAAAATTAAATTCGATATTTAATTGACCAATTGTAAAATTTTGAATTAAATAAAGAATTCCAAATACTAATACAAAAGAATTGTATTTTCTAATTTTCTTTATCAGTATTTCCGTTGACATGTTTTAGAATATTTATTAGTTCTTCAGGATTTATATCCATGTCCTTTAATTTTTCTGTCAAATTTTCTTTAATTTTTCTATCTTTTTTACTATCAAGAAAATTATTTATTTTTTGCAATAATCCGTCACTTTTAAATGTAAACCTAATTGGTCTAGTCTTAGATTCAAATTCTGCACCAATTATTGCAACCACTAATGTTGCTAAAACAACGATACCAAGTACAGAATATGTTATAAATTCAATTGTTCCAGGTGATTCAACATTGATTTTTAGATTTATATCTTTTTTATTAATCTTGATATTTTCACTGTCTCCAAATTCTTCTGTCAAATCTAATAATTCTGTCCACGTTTTAAAAACATCATAAGCAGGAAAATCTTCTTTTCTTTCGACATTTATAGCTAAATGAGCATTATCATTCTTAATATAAATAGGATTCAAAAATCTTTCAATGAATGGATGATAATATTCTTGAATATTTGTTACAGTTCTTTGACTATATTTAATCTTAATTAATTTTGGATGGATATTCTCCATAATCACGCTTTTCCTTAGCCAATTAATTTTTTTTCTTTTCAGATAAGGACAGTCTGCATCCGCTATTCTATTTTTTAATTCAAAAATAGGTGTTTCTACAACTTCACCAATAGAAATTCTAGATGTTGCTTCACTTGGAATTATTACAATATCTCCCTTTTTAACATTGTAAGTAAAGTCAATTAATTGATTAGCAATATAACCAGGTCTTGTTTCTTCAGGATATTGTTCCTTTATAACCTGCACTAAAGAAGTTAATAAGTTTTTATTATTATGAGCATTATTTATTGATGAAAGCCTAATATCATCATATCCAATAGCAATATAATCATTATCTAGAAACGTCTCGTAAAAATCACCTCCTTGAGTTCTAATAAACCAATAATTCCGCTTATTGCTAACGTGTGCTAATGAATTTATAATTTCTTGAATATCAATATCAGCCATAAATATTTATAATTAAATTTAATGGCTGAAAGTACAAAAAAAATTGATATAAATATTTAATTTTCCTCTGTTTCTTGATTATTTACTTTTTCAGAAACAATTTTCTCCGTTTCTTGGTTTTCTGCATTTGAATTTTCAGAAACATCCTTTGATTTTTTAGTTTCTAATTCTAAAGATTCGTTAATATAATTTGCAAGAGATTTCATTTTAAATATGATTTAATTTTATATATTTATGTACGAACTGAATCGCAAGGCTTGTATTGTCCTTTGTTTAGTTGGTACATCAAAATATATTTTTATCTAATTTTATATACGAAAAATAAATATACTTATTTTTATGGCTTTGGTAGTAAATAGAATGGTTCAATATTTCTTAACAGACGAAGAAAAACAAAATGCTATAATTGAGTGTGTTGATAAATTGATATTGCAATTACCTGACTTTAATTATTTTCATCTGCATCAAGAAATTAGAAAAATCGAATCAGATAATGAGAAGAAAAAGAAAATTGTAAGTATTACAAGTGAAATAAGAGTTTTTTTAGAAAGATTAGGCTATATAGAACATCCACCAGGCGGTAATGCTGTTTTTATTTTGACCGAGAAAGGAAGAAGTGCGAAAGCAAAAGGAGGATATTTTAAATATTTAAAAAGTCTTGAACCTAAAAGAGATTGGTTAAAAATTATACCGATTATTTTAAGTATTATTTTTGGACTATCAACTTTTGTTTTTGCTTACTTGAATTATCAAAAAAATAATTCAAAATTTCAATTAGAACTTCTTAAAAATAAAAATGACTCTTTACAAAAAAGAATAAAAATATTAGAAAGAAAATAATGTGCGTTTTTTAAATCCTATTATTTGGTATAAACTTGTATATCATTATCTTAATTTATTATTCAAATGAAGATTTATAATATATTTGTGTAAAACTCAAACTCGTGAAAATCAAACGCTTTACCTCTGTCTTTACACTATGCGTTGCTATTTTGTTGCTGTTTTCAAATCAAGTAAAATCTCAAAATACAATTGCTACTGCAAAAAGTATAAATGAATCAATAATTTCTGCAAAATCAAAAGTCTTAAAAGATACTCTTGAAACAAAAACTATATTACAGAAAGCAATTTCTGATGCAGTTTCTATAAAAAATGACACTTGTCTGGCAAAAGCATATGAAGTTTATGGAATTATGTACGCCAAAAGAGGTTTGAATAATAAAGGACTGGACTATTTTAAAAAACAATTTGAAGCAAGTAAACGCTCTGGTTCAAAATTTCATATCGGGACGTCTCTTCAAAATATATCCAATGTGCAATCAGAAGTTGGCGATAAAAAAGGTTCTATCAACTCATCATTGCAAGCAATAGCTATTTTTCAGAAATTAAATAACAAAGCAAAGGAAGCCAATTCATTAATGAATTTAGGAATCACTTACATTGCTTTAGGAGATTATCCCACAGCGATGCAATATCAGCTCAAAGCATTAGAAATCAGAGAAAAACTGCACAACAAATATGATTTGGCCTATTCACAGCACGCATTGGGTTCTTTGTACAGCAGAATGAAAAATAATGACAAGGCATTAGAATATAACTTCAAAGCTTTAAAAAGTTTCCAGGAACTGAAAGATGAATCTATTTCGTCAAGCATCATATTCAATATCGCAATGATACGGATAAGAACAAAATCTTATGATGAGGCCAAAAAAGATATTGAAAGCATTATCCCATATTTTGAAAAGCTGAACAAAGCCGAAAGTCTGCGTAAATGTTATACCCAATTGATTAACATTGCAGATTTGCAAGGAGACGATGCTGCAAGCGAAAAATACTTAGCCAAGGCAGTTGAATATTCAAAATTAAACGGTTCTACCACAAACGATGTAGATGTTTGGGTAAATAGGTCACGGCTGAATATGTTGCAAAAAAAATATTCGGAATCTGAAAATGACCTTCTCAAAGCACAAGAGATTGCAAAAAAATCTCAAGACCATTTTAACATCATCAATGTCAAGCGACAATTTGTAGCACTTTACAATGAAAGCGGACAAGGGAAAAAAGCGGAAAGAACGCTCAATGACTTTGTTAAACTTAAAGATAGCGTACTAAATGAAACTAACATACTAAAACTGAACGAGCTAAATACAAAATACGAAACCGAAAAAAAAGAAGCCGCTATTCTGTTATTAAATAAGGAGAATAACTTTAAACAGCTCCAGTTGAAAAATAATTTTTTAGAACTTGCTCAAAATAAATTTTTAATTGAGAAACAAAATCAATCTATCCTCATCAACCAATTGGAGATTAAAAACAAAAATCAATTGGTAAAAAATCAACAATTAGATGCCAATAAAAAAGCGCAGAATATCAAATCGCTTAAAAAGCAATCGCAAATACAAAATCTGGAAATAGAAAACAAAAAACTAGAACTTAAACAGAAAAACATCTGGTTGATTTTCGGAGGGATTCTATTTTTAACAAGTTTAATTTCAGCATTTTTCATTTACAGAAATTATCAGCATAAACAGGAGAAAAGACTTCAAAAAGAAATCTTTCTTCAACAAGAATTGGCAACCAAATCTCTTTTTGAGGGTGAGCAAAATGAGAGAATCCGTATTGCCAGAGACCTTCACGACAGCGTCGGACAAATGCTTTCCTTAGTAAAAATGAATCTCTCTTCTCAGGAACAAAATCCGGAAAATGAAAACATTCAAGGTTTGGTTGACAAGACCATTTCAGAAGTTCGAAATATTTCCCATAATCTGATTCCAGAAGAATTGAATTTCGGGATTTTTCCGGCTTTGGAAAATCTTTCGGACAAAGTAAATGCTTCATCAAAAACTAAAATGGAACTCCATATTCCGGAAGAAATTAGATTAATAAAATTCCAGAAACAGAACGAACTTTCTATTTACAGAATCGTACAGGAAGTTATAAACAATATGATAAAACACGCAGATGCAAGCTCTATTGATTTGTCAATCAGAAAATTAGAAAAAAGCCTGATTATTAACATTAAAGATAATGGAAAAGGTCTTGATGATGATTCAATTACAAATTCATCTGGAATTGGCTGGAAAAACATCAATGCGAGAGTTCATATGATGGACGGGAAAATAAAAATCGAATCGGAAAAATTAGCCGGGACACAAATCGAAATCACTTTACCACAAAATGGATAATCAGGAAAAAATCAACATCCTTCTCGCGGACGACCATCAGATGATGATTGACGGAATCAAGAATTTGCTAGCGAAAGAAACCAATTGCAACATCGTGGATGAAGCCAATAATGGCCAAGTTGCTTATGAAAAAGTGGCTGCAAATCCCGAGAATTTCGATTTAATTTTGACAGATATCAGTATGCCATTATTAAGCGGAACGGAACTTTGCAAAATGGTGAAAAGCGAATTTCCTCACATTCAGATTCTGATTTTATCGATGTATAACAATTCGACCGCGGTGAAGGAAGCGGTTCTTGCCGAAGCGGATGGTTACATCCTGAAAAATGCCGGAAAAGATGAACTTCTGAAGGCTATTCACAGGATTTCGAACGGTGGAACTTACTTCTCTCAGGACATTATTCCGTTGATTTACAATCAATACCATAAGGAGAGAATCCAAAATGAACAATTGTCTCTTTTAACGACAAGAGAACGCGAAATTCTGGCTCTAATCGTAAAAGAAATGACCAGCGAAGAAATTGCTGAAACACTTTTCATCAGTAAGAAAACTGTTGATAATCACCGCCAGCATATATTAGAAAAAACCGGCTGTAAAAGCACAGTCGGTTTAGTTAAGTTTGCGATAAGATTAGGGTTGGAGTAATTAAAATTACCACTTCGCCAATCGCTTCAAATAAGCCTGAACCGTATTTTCCAAACCAAGATAAAGCGCTTCAGAAATCAAAGCGTGACCAATGGAAACTTCCAAAAGATTCGGAATATTGTCTGAGAAATATTTCAAATTTTCTAGACTCAAATCGTGTCCTGCATTGATTCCCAATCCAAATTTCTCCGCTTCTACAGCCGTTTCTACATACAATCTAATCGCTTCTTCTCTATCTTTCGGATAATTGGTCGCGTAAGCTTCTGTGTAAAGTTCGATTCTGTCTGTTCCCGTTTCCGCAGCAAATTTTACCATTTCCGGATTCGGGTCAAGAAAAATTGACGTTCTGATACCTGCATTTTTGAATTCTGCAATAACAGATTTTAGAAATTCGAGATTCTTTTCGCAATCCCAGCCAGCATTGGAAGTGATGGCATTATCCGCATCAGGAACCAAAGTCACTTGCTCCGGTTTCACTTCCAAAACCATATCAATAAAAGGTCTGTGAGGATTTCCTTCGATATTGAATTCCGTTTTCACCAAAGGCTTCAGATCATAAACATCTTTTCTTGTGATATGTCTTTCGTCCGGTCTTGGATGAATTGTAATTCCCTGTGCTCCGAATCTTTCCAAATCCACCGCAACCTGCGTTACACTTGGAACATCACCGCCTCTGGCATTTCTGATTGTTGCAATTTTATTGATATTGACACTTAATTTTGTCATAATTTTTTATAATTGGTAAATAATATTTGATAAGCGATGCTTCCTGATTCTTTTTTCTTGTATCTTTTCTATGCTTTCTGAACGATATCGAGTTCAAATTCCTTCGCAGCCGACAAAAGATGGTCAAAAATATCGGACTGAATGTTCTCGTATTTTTCCGTATCAGCTTCTGTTGAAAAACAATAGATTTCCAAAGGCAAACCTTCCGGGGTACTTTGTAATTGTCTTACAAGAATGATTTCTTTTTGGTCAATCTGGTCATTATTATTAAGATAATTTTGAACATATTTCCTGAAAACACCAATGTTTGTCAATTGAGTTCCGTTGATGATTTCGTTTGGATTTTCGATTGCGTTTTTCTCATCCAGAATTTCTTTTTCTTTGAGGTTGAGATATGTTTTAATGAGATTAATTTTCTTCAATCGCTGCATCAAATCATCATTAACAAACTTCAAAGACTTCATATTGAAGACGATTGACTTTTTGATCCTCCTTGTATTTTCGTCAGAAATGACCTGATAATTTTTAATTTCAGTTGTCAGCAAATCATAAGTTGGAATTGTTGAAATGGTTTTGTCAAAATTCTTGATTTTTGTGGTCAAAAGGTCTATGCCTTCTATGTTTCCTTCGATATTATATTTTGGAATCGCTACCCAGTCCCCAGGTTTCAAGTTCTTTGAAGTCGCTACGTGAATGCCGGTTACAAAACCTAAAATTGTATCTCGGAAGATCAAAACAATAACGGCTGTTATAGCTCCTAAACTACCTAAAACCGTACTTCCCGGGATTCCAAAAATGACGCAAATCGCGATTACAGCAAAAATAAATGTTCCGAAAATCTTTATCGTCTGTGTAATAGAATTGATGGCTAATATTTTATAATAATCTTTTTTGATTTCATAATAAGTCTGCAAAACACGGATAAATTTGAACGCCATATTTGCAATAGCAAGAACAATTAAAAAACCAATTAGTCTTTCAAGAAAAACAAAGCTTTTCGGGTGTCTGTAAAAAATGGAGAACAAAGCATAATTCCCAAATCCTAAAGCCAGAATATTAGCTACAGAACTGGTGACCCTTGCTTTATAAATGGACTTCATCACAGGAAATTTCTCTTTATCAAAAAAGAATCTGAAAACAAGATTGATAAGGTTTTTCAGCAAAAATGCAATTAGGAATATCAATCCTATAAAAAACACAAACTTAAGAGTAATCTGACCTGACAAGACAAACTCATCAGGAAAAAAATCTTTGCAAAAGAAATGAATCTCATCACTTATCTGCTGAAGAAAATCTTTATAGTCCTTTAATTCGTCTTTCATACTTTAAAATAATAGTCCACAAATTTAAGGATAATAAATTTTTACCTTACTTTGAAAAACCTTATTTTTAATAAAATTATAAAATTGGACTCAACATTAATCAACATTATCTCATTAGCCCTTCTTTTTATAGGACTTCTGGGAACTTTTCTTCCGGTTTTGCCCGGATTATTGCTCAGCATTTGTGGACTTCTGATATTCAAATTCGGTACAGAAAATGAAATGCCGATGATTTACGTCTGGATATTTGTTCTGTTGACAATTGTTTCCACCGTTTTGAATTGCGTGATTCCTGCAAAAACAAACAAAAAATACGGAGGAACGCGTTATGGAAGTATTGGCTCATTTGTGGGAACAATTGCAGGACTTTTGTTTATTCCTATTCCTTTTGGATTTTTAATCGGAATGTTGTTAGGCGTTTTCCTTGGCGAATTATTACACGACATCAACGACAGGAAAAAAGCTTTCAACTCTATGAAAGGTGCTTTTATCGGATTCGTTTATGGAACCGGATTTAACCTGATGGTTGGACTGGCAATGTTTTTGGTGGTTGGCTATTATATTTTCTTTTAAAAAAATTACAAATGAATATCAAACTTCTTATTTGCGCTCCTCTTCTATTATTAATGAGCAACTGCAAAACACAGACTTCAAAATCCGAAACATCTGTCGTAACGAATAATACGATTACAGTTGGCTTGGAAAAACAAGCGAAAATCCCGAATTCAAAAATCAATCTTCAATTCAGAGAAATTACGGAGGACAGCCGTTGTCCAGTCGATGTGACCTGCGTCTGGGAAGGCATTGCCATCGTCAATATTGAGGCACATTCTGGAACTGAGAAAACCAATTTCCAAGTGGGGACAAGAGATTTTCTACCAAAAAATGTAAGTAAATCTTTCAGTTTTTCAGGCTATAGATTTACATTAACGGATTTAAAACCTTATCCTGGTGGAAAACAAGAAAGTGAATCTGTGACTTTTAAATATGAAAAAGAGTAATGAATCTATTGATTTTCTCTCTCAGATTCTGGTGATTAGGCAGAAAAAAATCAGCAAACTTGCTTAATCTGCGAGAGAAATTGATTTTACAACAATTAAAACTCTCACGCTCTCCAACTCAAATCATCCCCAAACAATCAGGTCTTTCCCTTTTTCCGAAAGAAAATTATTAATTTTCGAAAACGGTTTGCTTCCAAAAAATCCTCTGTAAACAGAAAAAGGAGAAGGATGCGCAGACTGGATAATGGAATGTTTGCTTTGGTCAATTAATACAGATTTTTTCTGCGCAAATGCTCCCCAGAGTACAAAAACTACATTTTCTTTTTTATCAGAAATCTGTTTAATGACATAATCTGAAAAAGTTTCCCAGCCAATATCTTTGTGAGAATTGGGTTCGTGGGCTTTTACGGTAAGAGTCGCATTCAGAAGAAGGACGCCTTGTTTTGCCCAATCTTGTAAATCTTTATTTTTCCTTTCGATTCCGATATCATCTTTCAGCTCGATAAAGATATTTTTAAGCGAAGGCGGAGCGGTTACATTTTCAGAAACGGAGAAACAAAGTCCATTCGCCTGTCCATCATTATGATAAGGATCTTGTCCGATGATCACGACCTCTACATTATCAAATTCCGTAAGTTCCAAAGCACGGAAAATCTCATTTTTTGGCGGAAAACATTTCGTCGAATTATATTCGATTTTCACTTTCTCCCAAAGATTTTTAAAATAATCACTTTCTTTAATGGGCTTTAAAACTTCAGTCCAGGTCATTTTCAGATATTTTTTACAAAATTAAATTTACTAATCGATTAAAGCAAATCCCATGACTTTTTCGGTGAAATAAAGTTAATTTATCTTAAAAGGTCTTTGGCTTAATTTTTAATGTAATAAATTCGGGCAAAATTTAAAATTCTCATCTATAAACAGCCCTTATTAGAATGAAAATCTGGAATAGTTTTATTTTCTCAACATTTTTTATGGCCAATTTATCTGCACAACACACGATTATCGTTGGAACTTACACGAATAGTGATAAGTGCAAAAGTGGCGGCATCCATATTTTTGATTTTGATGAGAATACTTACAAATACAATTTGAAATTTCAGACAGAAAATATCATTAATCCCAGTTTTGTGAGTTTGAGTCCAGATAAAAAATTTCTTTTTTCAGTGAATGAAAATGGTGATAAAAGCACAATTACTTCCTTTGCCATTGATGAACCGAACGGAATGCTCATCAAAAAAGATGAAAAATCAACGCAAGGTGAAGACCCTTGCTTTTTGATTTCTGATGACGAAAATGTAATTGTTGCCAATTATTCCGGCGGAAGCATCAATGTTTTCAAACGTGACGCCGAAGGAAGATTATCTGATGTTTTCCAGAATATCAAATTCGAAGGTGTCGGCGTAAATCCGAAACGTCAGGAAAAATCCCATATTCATCAGGTTCAGTTTTCTCAAGACAACCAATATGTTTTGGCAACTGATTTGGGATTGGACAGAATTTATGTTTTCAAATATCATAAAACCGGAGAACAGGTTTTGGAAAAAGTGGGAGAATTTGACACTAAAAAAGGTTCTGGCCCCAGACATATTGCTTTTGATAAAAGTGGAAAATTAATCTATCTCGTTCAGGAGCTCAGCGGCGATTTATCCGTTTTAAGTTTTAACGATGGTAAAATAGAATTGCTTCAGGAAGAAACTTTATTATCACGAAAAGTAAGATTTAATTTCAGAGCTGCAGATATCCATTTATCGGATGACGAAAAGTTCTTATATGTGACCAATCGTGATGATGCAGATGACATAACCACTTTCAAAATTTTGGAAAATGGAAAAGTCGAAAGAATTCAGCAAATCAAAACAACTGGTAGAAACCCTAGAAATTTTGCCATCAGTCCAAATAATAAATTGGTTTTGATAGCCAACCAAGATACCAATCGAATCAATATTTTTGACCGAGATTTGGAATCTGGTCTGTTAAAAGCAACTGGTAAATCTATTCCGGTTTGCAGTCCTGTAAACGTCATTTTCTATGAAAAAAGTAAATAAATTCACATCTGAACAATATTTTAAATAAAACACAGTTATAACAGATTAATGCTTGATGAAATCGATGCTTGATAAAAAATTTATCCTTACTTTTTTTCTGATTCTAATAAATGGTTTGCTCTTTTCGCAAACTGAAAAAGAAAACGAAATCGAAAACGTCGTTATCCAAGGCGTAAAAAAATACAAGAACAAAAAAGAAAATCCAGCTTATGCTATTATGCAGCAAGTCTGGAAAAAGAAAAAATCCAACGGACTTCTGCTCCACAAAGATTATCAATACAAGACGTATGAAAAAATCGATTTTCGTCTGGATAATATTGATAGTGCTTTTACCAAGAAAAAAGCTTTCCGGGGAATGGATTCTATCATTTTTAAGTATAACGATTCTTCAGAAATTGCCGGAAAAGCAGTTCTTCCTATTTTTATTACAGAAAGTATCTTCAATATTTATGGTAAAAATGGACCAAAAAAGGAGAGAAAAGATTTGGTTGCGACCAGGCTTTCCGGATTAAAAAATAATCAAATTGTATCCAAAACGATACAGAATATGTATCAGGATATCAATATCTATGATAATACGATTAATTATCTGAATATTGGTTTTGTAAGTCCGGTTTCTACGGATGGTTTTGGTATTTTTGATTATAATATTACGGATACGATAGAGGTTAATACCGTTCGTTCCTATGAGATTCGATTCACGCCAAAAAATCCTGATGCATTGGCTCTAAAAGGGCGACTTTACATTTCTATGGACAAATATAATGTGATGAAGGTGGAGATGGAAACGAATAAAAAAATCAATATCAATTTCGTAAAAAACATTGCTACAGATTTGGAATTCGACAATCCAGATGACTCTACTTTTATCCCGATTAGAAATGAAACCACACTACAATTGGTTCTCAATGATAAGGAT
>Ga0302347_1001742_pt1 | contig 24898 bp, 24 predicted proteins | sample PhyWR1_FD_202178 | JGI IMG/M metagenome (GOLD analysis project Ga0302347, IMG submission 202178) | Leaf surface microbial communities from wheat plants in UC Gill Tract Community Farm, Albany, California, United States - DLSL W.R1 (v2)... | ecosystem: Host-associated > Plants > Phyllosphere >...
CGGACGTGCATAGAAAACCTCACCCCGGCGTTTTTGCATCATCTCAGCCAGCTTTGTGCGCAGAGTACGGTTGGCACTGACGCCGCCTGCCATTACCAGACGGCTAAATCCGGTTTGATCCAGCGCGCGTTTGCATTTGATCATCAGCGTATCAACGACGGCATCTTCAAACGCGCGAGCGATATCTGCCCGGGTCTGGTCATCTGCCTCATTATTACGAATGGTATTGGCAGCAAACGTTTTCAGGCCCGAAAAACTGAAATCCAGCCCCGGACGATCGGTCATTGGACGCGGGAACACAAAACGCCCTTCTGTACCCTGGGCCGCCATTTTCGACAGCATCGGACCACCGGGATAATCCAGCCCCAGCAGTTTGGCGGTTTTATCGAACGCCTCACCGGCAGCATCGTCAATGGACTCGCCGAGCAACGTATACTGACCAATACCGGTAACGCTGATAAGCTGGGTATGGCCGCCGGAAACCAGCAGCGCGACAAAAGGATACTCCGGCGGATTATCTTCCAGCATCGGTGCCAGCAAGTGCCCTTCCATGTGATGTACCGCAATCGCCGGAACGTCCCATGCAAACGCCAGAGAGCGCCCTACCGTTGCACCGACCAGCAGCGCGCCAACCAGTCCCGGACCTGCCGTATAGGCTACCGCATCAATATCTTTCGCCGTCAGGCTGGCCTCTTTTAGCGCCGCCTGGATCAGTGGAACGGTTTTACGCACATGGTCGCGGGAAGCCAGCTCAGGCACCACGCCGCCGTAGTCAGCATGTAATTTCACCTGACTATACAATTGGTTGGCTAACAGACCCTTTTCGTCATCGTAAATGGCGATTCCGGTCTCATCGCAGGATGTTTCAATACCCAGTACACGCATGGTTTGCTTTACCTCATTTCAATACCGCGCAGTGTAGGACCAATGCGGGATGATGTAAAACTTTGTTCGCCGCAGGCACGGGCCTCGTGTATACTCCTCTTCCTTATAAAAGTCCCTTTCAAATACGCGTCGGTGCTTTACAAAGCAGCAGCAATTGCAGTAAAATTCCGCACCATTTTGAAATAAGCTGGCGTGATGCCAGCGGCAAACCGAATTTATTAAAGGTGAGAGTTACATGCCGGTAATTAAAGTACGTGAAAACGAGCCGTTCGACGTTGCACTGCGTCGCTTCAAGCGTTCCTGCGAAAAAGCAGGTGTTTTAGCCGAAGTTCGTCGTCGTGAGTTCTATGAAAAACCGACTACCGAACGTAAACGCGCTAAAGCTTCTGCTGTGAAACGTCACGCGAAGAAACTGGCTCGCGAAAACGCACGCCGTACTCGTCTGTACTAATGATTTGAGGGCCTATGCCCTCATCTGGCAGACCGAGTTGTAGTTGTAAGGCCGTGCTTCCGGAAGGAATGCGCGGCTTATTTTCGTTTACGAGTTGGTAAAAATTGTACGGGGCTTATGGCTGGACGAATCCCACGCGTATTTATCAATGACCTGCTGGCGCGCACCGACATCGTCGATTTAATCGACGCGCGGGTGAAGCTTAAAAAGCAGGGCAAAAATTTTCATGCGTGCTGTCCGTTTCATAACGAAAAAACCCCTTCTTTCACCGTTAACGGTGATAAGCAGTTTTACCACTGCTTCGGTTGTGGTGCGCACGGCAATGCCATCGACTTTTTAATGAACTACGACAAGCTCGAGTTCGTTGAAACCGTTGAAGAAATGGCGGCCATGCACAACCTGGACATTCCGTATGAAGCAGGCAGTGGGCCAACGCAGATCGAGCGCCATCAGCGGCAAACGCTTTATCAGCTGATGGAAGGTCTGAATACGTTTTATCAGCAATCCCTTAAGAATCCCGCCGCAGAACCCGCGCGCCAGTATCTGGAAAAACGTGGTTTAAGCAGTGATATCATTGCTCGATTCGCCGTTGGCTTTGCACCGCCCGGCTGGGATAACGCGCTAAAACGGTTTGGCGGCAACAACGAAGATCGCCAGTCATTAACCGATGCGGGGATGCTGGTCACTAACGATCAGGGCCGCAGTTACGACCGCTTCCGCGATCGGGTGATGTTCCCTATTCGCGACAAGCGTGGCCGGGTCATTGGTTTTGGTGGTCGCGTATTAGGTAATGATACGCCGAAGTACCTGAACTCCCCGGAAACCGATATTTTCCATAAGGGCCGCCAGCTATATGGCCTTTATGAAGCGTTGCAGAATGCGGCGGAACCCCAGCGATTACTGGTGGTCGAAGGGTATATGGACGTTGTCGCGCTGGCGCAATATGGCATCAATTATGCCGTTGCGTCACTGGGGACTTCAACCACCGCCGACCACATTCAGCTGCTGTTTCGCTCTACGCAGAACGTAATTTGCTGCTATGACGGCGATCGTGCCGGACGTGATGCAGCATGGCGCGCGCTTGAAACCGCGATGCCCTATATGACTGATGGCCGTCAGCTACGCTTTATGTTTCTGCCTGATGGTGAAGACCCGGATACGCTGGTACGTCAGGAAGGCAAAGACGCATTTGAAGCGCGTATGGAGCACGCTCAACCGCTGTCGATGTTTTTATTTAACAGCCTGCTGCCGCAAGTCGATTTAAGCACGCCGGATGGCAGCACGCAGCTTGCTGCACTTGCGCTACCGCTGATTAATCAGGTACCTGGCGACGCGCATCGTATTCAGCTGCGCCAGACGCTGGGACTGAAACTGGGCATTTTCGACGACAGCCAGCTTGATCGTTTAATGCCAAAACAGGCAGAAAGTGGTGCAGTACGCCCACCTCCTCAGCTAAAACGCACGACCATGCGTATACTGATAGGACTGCTGCTGCAAAACCCGGACTTAGTTCCACTGGTGCCGCCGCTGGCAGGACTGGATCAGAGCAAGCTGCCGGGGCTTGGCTTATTTGCTGAACTGGTCGACACGTGTTTGTCACAGCCTGGCCTGACCACCGGACAACTTTTAGAGCATTATCGTGGCACAAATGAAGCGCCTACCCTTGAAAAGTTGTCGATGTGGGACGATATAGCAGATAAAGAGATTGCAGAAAAAACGTTTACCGATTCGCTCAACCATATGTTTGATTCGTTGCTCAAACTGCGTCAGGAAGAGTTAATCGCTCGCGATCGTACGCACGGTTTGAATAACGAAGAACGCCGGGAGCTCTGGACATTAAACCAGGAACTGGCGAAGAAATAAATTTAACGGCTTAAGTGCCGAATATCGATCGGGTAGATCCCGACAGCCGCACTGAAGGGCAGCGGCAAAAATATAAGCAGGCCCTCATTAGTCATACAGGCCGTCGTTTTACCTGCGTCAGCGCAGGATTAAAGATGAAATGTATATGTTGGCGGTTCGTTTCGCCGACCGACACCAACCTCATGAATTAAGTGTGGATACCGTCTTATGGAGCAAAACCCGCAGTCACAGCTGAAGCTTCTTGTCCAACGTGGTAAGGAGCAAGGCTATCTGACCTATGCCGAGGTCAACGACCATCTGCCGGAAGATATCGTCGACTCAGATCAGATCGAAGACATCATCCAGATGATTAACGATATGGGTATTCAGGTGATGGAAGAAGCACCGGATGCCGACGATCTGTTGCTTGCTGAAAACTCAAACAATACCGACGAAGATGCTGAAGAAGCGGCTGCGCAGGTACTCTCCAGCGTTGAATCCGAAATCGGGCGCACCACTGACCCGGTGCGCATGTACATGCGTGAAATGGGTACCGTTGAACTTCTGACGCGTGAAGGCGAAATTGACATCGCTAAACGTATTGAAGACGGTATCAACCAGGTACAGTGCTCCGTTGCGGAATATCCGGAAGCCATCACCTATCTGCTGGAACAGTACGATCGCGTTGAAGCTGAAGAAGCACGTCTTTCCGACCTGATCACCGGTTTTGTCGATCCCAACGCTGAAGAAGATTTAGCGCCTACCGCAACGCACGTAGGTTCTGAACTCTCGTCAGAAGAAATGGAAGACGAGGACGAAGACGAAGACGAAGAAGACGACAGCAGCGACGATGACAACAGCATAGATCCGGAACTGGCGCGTGAGAAATTCGGTGAGCTGCGTACGCAGTACATCGTCACGCGTGACACCATTAAGGCGAAAGGCCGTAGCAATGCCGCCTCCCAGGAAGAGATCCTGAAACTGTCTGAAGTCTTCAAACAGTTCCGCCTGGTGCCAAAACAGTTCGACTACCTGGTCAACAGCATGCGCGTAATGATGGATCGCGTGCGTACCCAGGAACGTCTCATCATGAAGATGTGCGTTGAGCAGTGCAAAATGCCGAAGAAAAACTTCATCACCTTGTTCACCGGCAACGAAACCAGCGAGACCTGGTTCAACGCGGCCATCGCTATGAACAAGCCGTGGTCTGAGAAGCTGCACGATGTGTCTGATGAAGTCCATCGCAGCCTGCAGAAACTGCACATGATCGAAGAAGAAACCGGCCTGACCATTGAGCAGGTGAAGGATATCAACCGTCGCATGTCTATCGGTGAAGCGAAAGCGCGCCGTGCGAAGAAAGAGATGGTTGAAGCGAACTTGCGTCTGGTTATTTCTATCGCCAAAAAATACACCAACCGTGGCCTGCAGTTCCTCGATCTGATCCAGGAAGGCAACATCGGTCTGATGAAAGCGGTAGATAAGTTTGAATACCGCCGCGGTTACAAGTTCTCCACCTATGCAACCTGGTGGATCCGTCAGGCAATTACCCGCTCTATCGCGGATCAGGCGCGCACCATCCGTATTCCGGTGCATATGATTGAGACGATTAACAAGCTCAACCGTATTTCTCGTCAGATGCTGCAGGAGATGGGCCGCGAACCGACGCCGGAAGAACTGGCCGAACGTATGCTGATGCCGGAAGACAAAATCCGCAAAGTGCTGAAGATTGCGAAAGAGCCTATCTCCATGGAAACGCCGATTGGCGACGATGAAGATTCGCATCTGGGTGATTTCATCGAGGATACCACCCTCGAGCTGCCGCTGGATTCTGCCACGACTGAGAGTCTGCGTGCTGCTACCCACGACGTTCTGGCGGGTCTGACCGCTCGTGAAGCGAAAGTCCTGCGTATGCGTTTCGGTATCGATATGAATACCGACCACACGCTGGAAGAAGTGGGTAAACAGTTTGACGTTACCCGCGAACGTATCCGTCAGATTGAAGCGAAGGCGCTGCGTAAACTGCGCCACCCAAGCCGCTCTGAAGTGTTGCGTAGCTTCCTCGACGATTAATAACGTCTGTCTCGAAAAGCTCCCTGCGGGGAGCTTTTTTTTTGCGTGTTTTATGATGGATACCAAAAATGGCAGGATGTAACGTGTAAAGATGCAATTGCAAATGATATTTATTTTCATTATCATTTTTCTTTTCGTAAGCAACTGTAAAGAAAAATTATATGAACTTCACAATATTAAAAAAACAATCCCTCTGCGCGCTAATCGTTGGTATCGCCCTTCATGCTGGTTCCGCTTCTGCAAAGGAATTTACCGAGGCACAGTTCTCGTCGCAGCCGCTGGGTCATGGCGTTTATGAGCTGGCTCTCGATGGCGGGCAACAAGCCCTGTATGCGGCATCAGCGCCCTCTTTCGATAAAGACAAAACCGCCGGAGATGTGTTTCGACTTTCCCCTGACACGCTAAAAATTGAACAACGCATTGTCACTCAGCGTCGTCCTTTTGCCGTTTCTCTCGATGAACCTAACCACATTTTGTGGCTGGGCAATGCGCTGGACGGCTCCGTCACCCTGCTGGACACCCGTAGCGGTAAAGAAGTAAAGATAATCCAGCTTACCAACGCTGAAACTAATGCTCACGTTCGTGAAGTGGTTCTCGACAAGAAAAATCATCGCCTGTATGTCTCCGGTATCGGCAGTAAAGGCCAGGGCGTAACGTGGATAATCGACACGCAAAACCAGACGCTGTTAGATACTCAAAATTCACTCAACGCCGTTGGTTTCGCGGTCGACGAGGCGGCTGATAAAGTATATGCCGTTACCGGCCAGGGCGAGCTCATTACGCTGGAAGGTAAAACCTCACGGGTCCTTTCGCGTGTAAAAGTTGATCCTTCCGAGCCTGAACACTATTTCCTGAACATTGCCGTGAACCCGGCTAAAGGCGTCGGATTTATCGCTGATACCAATACTGCCGATGTGCTGGTGGTAGAACTCTCTTCCGGGAAGATCGTTCACCGTGTTCCCACCCCTAACTCAATCGCCGCTATCTATAACGCTGCCCGTAATGAAGTTTATGTTACTCATCGAAATGCCCGTCAGATCAGCGTTATCGATGCCAGTACATACAGCCTGAAACACACCATTAAAACGGCAGCCATGCCCAATAGCATGGTGCTTTCGCCTGACAGCAAAACGCTCTTCGTCAGCGTAAAGCAGGATGAAAAAACGCCCGAGGCTGACTACGTACTGAAAATCGATTTAACCCACTTCTGAGGATAGCGTCATGATAATCCGGACTCGTATGGCGCTGGCGATTTCACTCGCCCTCGCCAGCCTTCCTGCGGCCGTTTTTGCCGAAGAGACTGCGCCTGATAATGAAGAATTACTTGTAGTCACCGCTACCGGCTTCGCTCAGGAACGTCGCGAAGCCCCCGCCACCATCTCCGTGGTCGGCGAAAAGGAGCTGAATACCCGCTCTAATCAGAATGTCACCGAAGCGTTGCGCGAGATGCCCGGCGTACTGGTGGGTAACGGTAACGGCAGCCTGGCGACTGGCGACATCCAGATGCGCGGTATGGATTCGACCTATACCTCTTATATGGTCAACGGTATCAAGCAAGCCACTCGCGAATCCCGCCCTTATGGGCACCACATTGGAACCGAAGCGGCCTTCATGCCGCCCATTGCCGCTATCGAACGCATTGAGGTGATCCGCGGACCGATGTCCTCATTATATGGTTCTGACTCCATCGGTGGCGTCGTTAATGTGATCACCAAAAAAGCCTGGAACCTCGATAAATGGACAGGCGTGCTGGAAGATAACTACTTTCTGCAGGAGAAGAGTGAGTATGGTAATACCAATCAGACCAATGCTTTCTTAATGGGCCCCATTATTCCTGGCAAGCTCGGCATGAGCCTTGCGGCAGATTACCTTGACCGCCGTGATGACGATAGCCCGGATGATGAACGCTTTGTCAAACATCAGGCCGGCAACCTCGACGCGACAATTAATATGTCGCCCACGGATACCCAGCTATGGGATTTGAACGCCGTCAAAGGCCATCAGGAGAAATCGCATAACGATAAGGCGTGGTACTGGGGCTTTGACCGCGATGCCGCGTCGCTTTCTCAGAATGCCTGGTACGGTGATGATCTGCTGGAAGTGAAGAACTTCATCAGCTACGAGAAGGCTAAAACCGAATATCGTGTTCCGGGTTTACGTTCGCAATTTATCAAACAGCGTAATTATGAAGCCAACAGTGCCAATACTTTTTCGCTTGGCGATCATAAGCTAACGATGGGTATTAATTTCACCCGTAATGAGCTGGACGATACCTTCGGCATTGAAAATAAAGAGGTACCGGGCGTAACGCCGGTCAGTAAAATCTCGCGTAATGGCTGGGCGATATTCGCTGAAGATGCCTGGATGATGGACCCGGATTTCACCCTGACCACCTCCGCACGTCTTGATCACGATAGCTACTTCGGCTACCACGTTACGCCGAAGCTCTACGGAAACTGGACGATAGATGAACGCTGGGCGCTGAAAGGTGGCGTATCGGCAGGCTATAAAAAACCCGATCTACGTGAGAACAACGAGGGCTTCACCAGCGTCTACGGAGCATATCCCTACTCCTTCATTGGCATCGGTAATGACGATCTGAAGCCGGAGCAAAGCGTCAATACCGAGCTTGGCGTGTACTGGCAGCAGGATGCGCTGGCGCTGGATGCCACCGTCTTCTTCACCAAATTTAAGGATAAGATCAGCGACTATACGATCTGTACTGCAACCGCCACGCAGAAGTGTATTTATAACGGTTATCAGGCAGAAGAAGTCTCTCAGTATTTCAACGTCAGCGACGCTGAAATTTACGGCATGGAGCTGAATGGTGACTGGCAGGTTACGGCATCACTGAAAGCGAACGCTAACTACACCTATACGCACAGCGAACAAAAAAGTGGTCAGTATAAGGGCGATGCGCTGAGCGGATACCCGGAGAGTATGGTCAACCTGTCTTTGACGTGGAATGCGCGTGACGCACTGGAGCTGTGGACGAAAACCAGCTGGCGCAGCAATACGCCAGACACGGGCAAGTCGACATCAACCGAGGCTTATGCACTGGTTGATTTAGGAGCACGCTATCATCTCAACAAAAATACCACGTTGATGGCCGGAGTCTATAACCTGTTCGACGCGAACCCGATTTACACGACCACCTATAACCAGTCGTCCCTGCTGGAGGGTCGTCGCTATAATATGGGCGCGCGCATCGAGTTTTAATCGTTTCGCCGGGGCCTCTGGCTCCGGCTATTACCGCCCGCGCGCCACGAGCGCCCGATCGAGTTCACGATACGACTCAACCAGCTTATCCAGCGTCGCGCGATTCAGTCCGCTCGGATTAGGCAGCACCCAGACCTGCGTCGCGCCAATAGTAAGCTGCTGCTTACCCCACGCCGCTCCCCGCTGGCTGAATGCCTGCTCAAACGCATTCTTTCCGAGAACGGCCAGAACGTCAGGCTGATAATCCTCTATCTTTTTCACCAGCTCTCGCCCGCCCGTGCGCAATTCATGCAAATTCACTTCGCTGGCCTGTACCGTGGGCCTTTCAACCAACATGGTAATGCCGCAACGCGTATCTAACAGATGCTGTTCTTCCTCCGGCTTTAGCAGTCGCTCGGTAAATCCCGCCTGATGGATCACCTTCCAGAAACGGTTACCCGGATGCGCAAAATGAAATCCGGTATGTGCCGATGATTTCCCCGGATTGATGCCACAAAACACCACCCGCAGTCCCGGAGCCAGAATATCGCCGATCATACTTACTCCTGATGAATGATTCGAATAGAAAGTATAAGGGATTGAAAATCCATTGTTTACAAAAACAGCAAGCAGTCGTTTATGGCTGGATCGCATTGCCGAGTTACTTTATAATTCACCGCCACGGCCCCTTAGCTCAGTGGTTAGAGCAGGCGACTCATAATCGCTTGGTCGCTGGTTCAAGTCCAGCAGGGGCCACCAAATTTTAGCTTTAAAATCATATAAAAAAGCCACTCACGCGAGTGGCTTTTTTGTTACCTCGTTTTTGATTGTCGGTAAAATGTCGATGAATTTTTACCGACATCTTCCTGAGCGCAGAGTCATAATGGGCCCCCCTGACGCATGCTCAGCTGAAAAACGGGGAGGTTGCAGGAAAATCGCAGAATACAAACGGCCTTCAGGGGAGGGTTTGTATTGCGCTTTAGTATGTTGCCCGCTCATTCCAGGAGTCACTATAAATGACATTGCCTTCACAATATTTCCAGGTGATTTTCTCATAGCGCACGAGTACTGTTTCAAGATGCTTTCCGGTACTTGCGCCTGGGCACATGTCGGGAGTGACAGAGGTTATCTTCACACCTTCCATTATGATATTAAAATACTCCTGCTCTAAACCAGCATCATTAATTTCATACATCTTTATTGTGGCTGATTGAAGCATTCTTCCTGTACTCAGCGCCTGAAATAAAAGCGGGGTTACACGGTCAAATTCCTTCTGGAACATAACAGGCATGTGGACACGCGTGCCTGTCAATTTCCCGGTATTTCCGTCGACAGGAATATTGACGTTATGTGTAAATGATTTAAGTTCAATTGCACCTTCACGTCCGTACACGAGGGATGGGCCAGTCACAGGAGAACCATTTTCATCAGTAACAAATAAATAAGCCGGATTTGACATAAAACTCCTTGTAAATCATTTATCGTATTTATCAAAGCGACCGAATATAATCGGGTGAACAATAATAAACACGATGATTGCCATAAACGTTAATAATACCCAGTGCCCGGGAACCAGCCACAGAAACAAAGAGGCGCATGCAAAAATATAAACGGGAAATATAATGTCCGTAAATAGAATTGATAGCAGGCTCTTAAACATATCACCCGCCCTTTAAGTCGTCATAAATCGCATCGAAATCCTTATAGTACCCTATTTGCATCTTCTTGATGAGATCATCCATGAACGGCTCCACAAAATAATAAAGCATTTCCAGTTGGGCGGCATACAGAATGGCGTAATACTTCCGGTTCAGCGTCCTCAGGTGACGGGCAGCAAGAGCGCACTTCTGGTCGGTGCCAATCAGTTGAAGTGCCATGACAGCGGTATCGGGCAATCAACTTTTATTGATGTAATCACTTTCATCAACAGATTGCTGATGTTATGCTTTACATCAACAAGGAGAGACACACTATGTCTGCTGTTGAGTTGATGAATCGGAGGATTCAAATTGCGGATAATGCGTTTGCCACTATTCGTATTTTGCAGGTTGATCCTGCTCTTATAGGTAGTGAGCATCTATATAAATACAGTCTGGCGTATATTGTGGATGGTGTCTGCGTGATGCGTTATGACAATGAACGCGGCAAGGGCGACCATAAACATATTGGCGATCGTGAATATCCGGTTACGTTTACCGACATACAACATCTGATAGCCAGTTTTCAGGAAGATATCAACCATCTGAGGAGATGACAGTATGAGAATATTATCCGTCAGGATCATGTCCATCGCCGATGCTTTTCAGGCAACGATGGAAGATGCTACTCGTGCCATGTCCGGTGTGGCCACCGGCTCTGAGTTGATATTTCCCAGCGTTGAGCAGCTTGCTAAAACTATGCTTGCGCCAAATCGCTGGCAGATCATCAGGGTCATGAAAGGTGCAAAACCTGTTTCTATTCGCGAGCTTTCACGACGGGTGGATCGCGATTTTCGCGGCGTGTATAACGATGTTCAGGCACTGCTGAACGGCGGCGTTCTGGACAAGGATGGCGATAAGATCGTTTTGCCGTATGATCGTATCGATATCGAGTTCAATTCGGATGATGCTGTAGCGTAAAGGTACGATTGATCCATCAGGGCGCGGCCGCGAAGCGCGCCTTTTAGTTTTTTTATCCCCTCTAATGCGCGCTTCGTTATGACGTATAAAAATACCGTGCGGATTGCGTCTGGCAACGAGCCAGGGGATGAGACGATAAGTCAGCCCATCCTCTCTTGAACCCACCTTAACACAATGTTAACCTCGAATATTAAAGACGCTTAGACGTCCAGATGACCTACATTTCTGCGTTACGTTTATAAGGCGTAACGCTCACTCTGGAGAGACCATGATCCGCGCTATTGTGACCGACATTGAAGGCACCACCAGCGACATCCGCTTTGTGCATGATGTTCTGTTCCCCTATGCGCGCGAGCGGCTGGCGGCGCTGGTGAAATCGCAGCAATATGCCGAACCGGTGAAAACCATTCTTGATAATTTGCGCGAAGAGATAGACCAGCCCGTGGCAACGGCGCAGGAACTGACTGAAGTCCTGCTGACCTTTATGAATGAAGACCGTAAATCCACGGCGCTAAAAGCGTTGCAGGGAATTATCTGGCAGGAGGGGTATCTGCACGGCGATTTTACCGGTCATCTTTACCCGGACGTCCTGCCCGCGCTGGAAAAATGGAAGTCGCAGTCGATTGATCTGTATGTCTATTCTTCCGGGTCCGTGGCGGCACAGAAATTGTTGTTTGGTTACAGCGATGAGGGCGATATTACACATTTGTTCAGCGGCTATTTTGATACCCGTACGGGTGCAAAACGTGACGCACAGTCGTATCGTAATATCGCCGGGCAAATCGGGCATTCTCCGGCGTCGATTCTGTTTCTCTCCGATATTCATCAGGAGCTGGATGCCGCAGAAGAGGCCGGATTACGCACGCTACAGCTGGTCCGCGGCGATCGCGATGCGGGCAGCCATCATCCCCAGGTTCAACGTTTTGACGACATTCATCCGGAGCAAATCCCTTCATGAGCGCATTAACCGTTTTCTCAGACAACGATGCCCGTCAGCCCGTCTGGCACAGTACCGACGCCGGTGACATTCAGCAGCAGCTTAATGCGAAGGGCGTTCGTTTTGAGCGCTGGCAGGCTGACCGCCAGCTTGGTGAGGCCCCCACGCCGGAAACGGTGATTACGGCGTATCAACATGCCATCGATAAGCTGGTTGCTGAGAAAGGCTATCAGAGCTGGGATGTGATCAGCCTGCGCACTGACAATCCGCAGAAGGAGGCGCTGAGGGCGAAGTTTCTTAATGAACATACTCACGGGGAAGATGAAGTGCGTTTCTTCGTTGAGGGCGCAGGGCTATTTTGCCTGCATATTGGCAATGAAATTTATCAGGTGCTGTGCGAGAAGAATGACTTGATTTCTGTTCCGGCCGGAACGCCGCACTGGTTTGATATGGGATCAGAACCCAATTTTACTGCGATTCGCATTTTCGATAACCAGGAAGGCTGGATAGCCAATTTTACCGGCGATACCATCGCCGATGCCTATCCTCGCCTGCCCTGACTGTAGCGATACCGCCCGGCGCACTGCCGGGCGTTGAGATCAGGCATAGCGGCGGCGCAGCAGTTCGCACTCAAAGAGAAATTCAAGCCCTTCCAGCTGACGTCGCGCCTCATTGATATCCGTTCCCCAGCAGGTCAAACCGTGCCCGCGCAGCAAAAAACCGTAGCGTAATGAATGCGTCTGCGCGTCGGCCTCAATGCGCGCTGCCAGCGCCTGAATATCCTGATCGTTATCAAAAATTGGCATCGATACCGTGTCGAGATGGCTGTGCTGCCCGGTCAGGGTCTTTTGCATCTCATAGCCCTGGAGTGATAACGTCTGATGCGGTTCAATGCGTGACAGGACGGTGGCATTCACCGTATGCACGTGCAGCACCACGTTAGCTTCAGGAAACAGGCGATAAATTAAGGTGTGCAGGCCGGTTTCGGCGGACGGTTTGCGCCCGGACGGGGCAGTATTATCCGCAACAGACACCTGTAAGAAATCGTCGGTCGTCAGACTGCCTTTGTCACGCCCTGACTCGCTAAGCCAGCACCATGCTTCATCCTGACGGATCGACATATTGCCGCCGGTTGCCGGCGCCCAGCCTTTCGCGCCGATCCAGTGACAGGTGGTGACCAGTTGTGCAAGCCTCTCTTGCCACATACTCATTCCTTATTCGCTATGATTTTTTAGCCATCTAAACGGCTATTTTTATGATGATATCATTGCCGCCGCGACTGGACAATATTTGTTATACAATGGTTAAAAGGTGATCATTACTGCGTCAGGTTGGCGATGCGCAACCACCAATAAATCACAGCAAATGGGATACTCTTGCCTGCGCGCTATCAAAAACGATGGTGTCAGACAGGTGGCATCGTGTCCCGGGAGAGATAGCCCTATGACAACATCCATTAAGCCTCATCACGGCCAGTGCCACTGTGGGGCAGTAGAATTTGAGGTCACGCTGAGTGAAGGTTTAAACGGTATTCGTCGCTGTAGCTGTTCGTACTGCCGGATGCGCGGAGCCGTGGTTGCCTCTGCCGCCGCAGGTGGGATCCGGTTTATACGCGGTGAAGACCTGCTCACCCGTTATCGCTTTAATACCGGCGTGGCACAGCATTTTTTCTGTTCACGCTGCGGAATTTATACTCATCATCAGCGGCGTTCAAATCCGGATCAGTTTGGTATCAATGTTGCCTGCCTTGACGGCGTGAGCCCATTTGATTTTCCGGCGGTCCCGGTATATGACGGTGTTAATCATCCCAGTGACAATAACGGCGTCTCGCTCCTGGCGGGCACCTTAATCTTTAAACCGGCAGAAAAAAAGCAAACTGAGCGTTGATCATTTTATAAGGCACGGGCAAATATCTCGCTTACCCAGTGGAGAAATACGTCCAGACGCCGGGAAACCCGGCGCTCACCGGCATAGATCGCATTAACCTGTAAGGAGCCGGGAGGATAGGCGGAAAGCACCTCCACCAGCTCGCCGCGCCGTAGCTGGTCTTCAAAGCGGTAACGCGGAGCCTGGATCAGGCCCAGCCCCTGCACGGCAAGCGCGGCGGCGGTATCCGAATTATCGGTCATGACCTGAGCGGGTAAACGTCGCGATTCCGTTCGCCCATTGCGGATAAAGTTGAGCGGCATCGTGTCACCGGTTTGCGATGAAATAAAGCCAATCATGGTATGCGAGGCCAGATCCTCGATGCTGTGCGGTATTCCCTTCGCTGCCAGATAGGCCGGGCTGGCACAGGTAATTTCCGGCAAATGCCCGAGCCGACGCAGCCGTAAACTGCTGTCTTCGGGCACGCCGACGCGGATCACGCAGTCAATACCTTCACGTACCAGATTCACCAGCCGATCGGTTTGCCCGAAGGTCACGGTGATATCCGGATACTGGCGGAGAAATTCAGTGAGTTGCGGAACCAGAAAGGTACGCGTCAGTAAACCCGGCGCATTAATGCGTAAATGTCCGCCCGGCGTAGTCTGACGAAACGCGGTCCAGGTTTCATCGATATCCTCCAGCACGGCGTTGGCCCGGCGATAAAATGCGTCGCCCTCCGGCGTCGGCTTTACCGCCCGCGTGGTGCGCGCCAGCAGCTGAACACCGATTTCTTGCTCCAGCTGTTTAATCGCGTAGGTGGCAGTAGACCGGGCAATTCCCAGCGCCTGCGCCGCCTGCAAAAAGCTTCCGCCCTCCACAATGCGGACAAAAAGCTGGAGCTGCTGAATTTTGTCCATACGTCCCTCCCGTTAACCACCCTATTATTAGTATCAGATGAATTATCATGTCAATTTCCAGACGATTATTTTTAATAATCCGACAGGTATAGTGCTGGTGAACATTACTCATCATCAGGAGCACAACCTATGCAGAAGACAAAAGTAGCGATTGTAACGGGTGCCTCTCGTGGAATTGGTGCTGAAATCGCCCGTGGCCTTGCGGCTGATGGGCTGGCCGTGGTGATTAACTATGCGCGTAGCAGTGAACAGGCTGAAGACGTGCTGGCTACGATTACTGCCGCAGGCGGGAAAGCCATTCTCGTGCAGGCCGATATTACCCAGCCGGATGCGGCAGATAAGCTGTTTAATGCCGCAGAAACTACGTTCGGAAAAGTCGATATCCTGGTCAACAATGCGGGCATCATGACGCTATCGCCAATTTCTGCCACCGACGATGCCAGTTTTGAACGCCAGGTAGCGACCAATCTTACTGCACCTTTCCGTCTGATGCGTGAAGCGGCCAACCGGCTTAATGCGGGTGGGCGGATTATTAATTTTTCATCCAGCGTCGTCGGACTCTACCAACCACAGTACGGCGTCTATGCCGCCACCAAAGCGGCCATTGAAGCGATGACGCATGTGTTGTCTAAGGAACTGGGTTCACGCGCGATCGCGGTGAATGCCATCGCTCCCGGACCGGTGGCGACGGATCTGTTTCTTAATGGCAAGAGTGAGGAACTGGTGGCGCAAATTAAAAAGATGAACCCGCTGGGTCGCCTTGGCGAACCGCAGGACATCATGCAGGTGGTGCGCTTTCTGGCGGGTGAGGAAAGCGGCTGGATTAATGGTCAGGTGATCCGCGTCAACGGCGGCGCAATTTAATGTAGTTGAGGAGACGATTATGCCTTTTGTTAATATCAAAACCCCGGAAGCGGCGCTGAGCGCGGAACAGAAAGCCGAAATTAGCCATCGGATCACAGACCTGCTGGTCGAGTATTTTTCCGAACATGCCCGGGCGCATACTATGGTACTGATTGAGGAAGTGAAAGACGGCGGTTATTACCGTGCTGATGAGCCTTTCAGCATCCCACAAGAATACAGAGTCCGTTAAATCATGTTCCTGGCTACGGATTAGCCGGGAGCATTTTGCCTTACTCTTCCCCGCTCACCACCCGGTTGCGGCCCTGCTTTTTAGCCTTGTAGAGGGCAGTGTCCGCCTGATAAATCAGCTCGCTGGCAATACTGTGCAACGGCCGGTCGTCGGGCAGAGCTTTCGCATCGTAAAGGGTCGCTACCCCGATGCTGATGGTCAGAAAGCCTGTTGGACTCGAAATATGCGGGATATGCAGTGCGGTAATACTTTCACGTAGCCGTTCGGCGACAATCAGCGCACCGGCCATATCGGTACGCGGCAGGATCACTAAAAATTCTTCGCCACCGTAGCGGCTGATATTATCCTCGGGTCGCAGGCTGGCTGAAACCAGCGCTTTGGTCACCGCACGCAGGCACTCATCACCGGACTGATGCCCCTGGTTGTCATTAAAATTTTTGAAAAAGTCGATATCCGCGAGGCAGATAGACAGCGGCAGCCCTTGTTCAAGGGCATGGGCAATTTGCGTGACCAGAAACTCATCCATATGACGACGATTAAACAGCCCGGTCAAATGATCTAACTGCGCAAATTGCTGCAGTACCCGATTAGCGCTGGCCAGCTTCTCTTCTGCCAGACGACGGGCGGTAATGTCCACCCAGGTGACCGACAAGCCGACCACATTCTCCATGGCATCATAAACTGGCACCGGCTGGGTGTAATAATAGCGCCCGGAGTAGATGACCTCCCGGCTGGGGATCTCTGCGCTGCTGCTTGCAACGGTGAAATCCTGCAAAAACTGCTGCCAGCATTCAGGCATCACATCGGGAAAATAGTGGCTGCCAATGTCGGCAGGCGCGCTGGCCAACAGACGGGTCATCGCTTTATTCGACATCACGATGCGCCCGCTTAAATCAATCATGCATAGCGCAACCGGCGTAGTTTCGTAGATGGTTTCCAGTTGTAGTACGCGCTCACCCAGCGTGGAGATATTACGATCGATGCCCCGATAGCCCCTGAGTTCTCCCTGCTCATCAAACAGCGGTATGCCGCTGGTCTCAAGCACGACTATTGAACCGTCTGCCCGGCGGTTACGGTTAACCAGGCCGGAAAACGCCCTTTTAGCCGTCACAATCTCGGCAAAAGCCAGCCCTACCCGTTGCGCCTCTTCGGGCAGCATAAAATCAAATGGCGTTCGCCCGAGAACATATTCCGGGGGATAACCTAACAGCTCATTAACGACGTCGGACACCCAGGTATAACGCCCTTCAGCATCCACTTCCCATAACCAGTCAGAATTATGATTGAGAAGCTCAAACAGATGCCTCTCATCAGCCTCAAGAAAATAAGGACAGGTTTTTTCATTGGTCATGAATATGCTCAAATTGCGTTAAACGGTAGTCGGATCGGGGCAACAGACGTTATCAAGATACAGGTAAGCGCAAACAGTGAATAGCAATCATTGATGTGATGAATATAAATATTATTTATATAAAACAGCCCCTGCCCGCTATCATCGTATAGACGGCGCTAAAAGGCCGTCATCCTTTGGCATTAGCCGTCCGGCGATTTATTTTTGATGCCAGTAGGCCACACTCCGCACCCGCTGCTGATCCTGATTGTTAAACGCTGCTGATATGTTTTTCACCGTATCGCCCTCACCGGTCAGCCAGATAAAATAGTCATCCTCCGGCACAGTAAGCTTTGCCAGCCGTGCGGCAAGCGCCTGTTGATCATGGCCGATAATCCAGTCGAGAGTAAAATCGGTTAGCGGGGCCAGGTAATCTTTTACCGCGGGATTGGTCACGCTGACAATGGCCCTGACCTCCGGCCGCGATGTCAGACGTTGTAATCCTTCCAGCCGCCGACGCAGCGCGGGCATACCTGACTCATCACAGACGTAGAGCTGCCAGGCGTAGTCCTCCGGCACCACCAGCGAGCCGCGTGGTCCACCGATAGTCAGCGAATCCCCTGCGCGAGCATTTATGGCCCAGCGGCTGGCGACGCCGCCGTCGTGAATAAAGAAGTCCAGCGCCAGCTCGTGGCGTACCGCGTCATATAGCGGCGTGTAATCACGCGCCTGAGGGCGCACACCGTCGGCCCAGATAATCCCGTCCTCAGTTACCTCGGGAGGGATCACCCGTGTCCCCGTCTCGGGGAAAAAAACTTTGGTATGGTCGTCAAAACCTTGTGAAGAAAATCCTTCCAGCGCGTCGCCGCCCAGAACGATGCGCTGAAAGCCGGCGCTAATACGCTCAACGCGTAATACGTCCAGTTCGCGGAAGCGCAGCTCATTACGTACTTTACGTGGATAAGGCGATTTATCGCTCATTATTTAACCTCTGCTCGCTATGATATATCTGTTTTTTCAACTCAAATGATAATGATTGTTAGTTAGAAAAAGATCAAGCTATTTTAGATATATCTAAATACAGGAAAGGTATGATTAAAATAACCATTAAAAACATGGAGTAAAGATAAATAAAAGGTAATAATTGCAGTTTAGATACCATTAGATATAGAGTAGATATAGCAATGTAATGAGGTGTTTCTATGCAACAGCATCATGAGCCGGAGGGTGAACACTCCCTTCATCTTCGCGGTGGTCGGCGTCAGCGCTTTTTTGCCCACGGCGAACTGCGGCTGGTCATTCTCGATCAATTACGCCATCACGCCAGCCACGGGTATGAAATTATTAAAGAAATTGAGTCACTGACGCTGGGTAATTATATTCCCAGCCCCGGGGTGATTTATCCCACACTTGAGCTTTTGCAGGACCAGCAGCTTATCACCGTCACTGATGAAGACGGCGGACGTAAAAAAATCGCTATTACTAAAATGGGATTGCACTGGCTGGAAGAGAATCAGGATACGCTGGATCACATTTATGTGCGGATCAAAGCGCGTTGCGTCGGCTATGCGCTACGTAAAGATCCCCAGATGAAACGTGCGATTGAAAACTTTAAAACGGTGCTGGATTTAAAAATTAACCAGCAAGAACTGAGTGCCGCGCAGCTTAAGCAGATTATCGGCATTATTGACCGCGCGGCGCTGGAGATTGGCCAGCTGGATTAATGCAGTACGGTCACCGCCTCTTCAAGGCGGCTGGCCCGCTGTTTAACCATCGCAGAAACCGCGGCATTCTTTTCTACCAGCCCGGCATTTTTCTGCGTGATGACATCCAGTTCAGCCACGGCCCGCGTTAAATCAGCCAGACCTGCCGCCTGTTCTGCGGTAGAACTGCTGATCTCGCCAAGCAGCCGGGTAACATTTTGTACCTGCAATACAATATCTTCCATCGTCTGTCCGGCGGCATGGACCTGCCCGGAGCCAGACTGAACTTTACTGGCGCTGGCATCGATCAGCTTACGAATGTCGTTGGCCGCACTGGCGCTGCGGCTGGCCAGATGACGAACCTCCCCGGCGACTACGGCAAATCCTTTACCCTGCTCCCCTGCACGGGCGGCTTCAACGGCAGCATTAAGGGCAAGAATATTAGTCTGAAAAGCAATGTCATTGATTAACGTGGTAATAGAGCCAATGCGCTGGGTGCTGCTGGCAATCTCATCCATGGTTTTTATTACGGTCTCCATCGCCCTTCCACCGTGTGTTGCCGCACTGCTGGCGGCGCTGGAGAGTTTATCGGCCGCCGCGGCCGTGACAGAGTTATTTTGTACTGATGCCGCCATCTGGCTCATGGTGGCAACCGTTTGTTGAACGTTGACCACCGTTTGCCGGGTACGCTCATTAAGATCGTCGTTGCCTTTCGCCAGCGCAACGCTGCCGTCGCGCACGCGGGCGACCTGGCTTGCAACATCGTTCATCAGCCAGCGGCTCATCAGACCCAGTTGCCCGACAGCCCGCAGCGTTAACCCCAGTTCATCACTACGGTGAAACGGCTCAACCTGGCTCTTTTCACCGGTTGCCACGCTGAGGGCCTCACGCGCCACCTGTTCTACCGGTCGAACAATTTGCCACTCCAGACAGGCACATCCCAGTAACAGCGGTAGCGAACTGAAGAGTATTGCCCCTGGCGGCGCACCGCTTAGCCCCAATGCTGCGGCGAGCATTACAAAAAGCAGCATCATAATGCTGCGCACGCGCCAGCGTAGCGGCAGAGCATTGAGCCAGCCGCTAATGCCGGGGCGAACGACTCTCCCTTTGTGCAGCCGCTGACGGCATTTTCCGGCATTCAGCGCCTGATACAGCGGCGTTACGGCAGCCACTTCATTAGCGCGGGCTTTAGTGCGAATGGACATATAACCGGTGATTTTGCCCTCGCGCACCATCGGTGCTACGTTGGCCCGTACCCAGTAGTGGTCGCCATTTTTACAGCGATTTTTGACAATGCCGGTCCACGGCTCACCCTTCTGTAGGGTATACCACATATCGGCAAACGCGGCTTTTGGCATGTCCGGATGCCGCACCAGATTGTGTGGCTGGCCTGAAAGTTCCTGAAGTGAATAGCCGCTGACATCCACAAACGTGTCATTTGCGTGGGTAATGATGCTGCGTAAATCGGTGGTCGACATTAATGTCGTATTTTCGTCCAGAAGGTGCTCACGTTGGGTAACAACAGAAGAGGTAGGCATAACTGCATCCTTTGCGCGTTATTTGGATGTTAATTTTTTGGTGTAATGTTATGTCGGCGATAATTTATTTATCTTTAGTTGTTAAATTTGACTTAGATCGCAATTTGCGATTAAACCGCATGATTTGCAGGATTATTTAATTCATTGATTTTTAATATTTTCATGACGAAATAGTTCAATAATCAGCTCAATAAGAGTGCAGGCCTGCTCTTTTTTGGCGCAACTGGCTGATTCTGCTCGTTTCCCTCTCCACTGTATCCAGGCGTTCTCTTTTTCTCAGTCCTGACAACGTGATTAAATATTGTTCAAATCGGGTTTTACCTGGTGTTTATCCTGATTTGTGTTAAGTGCGTCGAACTGGCGCAATCCCTGCAATACTTAATTCAGTATCACGTGATACGCGCGCCCCTGGAGCTTATTTTGAACAGACTACCTTCCAGCGCATCGGCGTTAGCCTGTACTGCGCACGCATTGAATCTCATTGAAAAGCGCACGCTTGATCATGAGGAGATGAAAGAGCTTAATCGCGAGGTGATCGACTACTTCAAAGAGCATGTAAATCCTGGTTTTTTGCAATATCGAAAATCTGTAACCGCTGGCGGGGATTACGGAGCCGTAGAGTGGCAGGCGGGCAGTCTGAATACGCTTGTCGACACCCAGGGGCAGGAATTTATTGATTGCCTGGGCGGTTTTGGCATTTTTAACGTGGGGCACCGTAATCCGGTTGTTGTTTCCGCCGTACAGAATCAGCTTGCTAAACAACCCCTTCACAGCCAGGAGCTGCTCGATCCTTTAAGGGCGATGCTGGCAAAAACGCTGGCAGCACTTACGCCGGGTAAACTGAAATACAGTTTCTTTAGCAACAGCGGCACCGAATCTATTGAGGCGGCGCTCAAACTGGCGAAAGCCTACCAGTCGCCGCGCGGCAAATTTACCTTTATTGCCGCCAGCGGTGCCTTCCACGGTAAGTCTCTCGGCGCGCTATCGGCAACGGCTAAATCTGACTTTCGCAAACCGTTTATGCCGCTGCTGCCGGGCTTTCGCCACGTTCCGTTTGGTGATATTGATGCGATGCATTTGATGCTCAGTGAATGCCAGAAAACGGGTGACGATGTGGCCGCGGTGATCCTCGAACCCATCCAGGGTGAAGGCGGTGTGATCCTGCCGCCATCCGGCTACTTATCCGCGGTCCGTAAACTGTGCGATACATTTGGCGCATTACTGATCCTCGATGAGGTCCAGACCGGGATGGGCCGAACCGGCAAAATGTTTGCCTGCGAGCATGAAAACGTACAGCCAGACATTTTGTGCCTGGCAAAAGCTCTGGGCGGCGGCGTCATGCCCATTGGGGCCACTATTGCGACTGAAGAAGTCTTTTCAGTGCTGTTTGATAATCCGTTTCTGCATACCACCACCTTTGGCGGCAATCCGCTGGCCTGCGCTGCGGCGCTGGCTACCATTAATGTGCTGCTGGAGGAAAATCTTCCGGCGCAGGCAGAGCAGAAAGGCGACATGCTGCTGGACGGCTTTAGGCTTCTGGCACGCCAGTATCCTGAATTAATTAAGGAAGCACGCGGTAAAGGTATGCTGATGGCTATTGAGTTTGTGGACGGCGACACCGGGTATCGGTTTGCCAGCCAGATGTTCTGCCAGCATATTCTGGTAGCGGGAACGTTAAATAACGCGAAAACCATCCGCATTGAACCACCGCTGACATTGAGTGTTGAGCAGTGTGAGAGTGTATTAAAAGCCGCTGCTCAGGCGTTGATGGCCCTGCAAGCTATCCAGCAGGAACCTGAAGCGGAGCTATAGACTGTTCTCCCCGACGCCTGCGTCGGGGAGAACGTTTACGCGCTAAGCCCCAAATGTTTCCACAGCCGGTCGAGCGGCATGGTCGCCAGCGCGACTTTTTCATCGGCCGCACCGTACCAGACGTGCAGAATCTGTTCACGCACCAGCGCGCCGCAGGTAAAAACCACATTGCCGAAAAAACCTTCGCGCTCATACGGCGCAGTTGGCTCCAGCAGTGGCACCGGTGATTTTGCCAGAATGACCGTTGGATCGTTAAGATCCAACAACAGTGCGCCCAGGCAGTAGCGCTGATCGGCATCGACACCGTGATAAATCTCCAGCCAGCCGCGATCGGTTTTGATCAACGGCGCGCCTCCGCCGGATTTACGGCAATCCCACGCGTCGCCGGAGCGGCCAAGCAGATGACGATGATTTCCCCAGTGCAGCATATCCGGTGACTCGCAGATCCAGATTTCCGGATGCCCGAAATGACACGGTGCCGGACGGGTCAATGCCTGATATTTACCGCCCACTTTTTCCGGGAAAAAACAGACGTCGCGATTATCCGGGCACAGGATCAGCCCTTTTTTCTCGACCGTCACAAAATCGCGGGTAATTGCCAGCGCGGTAGAGATGCCCAGCGACGACACCGCCGAATAGTTGATATACCACAGGCCATCAATAAGCGTGATACGGGCATCTTCGCAGCCATACTCTTCATACTGCGTGTCTGCGGTGATAAAGGGTCGGGGATCAATCTGGAAATTGATACCATCGGTACTGCGCGCCAGCCGCAGGTGAGACATAGACGTCAGCCAGACCTGCCGCGGATCGCTTTTCAGCACAATGACTCGCGGATCGCTAAAATCATAGCGCTCATCGCGGCGATCGAAAGCCCGCGTGGTGACCGCCCACCCCTGCGCACCTTTCCCCAGCAGCGGCACCACGATTTGTTGCGGATCGTCGTTAACCACGCTTTCCGCTACCCGCAGTAGCAAAATAATTTCACCGTTGAATTCCGTCACGCCGGTATTAAATGCACATTCTACTTTCAGATACGGCTGAGAAGGAGCAACATCCGCCGGAACAATCAGAGGATTATTACTGTGCCTTTCCATGAAAACTCCTTTTAATTGAAAATTGGTTTTTTGCTATCCACATTTCATCATTACCGCATAGCGTTTCGGCTGCGATGTCACGCCATGGATTAAGTATGGGATTGCCGAAATTAATGGCCACCCATACCTGCTCCTCCGGCGTCTCGCGTGAAAACCAGATGCAAGATTGGGTTAATTCCAGCGTGCTGTAGCGGCCCTGATGTAATGCATTAGTAGCGTTACGCAGTGCAATAAGCTGACGATACTTATGCCAGAGAGAATTTGCGTCCTGCTGCTGCGCTTCAGCGTTTAACGCCTGCGCGCTCACATAAACGGGCATCCACGGCGACACGTCAGAAAGCCCGGCATACGCGCCCTCACACCACGGAAGCGGCGCGCGCGATCCGTCGCGGCAGTGGTCGAGTGCGACGGCAAGCGCCTGCTCCGGAGCCAACCCGGCGTCGATCGCGGTCTCATAATGAGTGCGGCCCTGAATATCAAAAATATGTTCCACCGACTGCGGCCGATAATCTGTTAGCCCCAGCTCTTCGCCCTGGAAAATAAACGGCACGCCACGGGCTGTAAGCTGGAGGGCAAGAACGGCGAGGGCGCGGAAAGTATCGCGTTCACTTTCACCAAAGCGGCTGATCATTCTCGACATATCATGGCTGGAGAAAAATAGCGTCGGCAGGCCTGATTGCTGCTGTTGCATCGCTTCCAGCTCTGCAAACAGGCGCGCTGCATCGAAGGTTTTCTGGCTGCCAAGGTTAAAGTTAAATACCACATCCATCAGTTGCTGGCCCTGATAGCGACGCAGGATGCTCAGATCCTCGCTGCCAATCTCGCCGATCAGGAAAAAATCGCCGCGCTGACGCACGTACTGACATAGTCGCTGAAGCACAGCGATAATCCCAGGCTGATTGATATCGTTATCGTGCCGCTGCTCGCCGTTCTCCTCAGGGTTATCCGCCAGAATACCGTCGGTGGTCAGGAAGTTAATGACGTCGAAACGGAAACCATCTACGCCCTGTGCGATCCAGAAATCGACAACCCGGTAAATTTCGCGTTCAACCAGCGGATTGGCCCAGTTGAGATCGACCTGCTGCGGGGCAAATTTGTGGTAATAGTACTGTCCGGTATCCGGCTCTGCCGTCCACGCGCTGCCGGAAAAAAACGACTGCCAGTTATTCGGCTGGTCAGTAAAAATAAAGTAGTCGCGATAACGGCTGGCCGGGTTATTCCATGCATCTTTAAACCAGGGATGCTCAGAAGAGACGTGATTTACTACCAGATCGATGATTACACGAATGCCGCGCGCGTGGCAGCCAGCCACCACGCGGCGCAAATCGTCCATGTCGCCAAAACGCGCGTCGACGGCACAATAGTCGCTAATATCGTAACCATTATCGACCAGCGGCGAGGGATAAAATGGGGTGATCCAGACCGCTCCTACGCCCAGTGATGCCAGATAATCCAGCTTCGTCAGCAGGCCGGGAAAATCGCCTAACCCGTCATGATTACCATCGCAAAATGATGGCAGATAAATTTGATAACAGACGATT
>Ga0302347_1001744_pt1 | contig 24891 bp, 24 predicted proteins | sample PhyWR1_FD_202178 | JGI IMG/M metagenome (GOLD analysis project Ga0302347, IMG submission 202178) | Leaf surface microbial communities from wheat plants in UC Gill Tract Community Farm, Albany, California, United States - DLSL W.R1 (v2)... | ecosystem: Host-associated > Plants > Phyllosphere >...
CGGTTTATTTCAGCCAGCTATTACCAGGCTGGTTAATCACCTAATTTCACGTACAGAGGGATACCTACACCAATGATATTATCCGCATTGTAATAATATAGCGTACCCACAATATAATCCCCGTTGCCTTCTGGTAATGAATCAAACTGCAAAGTAATATTTCTGTTCCCCCCCCAGCCAGCGCTCTTCGTTGACACACTAATAACACAGGCTGTTTTTTTATCTTCCGACTGTTCAAATACAGAACCCGTTGGCGGAGAATGAGACATTGCAGTAATAATCCCATCAGATATAACTCTGGCTTCAATTCTTGCATTTGGTGTTTCCGGCTTACCATTGGTATTAAAAGTGAAATTTATTTTCACAGGCTTGTTTATTTTGGCTACCGGAATATCGTTTTGAACAATACTGTCAACAATTGCATGTTGCTTAATGAATTCAACATCTTCGAAAGAGAAGACGCTATATTCACCATTGTTTTTTGTATAAGAACGGGAACCACTCATCAACAATTTATTGGTTGATGTAATAGAACCTACCCAACTGTCAAAAAGAACGAATTGTCTATCACTTGTTTTTTCAGCTTTGTCAGTCACTATAAAACCAATACCAGCATGAGACTGGTCAGACGTATCAATCCATGAAGAATCGCCATTATTCTGAATTTGATACACAACCTCACCTTCTGGCGTATCTTTTGCAGTAAACTCTCCTTTAAATTGGCCAAGCGATGAAATAGACTCTGTTATATTCAGAATATGTTTTTCATCTTTACTTACATATGTTCCAGCAATATTAATTGCCATGATATCACCTCAATAGTTAATGTAACTTACGGAGTAAATAAATGGCTGCGCAAATACAACAATTCATATTCAAGAGGAAAGCATCAGTTAGCTAAAATACATCAGCCGCAGCTATTTATATCCATCATGTTTCTTGAGTATATTACCAGATTGGTTAATCGCCTAATTTCACGTAGAGAGGGATACCTACGCCAATGATATTATCCGCATTGTAATAATATAGCGTACCCACAATATAATCCCCGTTGCCTTCTGGTAATGAATCAAACTGCAAAGTAATATTTCTGTTTTCCCCCCAGCCAGCACTCTTCGTTGACACACTAATAACACAGGCTGTTTTTTTATCTTCCGACTGTTCAAATACAGAACCTGTTGGCGGAGAATGAGTCATTGCAGTAATAATCCCACCAGATATAACTCTGGCTTCAATTCTTGCATTTGGCGTTTCCGGCTCACCATTGGTATTAAAAGTGAAATTTATTTTTACAGGTTGGTTTACTTTGGCTACCGGAATATCTTTCTGGACAATACTGTCAACTATAGCTGTCATAAAAATATCCTTTTAAGTTATCTGTTAATAGTCAAGGTTGACTCAGGGCTTCAAGCAACTCGATTTATTTAGGATATAGCTAAAATCGCATGCTGTCACTTAATTTTACTGATAAAAAATAAATTTAGTTATTATATTTTAATAAGTTACCTTTTCTGCCACCTGTCATTTTATAGAGCAAAATTGATAGCAGGCATTGATAATAATACAATTTTCAATATCACATGATAGCAAAGCGTGTTATCTAAAATAGAATGGAAAGTTTTTCGCTGATATTATGTTTCAACGCTAGTGCGTATAATATTTTCTCGATACAAAAAACAAGATATACACCACAAAATAATGAAAAGTCCTGACTGGGTCACCGGGTTAGAAATGATATACTTTTTGCAATTCAAACAGATAGTTTATCAACAAGGATACAAGGCAGGGGCAGGTCTTCTCTGCAGAACGTAAACTCGAATGTGTTCAGCGTCTCTCCGGGCATTAGACTATCGGCATTTATGCTCTCTTACAGGCAAGCCATACCGTGCGTCCTCCGGCTTCCACGTCTTCGGCCACATGGCGTATCACCTCAAAATCAGACTGTTGCAATAAATAGCGATACTCATCTGCGGCCAGACTGGCATGGTAGAGTTCCTGCCCCGCAAAACGACCAATCGCCTCGCCATTTTCAGGCCCGGTATTAAACAGCAAGCGCGCCCCCGGGAGAGCATGTTCAGCAAAGCGGGGAAACATCTGGCGCTGGGCGCCACGCGTCAGATGGAAGAAGCTATCCCAGGCAACAAGAGCAGCAAACTGCTGCCCCAGAGCCAAAGCTCGCATATCCGCACAATACCATTGGTTGTCGGGGAACTTTCTCCGACAACTTGCTATCATACCCGGAGATGAATCAATGCCCGTGACCTGTAACCCCTGCTGAATTAAATACGCAGCCACCGGCACGCCATTCCCGCAGCCGATATCAAGAATACGGCTCCCCAGTGCAACAGGGGCTATCAGTGCATCAAGCCAGACTTTCTCCAGGGTAATATGCGAAACACGAACTTTTGACCACAGCTCAGTCTGTGCCTCATAGAGAGAGATAATCGTATTTGCAGAGGGAGAGTCCGTCTCTCTGGGGGGCTTATTTTTTTTATCTGACTGCTCGGTCATCAGGATTCGATACGGCCATAAATATTCTGGTCATGATACTGACCATTAAGGAATTCCGCCTGTTTCAGGCAACCTTCAAAGGCAAAGCCATTGCGCAGCGCCACCTGATTGCTGGCACTGTTTTCAACAATACATTTAATCACAAAACGACGTACCAGACCTTCGGTCGAAAATTTCGCGATAATTGTTTCAATCGTCGCAGAAATAATACCTTTGCCTTGTCTCTGCTCATCCAGCCAATAACCGATATACGCTGTTTTATTGGTGGGCTCTATAAGGTTAAAAGAGAATACTCCGACCATCTCACCACGATAAAAAATAAGATACATCTTGGTATAATGACGATGATGCAACAGGTAGTTAGCCATCAACGTCTTACGCGTATCTTCAACAGTACTAACGTACTGAGGCCAGTTCATAGCCGTTTGTAGCCAGGCCTGGTTACGCATCACCAGTGTAAAAAGGGGTTCACTAAATGTCTCGTTCACCGAGTGCAGATAAATATCGCCATTAACCTCGATAACTTCATCAGGCCACTGGTTTTGAGTGATAAATGATGATTCATTTTTGGTTGTTGTCATTTTTATATGCTTTTAATAATTATAGTGTTGATGTGGTGAAACGCTGCAGTGTCAATATCCACCCCATCCTCTTCAGAATGGGGTGGACTGGCTTAATACATAATGCGGTCATCAATGTGCTGACGTTTTTCTGGCGGTGGCGGGAAATACTGGTATAACCAAGTTTCGCTTAATGTCTCATCTTTGGTGCGTAAGAACATACGCATTTCTACCGGATCGATTGAGTCATTCGTCGGATACCAGTCGAACTGAATACGATAACCATCAAAAGGTTCGACATACAGAATTTCTATTTGTTTCGCCTCGCCATTAGATAACGTAATCACAGGCTCGATACCTTTCGCGGCGGCCTCTTTCAAGTTCCCACCAACGAAATCAACAGCAACACGACGCGCCCATTTATCCGGATAGAACTCACCCGGTGCCCAGCCTTCCGGGAACCCTCCCATACCCGTACGGGTGGCATACACTCGTGCCAGTGCACTTTCTACTGGCGGTAGCGCACTCCAGTAGAGACGATATTTAAAATCAAACTCATCGCCTGCTTTAGCCGGTTTTTCTGGCTGCCAGAAGCAAACAATATTATCCAGAGTTTCACCCGTGGTCGGGATCTCCATCAGCCCGATACTTCCTTTGCCCCACTTGTTGCGCGGTTCAACCCACAGGCTTGGACGTTTGTTATACCAGCCAATAACATCCTGATAGCTATTGAAGTCACGGTCGAGCTGTAACAAACCAAAGCCTTTCGGGTTATCATCCACAAAGGCATTAAACTGTAATTTCTGCGGATTATTGAGTGGTCTGGTTACCCATTCTCCGTTGCCACGCCACATTGCCAGGCGGTCGGAGTCATGAATTTGTGGATGGATAGTATCGCACATCCTACGTTCATTAGTGCCGCAAGCAAACATGCTGGTAATAGGTGCAATGCCCAGCTGTTTTACATCTTTGCGCAGATACAGGTGACTGTCGACATCCATCACGACCTGTTTCTGTTCACAATGAATAACAAACTTATAGGCACCCGTCACACTTGGACTGTCGAGCAGGGCATAGACCACAAAGGTGGTATCTGAGGGTTTCGGTGTTTCAAACCAGAAGGCAGTAAAGTCAGGGAACTCTTCAGGGGTACCCGCGTATGTATCAACGGCCAGCCCGCGTGCAGAAAGGCCATACTGGTAAGTATCATCGACCGCACGGAAATAGCTGGCCCCGAGGAATGAGACGATATCACGACGGGCAAGTTCTGGTGCCTTGAATGCTCTGAAACCCGCAAAACCGAGATCAGACTGCCCTTCAAGTTGTTTGGTATCTATCCCGGCATCATGGTAGTTAAACAGCTCAGGACGGAAGTGTACTTCGCGCGCCAGATGCGAATCCGGATCGACGGAGAACATACGGATACGACGACGAAAACCCATACCAGAATGGAAGAACTGAACGTCAAGCTGACGGTCATTCTGATTATTCCATAGCGAATGTTCAGCATCATACTGAATGCTGTTATACGCCTGAGGAGTCATTTTCGCCAGAGTATCCGGCAATGGACGAGGCGTCCCGCTCCAGGGTTGGGTCGACAAATCATGCGCCATGCTTTGCAGGACTTTGAAATCAAATTTGTTCGACTGCCCATCGGCAATATCTACCCCACTGGCAAAGGCGGCTTTAGAAAAAAATGTGGCCAGTGCGGGGGTGCCACAAGCCGCAGCAAGTGCCATGGAAGCTTTAAGAAAACGTCTACGATTCATGCCTGGGAACTTGTCCTCATATCTCGATATATGCTGCCTGGATAGAACAGCGCGTTAACAAGATTTTGCCTTGTTTCTGCAGAACACTCTAGAGAAAATTAACCGGACTTTTCTCATATAAGACAATGTCATTCCCAGGCAGGAGACGGTCCCTTACCAGAGTGGCCTGGTAGTCTTATCCTCGCTCAGACATCATCAAGGATAAAACTACAACAAACCACAGCGACGTTTACTTCTCTCTTCCGCTTGCTGATAGAGCGAGAACTCATCGATCACTGGCGAACCAAGCGCCAGCTCAAACACATGACGACTTCCCTCACCATGCTGCCGCTGGGTCTCTTCGCCACCAAGATTGGACTGAAAAATACCTGCCGCACTGACGGGCAGAAAATCCTCATAAATAATCGGATTCGCTAACAGCCAGCCACGTTCAATCAGAATTTGCACATTGTCTGCGGGGGTAATTTCCTGACGATGACGTTCGCCAGCCAGGGTTAAGCGATAACGAAAATAGGCCAGCCCCTGTTCACGCAGCAGTACATCACTATCCGGAAAACGGCTAAAGACCTGACAAAGATGTTGCTGATGATGGAAGTTATCAATCCCCTGTCCTGCTTCCTGTAGTAAACTATCATAGAGTGCTCGTCCTTTTGGCGTCAGCGCAACCCCACGCTGCTCGACTTCACCAAAACGTGCTGTATGAGTACTTTGCTGATGGTCAGAGAAAAGCACGGATTCCTCCAGGGCTTTAAAACTGGTCTGCCGCAGTAAAATCGGGATCTCTCGACGAGGCGGCCCTTCGATAATGGCCTTAGGGGTCATACCATACTCAGACATCAACGACTGAACTCTGTCGATATCCAGGGTTCGGGGGGTCAGATGATTAATATGACAGCCCCGGAAACTGACCACATCGGCAATCAGACGGTGTTCTTCATGCAAAGACTGATAGGTCTGGCTATCAACTGTCGCCCACTGATGCCAGCGGAAAGTTTCCAGCGCTTCAGGAATGAACTCATTAACTTGCTGTGCGGTAAAACACCCCTGCTGGTCATAAATATCGAGCAACTCCCGGCAACGTGGCGTAAAAATATTCCGTTGCGCCAGAATAGCAGCGGCCTTGTCACGTAATTGCTGATCCTCGATTAATTCCAGCCGTAACAACGATGTAAAAACACGAAATGGGTTACGGGCCAAAGCACTGTCTTCAGTCGGTCGAAAAGCCGTGGAGTGAACCGGTACACCAGCCTGAGATAAGTCATAATACCCTACAGGATACATCCCCATTATCTGAAAAATACGTTTTAGCGTAGCCAGTTCTTCCGCTTTACCTACTCGAATCGCGCCGTGGCGTTCTACATTGAGTCTGGCAAGTTCGTCCGTATTTTCCAGCTGCTGGTAAAGTTCAGGATGACTCTCGAGTACCGCCAGATTCACATCCGCCACCAGCTCTAATAACTCGCCATACTGTGGAACCTCACTCTGGTACATCTTCGACATAGCCTGTGAAAATCTCTCTCTGATTTCATCGGCTGAGATAGTGTTCGGCATAAGCTGTTTTCTCCAGTAGATACTGCTGGAAGCTTAGAGCCTGGTGAGCGCTCAATGAATAAGAATATTCGTTTTGTGATCTTCCCCTAAACATAGCCTAACCGTATCGCCGCCAAAACTCTGCCTGCCGAAAAACAAGGCTAAACTACACCTCTCTGATATGGCTTTAAACCAAGCTTCTCACAGTCATATTCAGGGTAACCAAAAGAATAAATACCGAATTTCAAAATGGGTTTGACTAAACCTTGCAGCGTAATTGTTTCCAATGTTGTGACCAATGGAGAAATGTTGATTTTATTTTGCTATCAAGTTATCAAATTTAAATAACTTATCTTGTCAGCAGGACTGTGCTTTTTTTAACATCCCGTATGGAAAAAAATGGTCTCTTCAGTCAGCGCATTCGCTTGCGCCATTTACATACTTTCGTAGCCGTCGCACAGCAAGGAACTTTAGGGCGTGCGGCTGAAACTCTTAACCTTAGCCAGCCAGCGCTTTCCAAGACATTAAATGAATTGGAACAACTGACCGGAACACGTTTATTCGAACGTGGGCGTCTTGGCGCCCAACTGACATTGACCGGTGAACAATTTCTGACTCATGCAGTGAAAGTCCTGGATGCATTAAATCACGCCGGGCTTGCGTTTAATCGAAAAGCAGAGCAGCCTTCAGATGTGATACGTATTGGTGCGCTGCCCACTGCAGCGCTGGGAATTTTACCCGCAGTGATCGGTCCTTTCCACAAACAACAAAGTCACGTCACCCTTCAGGTCGCTACCATGAATAACACCATGGTTTTATCGGGACTCAAATCGGGCGAGCTGGATATCGGGATAGGCCGAATGTCAGACCCGGAACTGATGGTCGGGCTTAATTACGAGTTATTATTTCTGGAATCTTTAAAACTGGTCGTGCGGCCGAATCATCCATTATTGAATGAAAACATAACTCTGAGTCGAGTAATGGAGTGGCCCGCAGTGGTCTCACCCCAAGGTACGGTGCCGCGTCAAAATGCAGAAGCACTGCTGGCCAGTCAAGGTTGTAAACTCCCTACCAGCTGTATTGAAACACTTTCTGCATCACTGTCACGTCAGTTAACGGTGGACTTCAATTATGTCTGGTTTGTCCCTTCAGGGGCGGTGAAAGATGACTTACGCCAGGGAGTACTGACCGCTTTACCCATTACCTCGCAATGTGCGGCAGAACCGATTGGTATTTTGACTCGGGTAGATACTGTGTTGTCGGCTGGCGCACAAATCCTTATTTCGTCAATTCGTAAATCTATGCCTTCCGCATAACTTGTTAAACCCAGCGTAAATCTGTCTGTTCGCACTGGGTTTAACCTTATACTTTCCGTCAGCGACTGCGTTTAGCATGTTGCTCCCAGGTCTCCCGTTTTGCCTCTGCTGATTTTCTTAAGGCAACATAACAAGCCCCGCTTCCGCCATGCTGAGGCAGCGCACAGCAGAAAGCCTGAACATCATCAAATTCAATCAACCAACGAGCCAGAAAACTGCGAATAATATTCGGATGAGATTTATCTTCACGCCCTTTGCCGTGAACGATCAGGACATTACGTAAACCCTCGGAGCGGGCCTGTTCAATATAGCTAAACAGCATTTGCCGGCACTGCTCCACGGACTGGCGTAACAGATTCAAACTGGCTTGTTGAGGATATTTACCCAGCCGTAATTTATTCAGCACCCCCTGCTGAATCCCTTCACGTTTAAACTCCAGCGGGGTATCAAGAGAAACTATCTCCAGAAAATCGGTAGTCAGGAAGTTATCCAGCTGCGTGATATCCAGCTTCTTCTGTGTCGATATTTTCTGCGGTTTAAACCAGTGCTGAGTTTCGTCATGCTTTAGCGGCGTTACATCACCTATAGCCTCCAGAAACAAAGATTTATCGTCAGAACTCATTATCATTCCTCCTACCATAACCTCCGTCACTATAACCTTGCCACTCTTCACGCTCAACACGATGGTATTACCGTGCGACTTTGCGCAATTTTGCCAGAAAGTCATTCTATTTGTTCCCCTGGCTCTTTATGATAAAAGCCAACTTACGTGCTGTATTTGTCTGCTTACAGATAAAACAGAGATCATTATATGGAGCAACCTGTGATAACGCTTTTAGAAGACAAAATTGATACCCCGCTGGGGGCGTTATATATTTTGTGTGACAGCCAGTTCAATCTGCGGGCAGTAGAATGGGAAGAGCATCAATTGCGCATGGAGCAATTGCTGAATATTCATTACGGAAAACATGGCGTTACACGGATTAACAGTGTCAACCCTGGGGGGTTGAGTGACAAATTTCATGCCTATTTTGCCGGTGACGTAAACGCGGTTGCAACCCTACCTACTGCAACGATGGGGACTCCTTTTCAGCGAGACGTCTGGCAGGCGCTGCGTTTGATCCCTTGTGGCCAAGTCCTCTATTATGGTCAACTCGCTGAACAGTTAGGACGACCAACGGCAGCGCGGGCGGTGGGTGCTGCTAATGGCGCAAATCCCGTCAGTATTGTTGTACCTTGTCATCGAGTTATTGGCCGTGATGGCTCCATGACCGGTTACGCTGGCGGCGTGGCCAGAAAAGAGTGGTTATTACGCCATGAGGGCTATTTATCGGCTTAACAATAAAATATTTTACCGCAAAGTTACTGACTGAAAAAAAACACTAATCGCTTTAAATTCAAAACGATATGAAAATTTGCCAAAGCGGATATGGGTTTATTGTTTTAATGCATCTTCGTTAAGCTTACTTGCTATCAGAAAAGATGTTAAAATTGACAAATATCAATTACGCCGAGGGCTGATATATGATCCCAGAAAAGCGCATCATTCGACGTATACAGTCTGGTGGTTGTGCAATCCATTGTCAGGATTGCAGCATAAGTCAGTTATGTATTCCATTTACACTCAATGAGCATGAGTTAGATCAGCTCGACAATATTATTGAGCGTAAAAAACCGATTCAAAAGGGCCAGACCATTTTTAAAGCGGGTGATGAGCTGAAATCATTGTACGCCATTCGTTCTGGAACCATTAAAAGCTATACCATCACTGAACAAGGTGACGAGCAAATTACAGGTTTCCATTTGGCTGGCGATCTAGTTGGTTTCGACGCCATTGGTGCCGGAAGTCATCCAAGTTTTGCTCAGGCTCTTGAAACGTCAATGGTTTGTGAAATACCTTATGAAACTCTTGATGACTTGTCAGGTAAAGTCACTAGCCTGCGCCAGCAGATGATGCGTCTGATGAGCGGCGAAATTAAAAACGACCAGGAGATGATACTGCTGCTGTCGAAAAAGAACGCTGAAGAGCGTCTTGCTGCCTTTATCTACAATTTGTCACGCCGTTTCGCACAACGTGGATTCTCACCGCGTGAGTTTCGTCTGACCATGACGCGCGGCGATATAGGTAACTACCTCGGTTTGACCGTAGAGACCATCAGCCGCTTGTTAGGGCGTTTCCAGAAAAGCGGAATGTTAGCTGTTAAAGGTAAATACATTACTATCGAAAATAGTGAGATGTTGGGCGAATTAGCAGGCCAGCCGCAACTCGCAGCAATACGCTAGCCTTATATCTTCTTAATTGCCGGTGATTTTTTTATTTTTTTGATCCGGCAATCATCCCCTACTGTTTCTGCAATCACTTTAATGTACTCTGATGCTATATCCATTACTCTGTGGTAAGGAGAACGGTATGGCAAATTATCAAAATATACTTGTGGCAATTGACGCCACGCAAGATGATCAACCCGCCTTACGGCGCGCAGTTTACTTACATCACTGCATTGGCTGTAAAATTAAAGCCTTTTTACCTATCTATGAATTTTCCTATGAAATGACCACCCTGCTGTCACCTGATGAGCGTATCGCAATGCGTAAAGGTGTCATTAGCCAGCGTACAGCTTGGGTTAAAGAACAAGCCCAGGCCTATATTGATGCTGGCATACCGATTGAAATTAAGGTGGTCTGGCATAATCGTCCCTTTGAAGCCATAATCCAGGAAGTTATCACGGCCAAACATGACCTGGTGTTAAAAATGGCGCACCAGTATGATCGTTTAGGCGCCGTCCTGTTCACACCGACTGACTGGCATCTATTACGTAAATGTCCTTGCCCGGTCTGGATTGTCAAAGACCAACCTTGGCCAGAAGGCGGAAAAGCACTGGTAGCAGTGAACCTGACCAGCGAAGAGCCACACCACGATGCCTTAAATGAAAAACTACTGCGGGAAACTATTCTGCTCGCAAGCAAGGTAAATAAAACTGAAGTACATTTGGTGGGAGCCTATCCGATTACACCAATCAGTATCGCTATTGAGCTACCAGACTTTGACTCCAGTACCTATAACAATGCTATTCGTGGCCAGCATTTGATTGCCATGAAAGCCTTGCGGCAAAAATATTCTATTAATGAAAATATGACGCATGTTGAAAAAGGTCTGGCGGAAGAGGTTATTCCTAACCTGGCGACCCATCTTGAGGCAGGTATTGTGGTTCTGGGTACTATTGGCAGAACTGGATTATCAGCCGCTTTTCTGGGGAATACTGCGGAACAAGTTATTGATAGTTTACGTTGCGATCTGCTGGTCATCAAACCTGACGACTTCGAAAGCCCGGTTGACTTGGATGACGAAGAGGACGAAGACGATTAGTTTCTCCAGTATAATTAATTGATAAAAAAGGGAAAACAATGTTTTCCCTTTTTTATTTCACCCGGTGAACTCTCAAACTAACCGGGTTTTTATCTCACTGCTTATAGTGCTTTCAAAATCCCTTCAACGCTGGCTTTCGCATCACCAAACAGCATCTGCGTGTTGTCTTTAAAGAACAGCGGATTCTGTACACCAGCATAGCCGGTATTCATTGAACGTTTGAAAACGATAACATTCTGCGCTTTCCAGACTTCCAGGACTGGCATACCGGCGATAGGACTTTTTGGGTCATCCAGTGCTGCTGGGTTGACGGTGTCATTGGCGCCGATAACCAATACCGTATCAGTATCGGTGAAATCGTCGTTGATTTCGTCCATCTCCAGTACCACGTCATAAGGTACGCGAGCTTCTGCCAGCAACACGTTCATATGACCAGGCAAGCGCCCGGCAACTGGATGAATACCAAAGCGAACTTTGATCCCACGCGCCCGTAGTTTTTCAGTGATTTCTGCCACTGGATACTGAGCCTGAGCGACCGCCATACCATAACCTGGGGTAATGATGACTGAGGTCGAGTTTTTCAGCAGTTCAGCGGTTTCTTCAGCGCTGATCTCATGATGTTCACCCTGCTCTTCCACTTCACCGGTAGAGGAGCCGTCAGTACCGAATCCACCAGCAATAACACTGATAAATGAGCGATTCATCGCCTTACACATAATGTAAGACAGAATTGCACCTGAGGAACCTACCAGCGCACCGGTTACGATAAGTAAATCGTTGCTCAGCATAAAACCTGCTGCTGCTGCTGCCCAGCCAGAGTAGGAGTTCAGCATAGAAACAACAACTGGCATATCAGCACCACCGATTGATGCCACTAAATGCCAGCCAAAGGCCAGAGCAATCAGCGTCATCGCCAGCAATGCCAGTACTTGTACGGCAGTACTTTCGGCACGAACAAATACCACTAACAGCAGGAATGATACCACTATCGCCGCCAGGTTCAGCTTATGACGATGAGGTAGCATTAACGGCCGGGATGAGAGTTTGCCGCGTAGTTTTCCAAAAGCCACAATGGAACCCGTGAAGGTTACAGCACCAATGAAAATACCGAGGAAAACTTCGGTTAAATGGATATTTTCCATTACCGCATCTACACCCGGATGGTGTTCCAGATAGCTGTTAAAGCCAACCAGTACCGCCGCCAGGCCGACAAAGCTATGTAGAACGGCAACCAACTCTGGCATTTCGGTCATTTCGACTTTCTTCGCCAGTGAGATACCAATCGCACCACCTAGCACCATCGCCACAATCACCCAACCAATATTGCCTGACTCAGGGCCAAAAATGGTCGCAACTAAGGCAATAGCCATCCCGACGATACCAAACAGGTTGCCCCGTTGTGAGGTTTCATGGCGAGATAAACCAGCCAGACTACAAATAAACAGGATCGCGGCAACAATATATGCCGCTGTAACTAATCCGCCTGACATATGCTACCCCTTAATTCTTCCGGAACATTTTCAGCATGCGCTGAGTGACGGTAAAGCCGCCGAAAATATTGATGCTGGCAATAAATACCGCAATAAAGCTCAGGAAGCTGACCCAGCCACCGCTGCCAATCTGCAATAATGCCCCCACCACGATAATTCCCGAAATAGCATTAGTGACCGACATAAGCGGGGTATGTAATGCATGAGAAACGTTCCATACCACGTAGTAACCGACCACGCAGGACAGAGCGAACACGGTGAAGTGACCGAGGAACTCTTTCGGTGCAACATTCGCCAGCCAACCAAACAGAATAATGGCCAGAGCCATCAGGGCATATTTGCGCCAAGGAGATGCTGGAGCCTTCTCTTCTACCGGGGCTGCCGCTTTGGTCGCCGTAGGTTTAGGCTGGGCTGAAACTTGAATCGGTGGCGCAGGCCAAGTGACCTCACCTTCACGAATAACCGTTACACCACGCACAACTACGTCTTCGAAATCAACGACAACATTGCCATCTTTTTCTTTGCAAAGCAGTTTCAGCAGGTTGACCAGATTGGTCCCATAAAGCTGGGAGGACTGGGTCGGTAAGCGGCCAGGTAAATCGGTATACCCAATAACCTTCACACCATTAGGTGTGACAGTAATTTTATCCGCAACGGTGTATTCACAGTTACCACCGTTTTGTGCCGCCAAGTCAACAATCACACTACCCGGTTGCATAGAATCAACCATTTCACGAGTGATCAGTTTTGGCGCTGGTTTACCCGGGATCAATGCCGTCGTGACAATGATATCGACTTCTTTTGCCTGAGCAGCAAACAGTTCCATCTCAGCTTTGATAAACGCCTCAGACATCACTTTTGCGTAGCCGTCGCCGCTGCCAGCCTCTTCTTTAAAGTCCAGTTCAAGAAACTCAGCGCCCATACTCTGGACTTGTTCTTTCACTTCCGGACGGGTATCAAAGGCTCGCACAATGGCACCCAGACTATTGGCTGCACCAATAGCGGCCAGACCGGCAACACCCGCGCCGATCACCATGACTTTTGCTGGTGGTACTTTACCGGCAGCAGTAATTTGCCCGGTGAAGAAACGACCAAACTCATGGGCTGCTTCAACGATGGCACGATAACCCGCAATATTAGCCATTGAACTCAAGGCATCAAGAGACTGTGCGCGAGAAATACGCGGAACCGAATCCATCGCCATCACGGTGATGTTGCGTGCTGCCAGCTTTTCAAGCAACTCAGGGTTCTGTGCCGGCCAGATAAAACTGACCAAAGTGGAACCTTCCCGTGCCAGTTCAATTTCACTGTCCAGCGGAGCATTCACCTTTAAAATCACATCTGATTGCCAGACATCAGCAGTATCTGTCACGCTAGCACCAGCGCGCAGATAGGCTTCATCGTCAAAACTCGCCTCTTTACCCGCCCCACTTTCAATGGCTACAGTGAATCCCAGTTTGAGTAGCTGCTCTACCGTTTTCGGTGTCGCTGCTACGCGGGATTCATTGGCCAACCGCTCTTTTGGTACACCAATACGCATACTATTCCCTTCCATCGGTTTTTATGATGGTTTGTCAGACCTTGCCACAGTAACGTTAGCTATCTACCTTTGAGGTACAATGCAGACCACTGGTTCATCACCCGTTACAAAAAGTTTACGTCGTAATCTTTTATAACCTACTGAAAATAACACTTGTGATCTACATCAGGTTATCAGTATTTATTTTAGAAACAGTAAAATTTTCCACATAATGCATTCAGCTAGTCATTTTCATCTTAATTCTACTGCCAAGGCCTGATAATCAGCTTATCAGGCGGGTAAAAACATGATTCTACTCCACAACACAACGTGATTTAACAAAACATTAACTAAAATAGTCATAAGCTTTATCTATTTTAGTGGTGAACAAGGTGTTTTTTGCAATTAAGTCCTCTGGCCAGCCTTTAATCTTAAATCATTAATGCAGCTGGTAGCCAGTGCGACAGAGGTCGTTATGGTACAGGCCGATATAATCCGCTGAGTGAAATTCAAGCGACACCTAAGTTAATTGCATTATGATGCTCTATTCCGTGCGAGATGATGTCTGGCGCAAAAATGGCGCAGACAATTGTATTGTTTCAATGCCATAATCGAGATCTAACAGGTATTGGTCATAAAACGCAGTACCCGTACTCATTTTGCGCAAGGCGAAGGAATTTTTATGAAGCTCAAGAATACCATTCTGGCGTCAGCTATTATTTCACTTACCTCGTTGTCTGTTCAGGCGGCGACAGAACTGACGCCGGAGCAAGCTGCCGCTCTACAACCTTACGACAGTATTGTGGTGACCGGGCGTTTTAACTCTATTGGTGATGCTGTTTCAGCCGTTTCTCGTCGCGCAGACAAAATCGGCGCGGCTTCATTTTATGTTCAAGATACCAGTGACACCGGAAACAGCGGTAACTGGCGTGTCGTAGCCGCTGTCTATAAAGCCGATGCTCCAGCAGCAAAAGCGATAGAAGGTCGTATTATTAATGGCCTCACTGAATTATCGAAAGAACGCGCCAATAAACTTCAGCCATTCGATACCGTAACCGTGCAAGGCTTCTATCGTAACCAGCCTGATATTAACGAAGCGATTGCGAAAGCGGCAAAGGCCAAAGACGCAGCCTCATTCTTTATCGTTCGTCAGGTAGACGTTAACCAGGGTGGAAACCAGCGCATTACAGCTTTTATCTATAAAGCTGATGCCAAAGAACGAGTGGTACAGAGTCCGGATGCTATTCCTGCTAATTCTGAAGCAGGCAAAGCAGCTCTGGCTGCAGGTGGCGAAGCCGCTGAGCGTGTAGAGATTCCTGGCATTGCATCTTCCGAATCGCCAAGCAGTGATGTTGGCAGGTTCTTTGAAACACAGTCCTCTAAAGGTGGACGTTACACTGTCACTCTGCCAGATGGCACTAAAATCGAAGAAGTGAATAAAGTCACAGCGGCACAAATGATTCCATTCGACAGCGTTAAATTCACTGGCAACTACAGCAGCAGTACTGATATTTCTTATCAGGTTGCGAAACGTGCAGCGAAGAAAGGTGCTAAGTACTATCATCTGACCCGTCAGTGGCAGGAAAATGGCGGCAATATCACCATCAGTGCTGACTTGTATAAATAATTATTCGACTGATTATCACCAAGCTGGAAAGACTCGTTTTTCCAGCTTGATCAGTAATCTAAAGGCAGCTTAGGCTGTCTTTTTTATGCCCGTCAAACACGCATCGCTACTAGCGAAGTATATCCTTGTCTTTTACCCTATTTTTTAAGGATCTTTGTCAGATAAGAGACTCTTACCCCGTCAGGGCGCGTTATTATATATTGAATATAATATTATTATCGTTCAGTAGGATGGATACGAAAAGCAAGCTTCTGCTTATCTGTCCGTTATTTTCTCAGAAATCAGTATTGGGGAACAATATGACATACCAACCGATCGTCCTGACCGGTGGCGGGAAACGAATTGGGCTGGCGCTAGCGCAACACTTTGTGGCTCAAAAACAACCGTTGATTATCAGTTATCGTACTCATTACCCGGCTATTGAACAGCTAAAACAGGCTGGCGTGACCTGTCTTGCCGCTGATTTCTCAAGTGATCAAGGTATTCTGGACTTTGCTGAACAAGTTCGTACTATCACACCTTCATTACGCGCCGTTATTCATAATGCCAGTGACTGGCAGGCTGAAAGTTCAGTCATTCCTCTTGGCAGTACCCTGGATTGCATGATGCAAATTCATGTCAAAGTACCCTATTTATTAAATCATCAATTTGCCCCTCTGTTGCGTGGTACGGAGCCTGCCAGCGGCGATATTATTCACCTCACAGATTATGTTGCTGAGCGTGGGAGTGATAAACATATCGCTTATGCCGCCAGCAAAGCCGCCCTCGATAATATGACTCGCTCCTTTGCCCGCAAACTGGCACCCGAGATAAAAGTTAATGCCATTGCGCCCGCGATGATAATGTTTAACGACCATGATGATGCTGCCTATCGTCAGCAAGCTCTGGATAAATCATTAATGAAAATAGAACCCGGAGCAGAGGAAATTATCCGCCTGGTGGAGTACCTGCTCGCCAGTCGCTATGTCACCGGACGGACTCACAGTGTTGATGGCGGACGACCTCTCCGTTAACGCGCGGTTATGGTACAGTCAGATACTCTACCCAGGTTCTCTTAACTCCGGCATAGCCAATAATGAATAAAGTAGTATTTGTCGAAGACGACCCAGAAATCGGTCGCTTGATTAGTGCCTATCTGGCAAAGCATGATATTGAGGTTATCGTAGAAAGCCGTGGCGATCAGGCGGAGGCGGTTATTGAGCAGCAGCAACCAGACTTAGTATTACTGGATATTATGCTGCCAGGTAAAGATGGCATGACCTTATGCCGGGATCTGCGCCCGCACTGGGACGGTCCGATAGTGCTGTTAACCGCGCTGGATAGCGATATGAACCATATCCTGGCTCTCGAGATGGGAGCCAATGATTATCTGCTTAAAACCACCCCACCCGCCGTTTTACTGGCGCGTTTGCGGTTACATTTACGTCAGCATGTTCCAACCGGAACTGCTGCTAGTCACGAAAAATTGTCATCCCTGACCCCGCATAAAGCTATCCGTTTTGGTCGTCTCTTTATCGACCCAATTAACCGCCAGGTTATTCTGAATGACGAGAACATTATCTTATCCACTGCAGATTTCGATTTGCTCTGGGAACTGGCAACCCATGCTGGCCAGATTATGGACCGAGATGCACTGTTGAAAAATCTGCGCGGAGTGAGCTATGACGGATTGGATCGTAGCGTTGACGTGGCTATTTCCAGGTTGCGGAAGAAACTTCACGATAGCGCAACCGACCCCTTTCGTATCAAAACAGTGCGCAACAAAGGCTATTTATTTGCTCCTCATGCCTGGGAAAGCAGCCTCTGATGAAGAAATTATTTATCCAGTTCTATCTGCTGCTGTTTGTCTGCTTCCTGGTGATGACGATGTTGGTTGGTCTGGTCTATAAATTCACTGCTGAACGGGCTGGCAGACAGTCGCTGGATGACTTGATGAAAAGCTCACTTTATCTGATGCGCAGTGAACTTCGTGAGATCCCTCCACGTGACTGGAATAAGACCATTCATGAACTTGACCTTAATCTGTCGTTTAAGCTCAATATTCAGCCACTGAATAAATTTTCTCTCGATGAGGCCAGCATGAAGCGACTGCATAACGGTGAAATTGTCGCGCTGGATGAGGAGTACACTTTTATTCAGCGAATACCACGCAGCCACTATGTGCTGGTCGTCGGCCCCGTACCTTATCTACTTTTTTTGCATCAAATGCGGCTGCTGGATATTGCCTTTATTGCTTTTATCGCCTTTTCTCTCGCCTTACCGGTGTTTATCTGGATACGCCCACACTGGCAGGATATGTTAAAACTTGAAAATGCAGCTCAGCGTCTTGGTGAGGGGCATCTGGAAGAACGCGTCTATTTTGAGAACACCTCTGGATTCACTCGTCTGGGGATTACTTTTAACCTGATGGCGGACAATATTAATACCTTAATTGCCAGCAAAAAGCGGCTTATTGATGGTATTGCGCATGAACTGCGTACGCCCTTAGTCCGTCTGCGTTATCGTCTCGCTATTAGCGATAACCTTAGTGAAGAAGAGTCTCTGATGCTGAACCGGGATATCGGTCAGCTAGAGTCGTTAATCGATGAACTACTAACCTATGCTCGCCTCGACAGACCACAAACCGAATTACATCTCACCGCGGTGGATTTCAGCCAGTGGCTAGTTAACCATATCGCTGATGTCCAGCTAATGAATCCCCAGCTGGCCATCAGTCTGGAAACTGACACTGTTACCGCTGTCGACTATGGTTTCCTTGATTTACGCCTAATGGAACGTGTCACCGACAATCTACTGAATAATGCTCTGCGCTATAGTCAGCAGCGGCTGCGTATCAGCTTGTGGCGTGACGAAGAGACGGCTTACTTACAAGTGGAAGATGACGGCCCGGGGATTCCTGAAAAAGAGCGTGTTCGGGTACTGGAGCCATTTGTACGCCTGGATCCTAGCCGGGACAGAGCGACGGGTGGTTGTGGCCTGGGGCTGGCCATTGTCCATTCGATTGCTGTCGCGATGCAGGGGGAAATAATCATTACCAGCAGCCCTCTGGGTGGTACCAGTTTGTGTTTTAACTGGCCGGTTCATCATTCAATAACCCAATGAAAAAATAACAAATATCCCTATTTGTTTACAGCTGACTAACCCATACAATTCACGGGCTACTGAATGATATTGTTGCAGATAAATGCTGGCGCGTAACAAGTCTCAAAGCCGTTTTACTCGTTGCTGTAATCACTGTACTTGCTCGTAAAGACATTCTTCTGATCCACGGTCTTGGCGATTCGCCGGGATCTTTTATCGATATTCCCCCTGTACTCACCCCCCCACTCGCCAGGATTTTCTGGTGCGCACGGTTCTTCTTCCCGGACAGGGTACCCAACCATCCAACCTGCTCAAGGTATCAGTGGATGACTGCCGACGTGTCTTTGCGGGACAGGTTAAATTGTTGAGTCGTGATATGTCTGAAGTTTATCTGAAGAGTAAATGTCCGCTTAAGATATCCCATATCTGGGGAACTCGAATCAGACTTGAGCAGGACAGCCCCCCTAAAATTTTTGGAACATATAAAAATGCTTATCGAATTAAAGGGAGTGAACCGAGCATTTCTCTGAGGTTAATGGCATCCCATGGTAAATGCTCTGCTACTGTGAGGCCTACCGGTCTGGCCTTTCCGGCTGCTTCGTTAATCAGGTTTACTACTTCCAACATACTGAGCCGTCCTTCAGCAACCTCATCGAAATCATGTTCTTCTCTTCCAGGACGAGCGAACAAAACTGATCGGAATAGTGCCGGATCCAGGACATCCAGATCCAAATGGATAGCGAGAAACTTAATTTTCTCTTTTTTAATCCAGTCTGATATTACCGTACTTCCCGCTTTAAATGCTTCGGGGCTACAGGTGGCAATACCATGATCGGCGATGAATTTTTTCTCATACTCAAACGGGTCGTGAATACCGGCTATCATCACCTTGGACGGTGAAACCGGACAGGGTACTGCCTCCGTCAGGTCATCATCGCCGTTGCCCAGCAATGCACCCAACACATGAGCATGTGAGTGCGAAAACTGCTCAGGGGTCATGACATCAGGATGTGAATCCACCCATAGGATACCTAGTCTGTCGCCATATTTCTCAGCGAGATAAGCAAAAGGTGCCAGAGAAACCAGGCAATCGCCGCCCAACGTCACCACAGTTTCGGGATGGTGCTGCAGAATCAGAGCGCGAGCTGCTGCAAGCTGACGGTTAATGTGGTTTCGCCCCATGATGCCATCTTCGTTTTGTAACTGTAGTCCTTCCGGCGGAGCGACTTCTACCTCAGCCGTAATACCTTTGCCCTCGGGCGTGAGCCAGGCCAACATACGTGAGCCAAAGAAATAGGATTCGTTATTGCCGCCCTGCCATTGGGGGAAGATCAGTCTGAGGTTTTTCTGTTCCTGTACTGTCATTATATTTCACCTTAATCTGTGCTGAGTCTGAGAAGATGCAGACACTTCGCGCTTTTCAATATCATGCTGAGGTGAGAGTCCAAAATCCGTCGCAACAAGTGCTGTCATCGCTCTTTTCCTTAAATGATGAAAATGAACTCCTGACGTATCTGATAACACTCACCGGGTACCAAATTCTTCACCCCCACAAAATGAATGATCGTTCATTCATTAAATAGTAAACTCAATGTCCATACAAGCCCGAGGCGCATTTATTGCTAATTCAGAGTGGTGATGCATCTATCCTGGTACCTGCCTGTCCCATCAGCAATACAGGTAGAAGTATTACTCAGAAGTCAGGTAGCCAGAAGGAGGGTTATGCTCTGAGTTTGCATACGGCTGTGAGTAATATCAGCTATCTGATTGCATGTTCATGGTATTTGTCTGTGAGAAAAGGATAGAATCATCACGACAGGAGACCTTTACGTGAAAAAAGATACTGCTACGTACCATAAACTTATCACTGCTGCCGCCACCTGCTTTGCAGAAAAAGGGTTCAGCGCCACCAGTATTCGCGAAATAGCTGAACATGCAGGCATCAGCCAAGGTGCCATGTATACTTATTTCGACAGCAAAAGTGCACTGATTTCAGCCATCGTCATGGAAGAACAGCACGCCGCCCTGAATGCACAACAGAAAACCACAGAAGGCACATTCCTCGAACGAATCTGTAGTCTCATTGTTTCCTGTATTAACAAGGTAGACTATCCCGCCTCACATCATCTTTGGGTAGAAATAATTGCCGAATCGTCACGTAACGCCCGGTTGCGTGAGACCTTCATTGCTAGCGATATAGTGATGCGTCAGGGCATTAGCCAGCTTTTAGAGAAAGGAATTGAGGCTGGTGAGTTTAATGAACACCTGGATCCAGAAGAAATTACAATACTTCTGTTCGCTGTCATTGACGGACTGATAGGCCGCAAAACCATTAATAAACAGTTTTCACTGGATAAAGACTTACCCTCACTCTGTAATATCATACGTAAAATCATCATATAAATAATCCCGGGTACATCCGGGCTATGATTTCACCTGCCGTTCCTCCGGCTCCCACTACCAATATGCGTGCAGGTTTTCTTTCGCCTGACGCAGCATGCAAGCGGAAAGCTCGTGGCAGGTATCATATCCGGACTGGGCAATCCGGCTTTGTCGCGCATATTCCCCTGCACGGGCAGCGTCAAATTTAGCAAAAGAATTCTGTGTCATGGAATCTCCTGTCAATCAGGTTATGGGGAATCGTAGCGCTTTGAAGGAGGATAAAAGATTAATGGTGAGAGACACGCCTGGTAGAGCGGTCTGTCAGCCTGGATATTGACATCCTTCCCGCCCTGAATGCGCTGCGACCTCCTTGCAGAATGTGCTGGTCCTATTATCTGAATATGTTGTTATGCCTGCCCTCGAATGCCCTTCCGATAGCGTATCGCTTTCTGCCTCCAGGCAGGAAGCAAGATCAGAATGTGTTTAATTTAGTGTTGACTTATTTTTTAGTGATCACTATAAATTACAAATTAAATAGTGATCACTACATATTTGTTTTCACTACCGAACAACGACATATGCCCAAGCAACTTGAAGTATGGCGAGTGTAGCGGCGATAAATGATTTAAGTGCCTACCCATTACAATACCAATGTGAGGATTTAACCATGAGCAAACCCCTATATGTGCAGGAATACAAAGCGATAGTTGAAGTACTTGAAAAGTATAATAACGGTGGTAAACAGGCTGACAGTAGCATCATGAAACCGGCTTTCAGCAACGAAGCAACCATTTTTGGTGTTGATGGTGATGGCAAACTGACCGGTGGCCCTATCCAGGGATTGTTTGAGATTATTGACTCAGCCTTCCACCCATCACCAGAAGCACAGGGTGTTATCGTAAATATCGATATTGTGGGTACCGCTGCCAGTGCGCGTATTGATACTAACGACATATCAGGTTTCTGCTTTACTGATTTTTTCAATCTGCTCAAGGTTGACGGTCAATGGACTGTGATCAGCAAAATCTATCACACCCATGTTGCCCCCTGATAAGCTGAGTACAGGGAGCTAATGACGCATAAGTGACTGACGTCATTTTTACCGGTCCGTCATCAGCATTTTGTGATGGGTCGTGATCCTGGATGAACAGCCCCTTTTTACAGGTAAAAAAGATGAAAAATGTATTTATTATCGGCGGTGCCGGAAAAGTGGGAAGCCGACTGGCACAGACACTTTCTGAGCTGGGACATCCACCCCGTTCACTCTATCGCCATCCAGAACAGGAAGCATCGCTGCATGCTCTCGGTGCCATTCCCGTTCTTGGGAGCCTGCTTGAACTTGATACTCAGGGACTCGCTGCCCTGTTTAGCGGTAGCAATATCGTAGTATTTACGGCGGGTGCTGGCGGTAAAGGTGGCCCGGAAATGACTAACGCCATAGACGGCCGTGGGCTGAAACTGGCCGTTGATGCTGCAAAATTGGCTGGAGTTAAAAGATTCATCCTAGTGTCGGCGTTTCCGGAATCCTTCCGCGCAAAAGGCATGTCGGAGTCATTTGAGAATTACATGTCCGTCAAGAAACTTGCTGATGTATATTTAGCAGAAACGGATCTTGATTGGGTTATCCTCCGTCCTGGCACACTGCTTGATGAACCGGGACGGGGTAAAGTTCGTGCCGGTCTTGCTATCCCCTACGGGGAGATTTCACGTGATGATGTCGCCTGGACACTGGCTGAAATCATCAACCGTCCGGCCATCAGTCGGGTCATCATTGAGTTGACCGCAGGTAGCGAAGCCATCAGCACAGCGGTTAAACATATGGAAAGGCACTGACAAAGATAGAGATACTATGAAACTGATTATACTGGGTGCAACAGGCCTGGTTGGCAGCCACTTACTTGAGATGGCGCTGAATGATGTGCGGGTCGGACATATTTTTGCCCCCGTGCGCCATCTCATCGCCCCCCACCCTAAGCTGTCAGCGCCTGTTATCGACTTTGAAAACTTGCCTGAGTGCGGGGATTTCTGGAAAGCCGATGCTGTAATCTGTGCCCTGGGAACTACGATGAAAAAAGCAGGATCGCGTGATGCATTTCGTTTCGCAGACTATACACTTCCTCTGGCTGCCGCACGGCTGGCCAGAGCCAGCAATACGCCAGTCTGGGTGCTGAATTCAGCGGTGGGCGCATCTGACCGTTCCCGATTCGCATACAATCGCATCAAGGCTGAGCTGGAACAGGATTTAAGCACTCTCGGATTTTCCTCGCTGACCCTGGTCAGACCCAGCGTAATCAGTGGAAACCGACCTGAGTTCCGGGCGGGAGAACGAGCAATGATAGTCGGTCTGCGGTTAATCTCGCCTTTTATCAGTCGGCGCTGGCATCCCGTTGCCGCGGAAAACATCGCCCGGGCCATGCTTGATGCAGCTCTGGAGCCAGTTCCTGGTAAGACTGTGGTGCAATCGGAGCATATGCTCTGAGGTTTATGGGTGATGCTAATGTTGAAAAAGGAATAAACGATGGCGACAGCAACTATGACTCCGGTTGAGTTATCAAAAGCTTTTCGTCTGATAAACCACGGACCGACGACGCTGGTCTCAGCCCGATATGACGGAGTGGATAATGTCATGGCAGCATCATGGGTTTGCGCCCTGGATTATGCTCCGCCAACGCTCACCGTGGTGCTGGACAAGATGACCCGTACGCGCGAGCTTATAGAAAAAAGCGGACAATTTGTTATTCAAGTTCCGACGGTTGCCCAGATAGCGTTGACACGTCATGCCGGAACTCACAGCCTCCACATTGATCCGGAAAAAATGACGCATCCTGCCATGCGGGTGTTTGAAATGCCCGGTATGGATATACCTTTTATTGGAGGCTGTGCTGCATGGCTCGCCTGCAAGGTTATCCCAGAGCCCCATAATCAAAGCGCTTATGATTTGTTTATCGGAGAAATCACTGGAGCCTGGGCAGACTCGCGGATCTTCAGCAACGGTCGCTGGAAGTTTGATTCCGCGGATCCTGCCTGGCGAAGTCTGCACTATATTGCGGGTGGGCAGTTTTATGCCACGGGTGAAAGTATCACTATTGGTGGTCAGGAAATGCCATAATTAACCCGCCTCTGTGGGGCGGGAATAAACGACCGGGTATATTATCATTACGGCAGAAATCGTACGGCCTGAGCAGCGATGCGCTTTAGTTCAGTCTGCGAGATACCATCCTGAGCGGGTATGGACATGCCTTCCAGAAGCGTATTCAACGTCAGGGCAATACCATCCACATCCGTGTCAGCCGGTAAATGACCAGCCTGCTTACTCGCCTGCAAACGTTCCCTGAAATAAGCCCTGCCTTCCTCTCTCAATGCCTTGACCGCATCGTAGACATCTTTCGAGTCCGGTGAAACATTAATAGCGGCAAGAACGACCAGACAGCCACAGGGTGCCTCCTGACTCGTGAGAATGACGGCGGCTTCTTCAAAAAAGTTATAGATAGCGTCATAGACGTTTTCTTCCTGACGCATCCTTTCCCATGGCTCATCCCAGAATGTTCTTTCGTAATAGTTTACCGCCTCCAGAAACAGTTCCGCCTTACTGCCAAAGGCGGCATAAAGGCTGGGGGGATTAATATCCATGACCCTGCAAAGTTCACCAACAGAAGCTGGCTCGTATCCGTAACGCCAGAACACACCCAATGCGCGAACCAGGGCTGTATTCCTGTCAAAATTACGGGGACGTCCTCTT
>Ga0302347_1001746_pt1 | contig 24881 bp, 19 predicted proteins | sample PhyWR1_FD_202178 | JGI IMG/M metagenome (GOLD analysis project Ga0302347, IMG submission 202178) | Leaf surface microbial communities from wheat plants in UC Gill Tract Community Farm, Albany, California, United States - DLSL W.R1 (v2)... | ecosystem: Host-associated > Plants > Phyllosphere >...
TCTGGTCGCGAGACCAGTCGATCTTCTGAAAGGCCCTTGGTTCGGACTCTCAGAAAATCTCCTCATCAGGCTAATCACGGTTATTTGACCCGGCTCTTGCCGGGTCTTTTTTTGCCTGTGGAAAAGTACCAGCCCGGCTATCGGCACTGTTGCTCAGCGAGCAATCACCATCGGGCAACCCAGCTCCGGGTGCGGCTGCACCAAAACATCCAGGCCAAACACGGCCTTGAGCTCATCCGGCTGCAATACCGCTTGCGGGCAGCCGAGGGCCCTTGGGCGGCCCTGTTCCAGCAAAAGCAGGCGATCACAGTAACGCGCCGCCAGGTTCAGGTCATGCAGGATGATCAACACTGCGGCGCCACGATCAGCAAAGGCGCGAATGGCCTTGAGCGTGGTGTGCTGATGCAAGGGGTCGAGCATCGAAGTAGGCTCATCAAGCAACAGCGTCTGCCCGTTTTGCCCCGGCCATAATTGCGCCAGTACCCGTGCCAGATGCACCCGCTGACGTTCGCCACCCGATAACGCCAGGTAGCTGCGCCCCGCAAGATGCTCAACATCGGCGGCCTGCAACGCCTCGTGGATTATTTCTGCATCTCGAGTACGACCGGTCTGATGAGGCAGTCGGCCCATACCCACAACCTCTTCAACACGAAAGGCAAAATCCAGGGTTGAGGTCTGCGGCAAGACGGCCAGGCGTTGCGCCCGCTGTGCCCCTTTCCACTCGCCCAGAGCCTGCTGATCCAGCCACACATGCCCTGCGGCCGGCGCCAGCTCCCCGCACAACGCGGCCAGCAAGGTGCTTTTGCCCGCGCCATTGGGGCCCAGCACACCCAACACCTCGCCCGGACGCACATCAAGGGTGACATCCGCCAGCACGACTTTCTGATCGCGACGGATCTGCAGGTTTTCCGTGCGCAACATCAGTGACGTCCTCGTATCAGCAAGTAGAGAAAGAAAGGCGCACCGAGAAACGCGGTAACAATTCCGATAGGCAATTCGGCTGGCGCCAGTGCCAGGCGAGCAATCAGATCGGCAAACAGCAGCAAGGTCGCCCCCGCCAGTACCGAGGCAGGCAACAGCACCCGGTGATCAGGTCCGGCCAGCAACCGCACAAGATGGGGAACCACCAGCCCGATAAAACCGATCATGCCTGCCGCTGCCACCGCAGCCCCCACACCCAGAGCCGTGCAAAACACCAGTTCGCGCTTAAGGCCTTCAACGTCGATACCCAGATGATTGGCTTCGGACTCACCCAGCAGCAGTGCATTGAGCGCACTCGCCCGCCGGGGCAGCCACAGTGCTACGCCCACAGTCACAATCAACAGAGGCCACAGCCGTGCGTAACTGGCGCCATTGAGACTGCCCAGGTTCCAGAACGTCAGCGTGCGCAAGGTCGCGTCATCGGCGAGATAGGTAAACAAACCCACAGCAGAACCAGCCAAAGCTGTCAGAGCAATACCCGCAAGCAACATCACCGCCACATTGGTCTGACCGTTGCGCCGGCCCAGCCGATACACCAGCGCCGTCACCCCCAAACCACCGAGAAACGCACATAGCGACAGCAGATACGGGCCGAAAAACTCCGGCAACCCGCCAAAAGCAGCGCCGCCAACAATGGCAATTGCCGCGCCCAGAGCCGCGCCACTGGAGACACCGACCAGGCCGGGATCGGCCAGCGGGTTACGAAACAACCCCTGCATGGCCACACCCGACAGCGCCAGCACACCACCCACCGCCAGGCCGAGCAGGGTCCGGGGCAAACGGATCTGCCCAAGGATCAACTCAGCCTGCTCCAGCCCTTCGCCCGCAACAGGTACGCCAAGCAGGCGCAGAGCAGCCCGCAACGTATCAAACAGCGGCAAACTCACCGGTCCCAGCGCCAGCGACAACCAGATCGACAACAGGCACAGCGCGCTCAAACCAATAAACAGGGACCGAGGTTTAACCAGCGTTCTCATTGGCTGGCCGGGACCGCAGGGTAGAATTCAGCCGTCAACTGTTTCAGGCGTTCCGGCAGACGCGGCCCCAATCCACCTACCAGCAACGTCGGGTCCAGTTCGTAAACCCGGCCATTTTTAGCGGCGCGGATAGACGCCAGCACCGGATTTTCCTTTATCAGCGCCTTGCGCGCTGCCTCCCCCGTCAGACTGCGATCGGCAAACACCAGTACTTCAGGGTTAAGCCCCGCCAGGGCCTCTACCGAAAACGGTTTGTAACCACTGTGGGTAGCCAGGTTATGCCCGCCCGCTTGCGTCAGCAGCCAGTCGGCCGCCGTGTCCTTGCCGGCAATCATCGGCTTGCCGCCAGCATGCCCCAACAGCAGCAACACCCCGGGCGCCTGGTGATTGGCTTGTGCAGCTTTTACCTGCTGTTGATGCTGTTCGAGTTGCTGCTGATAGTCCCTGAACACTTGTGCTGCCAGCGCCTCGTCCCCCAGCAGACGCCCCAAATGCTGCAAGGTACCCTCGAGGCTGGCAAGGTCTGCCTGGGCCGAAAACATCTCCACCGGCACACCGGCCCCGCGAATCTGCAACAAGACCGGTGCCGGGCCCATTTCTTCAGTGCCTATCAGCACATCCGGCTTCAGGCTCAGCACACCCTCTGCCGAGAGTTGGCGCTGATAACCGATGCTGGGCAGCGACTTGAGTGATTCAGGATGCTGGCTGGTGGTATCGACCCCAACCAATTTAGACTCCGCACCCAATACGCTGACCCACTCAGAAAGCGCTCCTCCGGCGCTGACCCAACGTTGTGGCAACTCGCCAGCCAGGCTGACATGACTGATCATAAGGCCTGCACAGAACGTAATGAGGCGGGTACTCAGGCGCATACAGAGGCTTTCCTTGAAAAAGAGGGCTCAATGGGACGAAGCAATTGTCACTCGGTGAAAACAGCACATCGCAGAGCAAGCCGCTATTTGATAATTGTTTGCATTTGCACGTCAACCTCTTAACCCGCTCTACAACGCCATATCCACATAACCGTTTGGCTACTATTAAGGATTGCCATGAAGTTTTTATGCCCCTCGCAGGGACTGGGCGAAGGCGCCAGCCGTGGCTTTGTATTCGATGAGCTGCGCTTGCTGGTGGTTCGGCGTGAGGGCCGGGTGTATGCCTACAAAAACCGCTGCCCCCATCGCGGGGTGGCTCTGGAATGGCAACCCGACCAGTTTCTCGACGCCAGCGCCAGCCTGATCCAGTGCTCGACCCACGCAGCACTGTTTCTGATCGAAAACGGGGAATGCGTGGCCGGGCCTTGCGCCGGGCAATTTCTGACAGCCCTCGACTGCCATGAAGACAGCCAAGGGATATGGATTACACCGCCAGCGTCAGAGGATGACGTCTAAACGGCGATCAACCACTACCGCATCAGAGGTCAGGCTGACCCCATACGCCAGCACCTGCACCCCGGCGGCCACGGCTTCGCGCAGTGCAGCCGCGTAGCCCGGGTCGATTTCTTCGGCCGGGCGCACCGCATCAATACCCGTCAGATTGACGCAATACAGCTGGACGGCGCGTACACCTTCACGCGCCAGAGTCGCCAGCTCGCGCAAGTGCTTGGCACCACGCTGGGTCACGGCATCCGGAAACGCGGCTACACGAGAGCCTTCAAACCCCAGGGTTACACTCTTGACCTCCACATAGGCAAAGCCCTGCGGGTACTCCAGGCGAAAATCGATGCGGCTTTTTTCCTGCCCGTAGGGCACCTCGCGCTTGAGTGCGGTAAAACCCTCCAGCTCGCTGATCACCCCGGCCAACAGCGCCTCTTCGATCAAGTGATTGGCGCGCCCGGTGTTCACGCACGCCAACCGCCCTTGCGGTGTTTCGCTGATTTCCCAGGTGCCCGGCAACTTGCGTTTAGGGTCGTTGGAGCGACTGAACCAGACTTGCCCCCCCTCGACCATGCAATTGAGCATGGAGCCGGTATTCGGGCAGTGAATGGTCATCAACTCGCCAGAGGTGGTTTCAATATCCGCCAAAAAACGCTTGTAGCGCTTGATCAGCCGCCCCTCTTCCAGTTCAGGTGAAAAACGCATCAGCCCTCCCAGCTCTTGAGGCCACGGGCAATCCGCTCAACAGCCTCATGCAGGCGTGGCAGACTCTGGGTATAGGCAAAGCGTACGTGATGCCCGGACTGGTAACGGCCAAAATCCAGACCCGGCGTAAAGGCTATGTGCTCGGTTTCGAGAAAATGCTGGCAAAAGGCAAAGGCATCACCGCCAAACGCGCTGATATCGGCATACAGGTAAAACGCACCTTCGGGCTCGACCGCAATGCCAAAACCAAGCTCGCGCAAAGCAGGTAACAGATAATCACGGCGACGCCCGAACTCGGCCCGACGCTCTTCCAGAATGGTCAGGGTCTGCGGTTCAAAACAGGCCAATGCCGCGTACTGGGCCATGCTTGGCGCACTGATATAAAGATTCTGTGCGAGTTTTTCCAGGTCGGCCACTGCCTCGGGCGGTGCCACCAGCCAACCCAGCCGCCAGCCGGTCATGCCGAAATACTTGGAAAAACTATTAAGCACAAACGCGCTGTCATCCACTTCCAGCACACTCGCCGCATCGCAGCCGTAGGTCAGGCCGTGATAGATCTCATCCACCACCAAATGCCCGTTGCGGGCCTTGACCGCTGCCGACAGCGCCGCCAGTTCGTCACGGCTCAACAGCGTGCCGGTCGGGTTGGCCGGGGACGCCACCAGCGCGCCTACACTGTCATGGTTCCAGTGGCGCTCGACCAGTTCGGCCGTCAGTTGATAGCGAACATCGGGGCCAACAGGCACCAGTTGGGCCGCCCCCTCTACCAAGCGTAGGAAATGTCTGTTGCATGGGTAGCCAGGGTCCGCTAACAACCAGTGTTTACCCGGATCAACGAGCAGGCTTGAAGCCAATAACAGGGCACCAGAACCGCCGGGCGTGACAAGAATTCGCCCAGGGTCGATATTCAAGCCATAGCGCTGCTGATAAAACCCGGAGATCGCTTCGCGCAGTTCCGGCAGGCCACGCGCTGCGGTATACCGGGTTTTACCGGCGGCCAGAGCGGCCTGGCCGGCAGCAATGATCGGCTCGGCCGTGGTGAAATCCGGCTCGCCGATTTCCAGGTGAATCACATCGTGCCCCGCAGCCTGCAGCTCGTTGGCACGGGCCAGCAACGCCATGACGTGGAACGGTTCGATTGCGCGGCTGCGCGCACTGTAAGACTGAGCCATGAGCCTGCCTTCCTGGGTAAGCAAAAGGCTGATTCTACCCAAGCAGTGCTATAAGGGAGAGCTAATTAGGGTCTTAGCCCGCTTGCCAATAGAACCAAACAACCCGGCCTTGAGTCATAGCTCGACTAAAATTAATAAACAGCTACTAATCTCAAGCACCACAGGCTCTGCACACACACCCTGAGAACGGGCTGGACATGCGGGAGTAGCGCAGCCCGATTTGATCTGGTAAGTTCGCCCGCTTGCAGCCGCAGGGCCGGCAGGTGTCGGTGATGTTGCAATCCTGCGCAATGGATTAGAAGAATGAGAGGCGGTCCATTTCATGCCCACACAAGCAAAGCAACAGAATACTCAACTTAGCGGCTTCGAACCCTACGTTGAAAAGAAGGGTGAAGAGTACATGGGCGAGCCCATGCGTAAACACTTCACCAAGATTCTGCAAAAGTGGAAACAGGACTTGATGCAGGAAGTCGACCGCACCGTTGATCATATGAAAGACGAAGCGGCAAACTTTCCTGACCCATCCGACCGCGCGAGCCAGGAAGAAGAATTCAGCCTGGAACTGCGCGCCCGCGATCGCGAGCGCAAGCTGATCAAGAAAATCGACAAGACTCTGCAACTGATCGAGGACGAAGAATACGGCTGGTGCGAATCCTGCGGCGTCGAAATCGGTATCCGTCGTCTTGAGGCCCGTCCTACTGCCGACATGTGCGTAGACTGCAAGACCTTGGCTGAAATCAAGGAAAAACAAGTCGGCAAGTAATCGCCGGCTTGACCAGATGGGGCGTGCGAACGCCCCATTTTTGTTTGTGCATTTTCAGTGCCCTGCGTGGGAGCGGGCTTGCTCGCGATAGCATCACCGCGCCAATGGTTCAAAACCGGGTTGCCCCATCGCGAGCCAGCCCGCTCCCACACAAATTCGGCCGACGTCCATGACTGCACCCTCCTACATCGGGCGCTTCGCCCCAACGCCCAGTGGCCATCTGCATTTTGGCTCGCTGGTCGCCGCCCTGGCTTCTTACCTCGATGCCCGCTCCGTGGGTGGCCGCTGGCTACTGCGCATGGAAGACCTCGATCCGCCGCGGGAAATGCCCGGCGCCCAGGCCGCGATCCTGGATGCCCTTGAACGCTACGGTTTTGAATGGGACGGCGAACTGGTCCGGCAAAGCGAACGCCACGAAGCCTATGCCCACGTGCTAAACCGACTGTTCAGCATGGGCCTGGCATACGCCTGCACCTGTTCACGCAAACAGCTGGAAGGTTACAACGGCATTTACCCCGGTTTTTGCCGCAATGCCGGGCACTCAAAGGATAACGCAGCCATCCGCATTCGCGTCCCTGAACTGGAATATGCTTTCGTTGACCGGGTACAGGGCGAGTTCCGTCAGCACTTGGGGCGTGATGTCGGTGACTTCGTGATTCGTCGCCGCGACGGCCTCTATGCCTACCAATTGGCCGTGGTGCTCGATGATGCCGCCCAGGGTGTGACCGATATCGTGCGCGGCGCCGACCTGCTCGACTCCACCCCGCGTCAGCTGTACCTGCAAGAGCTGCTCGGCTTGTCACAGCCGCGCTATCTGCATGTGCCGCTGATCGTGCAGCCTGATGGCCACAAACTCGGCAAATCCTATCGCTCGCCGCCCCTGACCCCGGAGCAGGCCACCCCGCTGCTGCTGCGCGCGCTGCGCACCTTGGGTCAGAGCACTGACGAAAGCTTGAACGACGCTACCCCGCGTGAGGTTCTCGATTGGGGCATTGCCCACTGGAACGCGGCCGATATCCCACGCACACTCACCCTTGCCGAGGCGCAATTACGCTGACAGCCCTTGCAGGTTGCCAGCCATCCGTTACCATCGCCGCACGTTTTTGGGCATGCGGCCTGTAAAAGTGAGGGCGGGATGTATATCTATCGATTGGTCCTGTTGCTGGTTGTCGGGATCTACCTGTTTTCTCCCGCCATCATGGATTGGTGGATCGATGCGACAGGCGCCTGGTACAGGCCCTATCTGCTCTGGCTGATTCTGATCGTTGTGACCTTTATTCTTCAGAGCCAAAAAGATGCCGATGAGCTTTAGCCTGACCCAGATGATCCTGATCAGCGCCGCCTACCTGGGGGTACTGTTTGGTGTGGCCTGGATCAGTGAACGCGGCATGATCCCGCGCGCAATCATTCGCCACCCGCTGACCTACACCCTGTCGTTGGGCGTCTATGCCAGCGCCTGGGCTTTCTACGGCACAGTGGGTCTGGCCTACGAATACGGCTACGGCTTTCTATCCAGCTACCTGGGAGTTTCCGGGGCTTTTCTGCTGGCGCCGGTGCTGCTCTACCCCATTCTGAAAATCACCCGCACCTATCAGCTGTCGTCATTGGCTGACCTGTTCGCCTTCCGTTTTCGCAGCACCTGGGCCGGTGCCCTGACCACTATTTTCATGCTGATCGGCGTGCTACCGCTGCTGGCCCTGCAAATTCAGGCCGTGGCGGACTCCATCAGCATCCTCACCCGTGAGCCGGTGCAACACCGGGTCGCCCTGAGTTTCTGTGCACTGATCACCCTGTTTACGATCTTCTTCGGTTCGCGGCATATCGCCACCCGGGAGAAACACGAGGGGCTGGTGTTCGCCATTGCCTTTGAGTCGGTGATCAAGTTGATCGCCATTGGCGGGGTGGGCCTTTACGCGCTTTATGGCGTATTCGATGGCCCGCAACAATTGGAAGTATGGCTGCTGCAAAACCAGACCGCCCTCGCCGCACTGCATACACCGCTGCAAGAAGGACCATGGCGCACCCTGCTGCTGGTGTTTTTCGCCTCGGCCATCGTGATGCCGCACATGTATCACATGACCTTTACCGAGAACCTCAACCCGCGCGGGCTGGTCAGCGCCAGCTGGGGCCTGCCGCTGTTCCTGCTGCTGATGAGCCTGGCCGTACCGCTGATCCTGTGGGCCGGCCTCAAGCTGGGCGCCACCACCAACCCCGAGTACTTCACATTAGGTATCGGCATTGCCGCCAACAGCAAACCCCTTGCGCTTCTGGCGTATGTGGGCGGGCTTTCGGCCTCCAGCGGGCTGATTATCGTCACCACCCTGGCGCTTTCGGGCATGGCCCTCAACCACCTGGTGCTGCCGCTTTATCAGCCACCCGCCGAAGGCAATATCTACCGCTGGCTGAAGTGGACCCGCCGCGCCCTGATCGTAGCCATTATCATGGCTGGCTACGGCTTCTACCTGTTGCTGGGCGCCGAACAGGATCTGGCCAACCTCGGCATCGTGGCCTTTGTCGCCACCTTGCAGTTTTTGCCGGGCGTGCTCTCGGTACTGTACTGGCCGACCGCCAACCGACGCGGCTTTATTGCCGGCTTGCTGGCCGGGATACTGGTGTGGATGGCGAGCATGCTGTTCCCGCTGGTCGGTAACTTCCAGGGGTTCTATATCCCGTGGCTGAACATGATCTATGTGCTGGACGATACCAGCTGGCACATGGCAGCCATCGCCTCGCTGGCGGCCAACGTACTGATGTTCACCCTGATTTCCCTGTTCACCAACGCCAGCCCCGAAGAAGCCAGTGCCGCCGAAGCCTGTGCCGTGGACAACGTACGCCGCCCGCAACGGCGCGAGCTGCACGCGGCCTCCCCGCAAGAGTTCGCCACCCAGCTGGCCAAGCCTCTGGGGGCCAAAGCGGCGCAAAAAGAAGTCGAGCAGGCGCTGCGTGACCTTTTCCTGCCTTTCGATGAACGTCGTCCCTATGCCTTGCGCCGCCTGCGTGACCGGATCGAAGCCAACCTTTCCGGCTTGATGGGCCCCAGCGTCGCACAAGATATGGTCGAGACCTTTTTGCCCTACAAGTCCGGCGGCGAAAACTACGTGACCGAAGATATTCATTTTATCGAAAGCCGGCTTGAAGATTACCACTCGCGCCTGACCGGGCTGGCAGCTGAACTCGACGCCTTGCGCCGTTATCACCGCCAGACCCTGCAAGAGCTGCCGATGGGTGTGTGTTCACTGGCCAAGGATCAGGAGATCCTGATGTGGAACAAGGCCATGGAAGAGTTGACCGGCATCCCGGCACAGCGCGTGGTGGGTTCGCGCCTGGGAACCCTGGGCGATCCATGGCGCGAGTTGCTGCAAGGTTTTATCGACCTGCCGGACGAACACTTGCACAAGCAGCACCTGGCACTCGACGGCCAGACCCGCTGGCTCAACCTGCACAAGGCGGCCATCGACGAGCCGCTGGCACCGGGCAACAGCGGCCTGGTGCTGCTGGTGGAGGACCTGACCGAAACCCAGATGCTCGAAGACAAGCTGGTGCATTCCGAGCGTCTGGCCAGCATCGGCCGACTGGCGGCGGGGGTGGCTCATGAAATCGGCAACCCGGTTACCGGCATTGCCTGCCTGGCGCAGAACCTGCGTGAAGAACGTGAAGACGATACCGAACTGACGGAAATCAGCAGCCAGATCCTTGAACAGACCAAACGCATCTCACGCATCGTCCAGTCCTTGATGAGTTTCGCCCATGCCGGTAGCCACCAGCACAATGACGAGCCCGTCTGTCTGGCCGAAGTAGCCCAGGATGCCATTGGCCTGCTGGCCCTGAACCGGCGCAATTTCGAAGTGCAGTTTTACAACCTCTGCGATCCGGACCATTGGGTCGACGGCGACCCGCAGCGGCTCGCCCAGGTGTTGATCAACCTGCTCTCCAACGCCCGCGACGCCACGCCTGCCGGCTGTGCCGTACGGGTCAAGAGCGAGGCCAGCGAGCACACCGTCGACCTAATCGTGGAAGATGAAGGCACAGGCATTGCGCAGAACATCATGGACCGGTTGTTCGAACCGTTTTTCACCACCAAGGACCCTGGCGAAGGCACAGGTCTGGGCCTTGCACTGGTCTATTCCATCGTTGAAGAGCATTATGGACAGATCACCATCGACAGCCCGGCTGACATTCACAGCCAACGCGGAACCCGTATCCGGGTGACACTACCGCGTCATGTCGAAGCGACGTCCGCTGTGAACTGAGACCGTCGAGAGAACCGAATCAATGCCGCATATTTTGATCGTCGAAGATGAAACCATCATCCGCTCCGCGCTACGCCGTTTACTGGAGCGCAATCAGTATCAGGTCAGCGAGGCTGGCTCGGTGCAGGAAGCCCAGGAGCGCTTCAGCATCCCGTCGTTTGACTTGATTGTCAGCGACCTGCGCTTGCCTGGCGCTCCGGGTACCGAGCTGATCAAGCTTGGCCAGGGCAAGCCGGTGCTGATCATGACCAGCTATGCCAGCCTGCGCTCGGCCGTGGACTCAATGAAAATGGGCGCGGTGGACTACATCGCCAAACCCTTTGATCACGACGAAATGCTGCAAGCGGTGGCGCGCATTCTGCGTGATCGGCAAAACACCCAGAGCGTGCCGGCCGAACGCCCAGCCAAAGCCGGCATCGCTGACAAAAACACGGTGGATAACAGCAACGGTGAAATCGGCATCATCGGTTCCTGTCCGCCGATGCTGGACATGTACAACAAGATCCGCAAAGTGGCGCCTACAGACTCCAATGTGCTGATCCAGGGTGAATCCGGCACAGGTAAAGAGCTGGTCGCCCGCGCCCTGCACAACCTTTCCCGACGCGCCAAGGCACCCATGATTTCGGTCAACTGTGCGGCCATCCCCGAGTCCCTGATCGAATCCGAACTGTTCGGCCACGAAAAAGGCGCGTTCACCGGCGCCAGCGCGGGCCGGGCCGGCCTGGTTGAAGCGGCCGATGGCGGCACGCTGTTCCTCGATGAAATCGGTGAACTGCCGCTTGAAGCCCAAGCCCGCCTGCTACGGGTACTGCAGGAAGGCGAGATTCGCCGCGTAGGTTCGGTGCAGTCGCAAAAGGTCGATGTCCGCCTGATTGCCGCGACCCACCGCGACCTGAAAAGCCTGGCCAAGGTCGGTCAGTTCCGCGAAGACCTGTACTACCGCCTGCACGTTATCGCGCTCAAGCTGCCTGCGCTGCGTGAACGTGGCGCAGACGTCAACGAAATCGCCAACGCTTTTCTTGCCCGCCAAAGTGCCCGCATTGGCCGCACTGACCTGAAATTCGCCCCCGATGCCGAACGGGCAATCAGTCATTACTCCTGGCCGGGTAACGTGCGCGAACTGGAAAACGCAGTGGAGCGCGCGGTGATCCTGTGTGAAAGCCCGGAAATCTCGGCCGAATTGCTGGGTATCGATATTGAACTGAGCGACCTGCAAGACGATGACTTCATCGGCCTGGCCCCGCAGCAGGGCATCAGTAACGGTAACACCAGCCTTGATCCGACCGAGGACCTGTCGCTGGAAGACTACTTCCAGCACTTCGTCCTTGAGCATCAGGACCATATGACCGAGACCGAACTGGCTCGAAAACTGGGGGTCAGCCGCAAATGCTTGTGGGAGCGACGCCAGCGTCTGGGAATCCCGCGACGCAAAACCGGCGTGCCAAGCGAAGGTTAGGTAACAACATCAGGTGTAAATAACTGTTACCGCTGTTAAATCACGTAACAAAAGCCGGGTCTTACGGTAACGATGACCCGGCTTTTTTTTGCCCGGAAAAAGGCGAGAACCCTGAAAAGCCCTTATTTTGCTGGGCCGCGCAAAAGTTGGCACGCACCCTGCAATATGTATTCGTACAAGAACAATAAGAATCACAGCAGCACACAATAAAAATAAGACGTATCGGCTCACGCATAACAAGAACAACACGGCGGAGGCGCAGCTAACTGATTGTTTTGGAGAGGTGTTGTAAATGGGGCTTGCCCCGCGACCAGGCAGAGAACAACAAAAACTGCACTTAAAGCAGAGCCTGAACTGGTTGGATCATTGATCACATCGACGCAGCGACCAAAGCAATCCGTTTGCTCTTATCTCCCGATTGGGAGGGTTGCACAGGCAAGACCTTTGTAACCAGGGCGATTAACAAAAACAAAAAGCCCGCAATCAATAATAAAAATAGAGCACGCAACTAATTCTGGGGGAGCTTCGGCTCCCCTTGTGGTTTCTGCGATTTAACAAATCCCCTCGCAACCGTCTAAACCGAGCCTCTTACAGCTATTTATGCTTACGGCTTGCAGCTTCGCTCGCAAGAGCGGCTAAGCGTCCTACACCATCCCCTGACTAAATGCTAGAATCCCCGCCCATCATGCGGTCATTCTTCGTTTTGGCCGAACATTCCTTCAAACAGTGCATCCCATGCTGAAGAAGCTGTTCCAGTCATTCCGTTCTCCCAAGCGTCGTACGCAACAACTGCGCAGCACCCCTGAAGTGCTCAACAGCAGCCAACACTCGCTGCAACGTGCCCAGTTCAGCCGCTACGCGGTCAATATCGTCGAACGCCTGCAGAACGCCGGTTACCAGGCCTATCTGGTTGGCGGTTGCGTACGCGACATGCTGCTCAATATCACGCCAAAAGACTTTGACGTCGCCACCAGCGCCACGCCCGAGCAAGTGCGCGCCGAATTTCGCAATGCGCGAATCATCGGTCGTCGTTTCAAGTTGGTGCATATCCACTTTGGCCGCGAAATCATTGAAGTCGCGACCTTCCGTGCCAATCACCCGCAAAACGACGAAGAGGAAGACAGCAACCAGTCCTCGCGTAACGAAAGCGGGCGCATCTTGCGCGACAACGTCTACGGCACGCTTGAAGAAGACGCCCAGCGTCGTGACTTCACGATCAACGCCCTGTACTACGACCCGGTCAGCGAGCGCATCCTCGATTACGCCAATGGCGTACACGATATCCGCAACCGCTTGCTGCGCCTGATTGGCGACCCGCAACAGCGCTACCAGGAAGATCCGGTGCGCATGCTGCGCGCTGTGCGTTTTGCCGCCAAGCTCAACTTTGGCATCGAAAAGCACACCGCAGAGCCGATCCGCGAACTGGCGCCCATGCTGCGCGAAATCCCTTCGGCGCGCCTGTTCGAAGAAGTCCTCAAGCTGTTCCTCTCGGGTAACGCTTCAGACACCTTCGAAATGCTGGTTGACCTCGAGTTGTTCGACCCTCTGTTCCCGGCCAGCGCCGAAGCACTGGAGCACAACCCGACGTACACCCACACCCTGATCAGCGAGGCCCTGCGCAACACTGATCTGCGCATCAAACAGGGTAAACCGGTGACCCCGGCCTTCCTGTTTGCCGCCCTGTTGTGGCCCGCGTTGCCTGCACGGGTATTGCGCCTGCAAGATCAAGGCATGCCGCCAATTCCTGCCATGCAGGAAGCCGCCCATGAACTGATCGCCGAGCAATGCCAGCGTATTGCCATTCCCAAGCGTTTCACCATGCCGATCCGCGAGATCTGGGACATGCAGGAGCGCCTGCCACGTCGCAGTGGCAAGCGTGCCGATATGCTGCTCGACAACCCGCGTTTCCGTGCCGGGTATGACTTCTTGCTATTGCGTGAAAGCGCAGGCGAGCAGACCAACGGCCTGGGCGAGTGGTGGACCGACTATCAGGACGCCAATGACAGCGTCCGCCGCGAGATGATCCGCGACCTGAGCAACGCCAAGGATGACGGTACCGGCCCTGCACCGCGCAAACGTCGCCGCACCGGCGGTGCCAAGCGCAAACGTAGTGCCGCAGCGGACGAGTAAGCGATGGAACGTGTCTACATTGGAATGGGCAGCAATCTGGCTGACCCGGCAGATCAGTTGCGCAGTGCCGTAGAGGCCCTGGCGCAATTGCCCGAGTCCCGATTTGTCGGGGTTTCGGCGTTCTATCAAAGCGACTCGCTGCTGCCCGGCCAGCCGCGCTACACCAATGCCGTAGCGGCCATCGACAGTTCGCTGGCGCCGCTTGACCTGCTCGATGCCCTGCAGGCCATCGAACTGGACCAGGGACGCGAGCGCCTGGAGCGTTGGGGCCCACGCACCCTGGACCTGGATATCCTGCTGTTCGGCGATCGCCTGATCGACGAGCCCCGCCTCAAAGTCCCGCATTACCACATGCACGCCCGGCCTTTTGTGCTTTACCCGCTGGCCGAGCTGGCGCCGGCATCGCTGAAACTCTCCGATGGCCGCACGCTTGCGCAATTGCTGGATGACTGCCCATTTATCGGGCTTGAGCGAATCCCCTCTTAAGCTGAATCGAATCAATACCCGGGTAACACCATTGCGGTAACACCCGGAATTGACTTCCAGTGCCCTCGTCACGACTATAGGCATCCCGCTGCCATCCACTGGATGGCGCAATGTGAAAAGCAGGCTGTATACGCGCCCTCTATAAAGGTGTGCCTGTTCATAACGATGAATCACACGCGTTACTCGCAGTGGTTATCACACTGCCTGACGAGGATCCTTTTCATGCCAGCTATTACCCTGACCACCCTGCAAAGCCTTAAGCAAAAAGGTGAAAAAATCACCATGCTGACGTGCTATGACGCCACCTTCGCCCACGCCTGCAATCAAGCCGGTGTTGAAGTGCTGCTGGTAGGCGACTCCCTGGGCATGGTTCTCCAAGGGCATGACAGCACATTGCCTGTAACCACCGCCGACATGGCCTACCACGTGGCCTGCGTCAAACGCGGTAACCAGGACGCACTGATCCTGGCGGACATGGCCTTCATGGCCAACGCCACCCTGGAGCAAAGCCTGAACAACAGCGCGGTGCTGATGAAGGCCGGTGCCCACATGGTCAAGGTCGAAGGCGCCGTGTGGCTTGCCGAATCGATTCGGGCCATGACCGAACGCGGCATTCCCGTGTGCGCACACATGGGCCTGACCCCACAGACCGTGAATGTCCTGGGTGGCTACAAGGTGCAAGGGCGCAACGAAAACCAGGCCCGGCAGATGCGCGCCGATGCCATTGCCCTTGAGCAGGCAGGAGCAGCCATGCTGCTGCTGGAATGCGTACCCAGCGAGCTGGCCAAAGAAATCACCCACGCGGTCAAAATTCCGGTCATCGGCATTGGTGCCGGTAGCGACACCGACGGCCAGGTCCTGGTGCTGCACGACATGCTGGGCCTTTCGCTGACCGGCCGCGTGCCCAAGTTCGTGAAAAACTTCATGACCGGCCAGCCCGATATCCTGTCCGCCCTGCGCGCCTACGTTACTGAAGTCAAAGCCGTCAGCTTTCCTGCTACCGAACACGGATTCTCTGCATGAACACAGTTAAAACCGTTCGCGAACTGCGCGCCGTCATCGCCCGTGCACGCCGTGAAGGCAAACAGATAGCACTGGTTCCGACCATGGGCAATCTGCACAGTGGCCATGGCGCACTGGTCACCACCGCCGCGCAACAGGCCGACTTTGTGGTGGCGAGCATATTCGTCAACCCGCTGCAATTTGGCGCCAATGAAGACCTGGATACCTATCCACGCACCTTGGCTGCCGACCAGGAAAGGCTTCTGCAAGCAGGCTGTGACTTGCTGTTTGCCCCGACCGTAGAAGAGATGTACCCCAACGGCATGGATGGCCTGACCCGGGTTACCGCCGCCAAATTGAGCAATGAACTGTGCGGCAGCCGTCGCCCGGGGCATTTTGATGGCGTGACCACGGTGGTAAGCAAGCTGTTCAACATGGTTCAGCCCGATCTGGCGATCTTTGGCCAAAAGGACTACCAGCAGTTGGCAGTTATTCGTGCGATGGTCAACGACCTCAATTTCCCGATCCAGATCATCAGCGAACCCACCGTACGCGCCGAAGACGGCCTGGCCCTGTCTTCGCGCAATGGTTACCTGAGCGAAGAGCAGCGAGCCCTGGCGCCAGCCCTGTACCGTCACCTGAGTGAAATGGCGCGCGCCATCGAAGCCGGTGAACGCGACTACCCGGCACTGGTCAGCCATCATCTGGCGCAAATCGAAGCCATTGGCTTTCGCCCGGACTACCTTGAGGTGCGTCAGGCGCAGACCTTGCTGCCGGCTCAAGCGACTGATCGCGACCTGGTCATTCTGGTTGCGGCCTTCCTGGGCGCCACCCGCTTGATCGACAACGTACATCTGAATCTCGACAGCGCGCTCTGACAGAGTCGCCTGTGCGGAACCGCGGAATGACCCGCACTCCATAAAGAAACACTGAAACGTTTCACCTGCTGTGACGTAACTGTGACAAAAGTTACTTCTCGCGGTCAGACAAAGCCAAGACAGAAGCAGGCGCGAAGGTTACTGTAATCGCCCTGCTTCCAGTTAACGTGCAGAATCAGACCGACCGAACGCCTGAACAAGAAAAAACAGGTGCAGGTGTTTTCAGTGTCCAAAGGCAGTTCAAGCAAAAAGGATATCCGCAGCGATGGCGTACTACCGCACCCCTCACGACGTTACCGCTCTGCCCGCCTGGCAGGCGTTGAAACTTCACCGCGCCGGCATGCAGAACTTCAGCATGCGTGACGCGTTTAACAGCAACCCGAAACGTTTTGAAGAATTCACCCTGAGCAGCTGCGGGCTGTTTCTGGATTACTCGAAAAATCTGATCACCAACGAGACCCGCGACCTGCTGGTCAATCTCGCCAACGAGGTCGACCTCAAAGGCGCGATCAAGTCGCTGTTCGGCGGTGAAATCGTCAACGCCTCCGAAGGTCGCCCGGCCTTGCACACCGCGCTGCGTCGCCCGGTTGCCGACAAACTGTCGGTCAACGGCGTGAACATCATGCCCGAGGTGCATAAAGTCCTGAACCAGATGACCGAGCTGGTCGGCCGGATTCACGACGGTCTGTGGCGCGGTTACACCGAGAAGCCAATCACCGACATCGTCAATATCGGCATCGGCGGCTCGTTCCTCGGCCCTGAGCTGGTTTCTGAAGCGTTGCTGTCCTACGCGCAAAAAGGTGTGCGCTGCCATTACCTGGCGAACATCGACGGCAGTGAGTTCCATGAACTGACCGCAAAACTGCGCGCTGAAACCACGCTGTTTATTGTTTCGTCAAAGTCCTTCAATACCCTCGAAACCCTGAAAAACGCCCAGGCGGCACGAGCCTGGTACCTCGCCCAGGGCGGTTCGGAAGCTGAGCTGCATCGCCACTTTATCGCCGTATCGAGCAACAACGCGGCAGCCGTGGCATTCGGCATTCGTGAAGAGAACATCTTCCCGATGTGGGACTGGGTCGGCGGGCGTTACTCGCTGTGGTCGGCCATCGGTTTGCCAATTGCCCTGGCCATCGGCATGTCCAACTTCAAAGAGCTGCTGTCCGGTGCCTACAGCATGGACCAGCACTTCCAGACTGCTCCGTTCGAGCAGAACATGCCGGTACTGATGGCCGCACTGGGCGTGTGGTATGGCAACTTCTGGGGCGCGCAAAGCCACGCGATCCTGCCGTACGACCACTACCTGCGCAACATCACCAAGCACTTGCAACAGCTGGACATGGAATCCAACGGCAAGAGCGTTCGCCAGGACGGCACTCCGGTGTCAACCGATACTGGCCCGGTGATCTGGGGCGGCGTGGGCTGCAACGGTCAGCATGCGTATCACCAATTGCTGCACCAGGGCACTCAACTGATCCCGGCCGACTTTATCGTGCCGATCGTCAGCTTCAATCCGGTGTCCGACCACCATCAATGGCTGTATGCCAACTGCCTGTCGCAAAGCCAGGCGCTGATGCTGGGTAAAACCCGCGCAGAAGCTGAAGCTGAATTGCGCGACAAGGGCATGAGCGAAGAAGAGGTGCAGAAACTGGCACCGCACAAGGTGATCCCGGGCAACCGTCCGAGCAACACCCTGGTGGTTGAACGTATCAGCCCGCGTCGCCTGGGCGCACTGGTGGCGCTGTACGAGCACAAGGTCTTTGTGCAAAGCGTGATCTGGGGCATCAACGCCTTCGACCAATGGGGCGTTGAGCTGGGCAAGGAGCTGGGCAAGGGCGTCTACAACCGCCTGACCGGCATCCAGGAAGAGCCTGCCGATGATGCATCGACCCAAGGTCTGATCAACTACTTCCGCGGCCGTCATCGCGGTTGATTGATAGCCAGCCAGTTTTCATCGACTGGCTGGCACCATCGAGAAAGGCATAATGGAATTTATCCGCCGCCCCATCGAGCGCCAGATCATGAGCCTGACCGGGCTTTCCCTCGGCAAGCTCGACCTCGAAAACCCCAAGGGCGACCCCGGCCTGTTCGGCCCGGACTCCATCAGTTGGCAGGTACACGGTGATTTCACCAGCATGCTGATTGGCGGCATCAGCGCCTTGATGCTGCAAGCCTTGCACCCACTGGCCCTGGCCGGGGTGTGGGACCACTCCAATTTCCGTGAAGACATGCTGGGTCGGCTACGCCGTACCGGGCAGTTCATTTCAGGCACAACCTTCGGCGCCAGCGGCGATGCCAACTGGCTGATCGACAAGGTACGCACCATCCACCTGCAGGTTACCGGCACCGGCCTCGATGGCCGCCCCTATGCCGCCAGCGATCCCGAATTGCTGACCTGGGTGCATGTGGCCGAAGTCAGCAATTTTCTCGCCGCCCACCTGCGCTATCGCAACCCGCATTTATCCGCTGAAGATCAGGACCGCTACTACGACGAAATCGCCGTGATCGCTGAACGCCTGGGCGCCACCAACGTACCGCGCTCACGTCAGCAAGTAGCCGACTACCTTGACACCATCCGCCCGCAATTGCTGTGCGATGAGCGCAGCCGTGAAGTCATTCGCCTGCTGCTCAACGCCCCTGCTCCCAGCCTGCTGGCCAAACCTTTTGGCACACTGATGATGCAGGCCGGGATCGACTTGCTGCCCGACTGGGCCAGCGACCAGCTGGGGCTGCATCAAGGCCCGATGGTTCGCAAACTGGTACGGGCCGGGGTGAACAGCACCGCACCGATTCTACGTTGGGCCGTGCGCAACGGCTCGGTACAGCGGGCGCGACGGCGCATGGGGCTTGGCTGAAAACCGCTACGTTGCCATCGCGGGCAGGCCCGCTCCTACAGGATCTGCGGTGCTCTTGTGGGAGCGGGCCTGCCCGCGATGAACTCAACACCGATTTATGCCACCATGCCCGCCTGAATCCGGACACAACACTCCAAGAATAATGAGGACTCAAGCAATGCAAGACGTCGTAATCGTTGCGGCTACCCGCACCGCCGTTGGCAGCTTTCAAGGTTCCCTGGCCCATGTAACAGCCGTGGATCTGGGTGCCGCAGTCATTCGCCAGTTACTCGCGAAAACCGGCCTGGATGGCGCCCAGGTCGACGAAGTGATCATGGGCCAGGTACTGACCGCCGGTGCCGGGCAAAACCCTGCCCGCCAGGCGGCAATCAAGGCCGGGCTGCCTTTTGCAGTACCGGCACTGACCCTGAACAAAGTCTGCGGTTCGGGCCTCAAGGCCCTGCACCTGGGGGCCCAGGCCATTCGTTGCGGTGATGCAGAGGTGATCATCGCCGGTGGCCAGGAAAACATGAGCCTGTCCAATTACATCATGCCCGGCGCCCGCACCGGTTTGCGCATGGGCCACAGTCAGATCGTCGACACCATGATCAGTGATGGCCTGTGGGATGCATTCAACGATTACCACATGGGCATCACCGCCGAGAACCTTGTGGATAAATACGACATCAGCCGAGAAGCGCAGGACGCCTTTGCCGCAGCTTCACAGCAGAAAGCTTCGGCGGCCATTGCAGCCGGGCGTTTTGTCGATGAAATCACGCCCGTCCTGATCCCGCAGCGCAAAGGCGACCCGATCCCATTCACCACCGACGAGCAACCACGCGCGAGCACCACGGCCGAGTCGTTGGCCAAACTGCGTCCTGCATTCAAAAAGGACGGTTCTGTCACCGCGGGTAACGCCTCTTCACTCAATGACGGTGCAGCCGCCGTGCTACTGATGAGCGCCGCCAAGGCCAAGGCCCTGGGCTTGCCGGTGCTGGCCAGAATCGCGGCCTACGCCAATGCCGGCGTCGACCCGGCCATCATGGGCATCGGCCCGGTCAGTGCTACCCAGCGCTGCCTGAGCAAAGCCGGCTGGACGTTGCAGCAACTGGACCTGATCGAAGCCAACGAAGCGTTCGCCGCGCAAGCGCTGGCCGTGGGCCAGGAATTGAACTGGGACGCGAGCAAGGTCAACGTCAACGGCGGCGCAATTGCCATTGGCCACCCGATTGGTGCCTCGGGCTGCCGTATCCTGGTGACCCTGCTCCACGAAATGCTCAAGCGCGACGCCAAAAAAGGCCTGGCCACCTTGTGCATCGGCGGCGGTCAGGGCGTAGCGCTGGCGATCGAGCGGGATTAACCACACACCCTGTGGGAGCGGGCTTGCCCGCGATGCAGGCTACTCGGTCTGTCGGTCAAGCCGCGCGGATACCATCGCGAGCAAGCTCGCTCCCACACTGAAGTTTCGTACATCCTATTCTGCTAAACTGCCGCGCCTTATCTGTCCCCCAAGGCGCAACGCATGTCCTCCTTGAATCAGGCGCTGCGCGCCGCCCTCGATAACCGTAAAGACTTGTTGCCCGAGCTGCACGCCCAGGGCACCGACTGTTATCGCCTGTTCCACGGCAGCCAGGAAGGCGCCGGCGGCCTGACCATCGACCGTTACGGCCCGCAACTGCTGGTGCAAAGCTTTCATCAACGCCTGGAGCGCGATGACTTGCTGCAACTGCACGAAGCCATCAATCGCCACCTGGGCCTCGACCTGCTGCTGGTCTACAACGACCGCTCTCAGGGTAACTCGCGTATCGACCGCGATGACACTGTGTACCGCGCCGAAGACGCAGCCCTTCAAGACACCGTCGGTCACGAATGGGGTCTCAAGTACCGGGTGCGCGGCCGCCATGCCGGGCAAGACCCGCTGCTGTTCCTCGACCTGCGCAACGCCCGTGGCTGGGTCAAGCAGCACAGTGCCGGCAAAAGCGTACTCAACCTGTTCTCCTACACCTGCGGCGTAGGCCTGAGTGCTGCTGCGGGTGGTGCCAGTGAAGTCTGTAACCTCGACTTCGCCGAAGGCAATCTGGCAGTTGGCCGCGAAAACGGCCTGCTGAACCCTGAACTGCCGAAGATGAAGTTTGTGCAATCGGATTATTTTGCGGCCATCCGCCAACTGGCCGGTTTGCCGATCATCCAGCGCCGCCACAAGCTGCCCGCCTACCCGCGCATGGATCAGCGTGAATACGACCTGGTGTTGCTCGACCCGCCAGCCTGGGCCAAGAGCGCATTCGGCACGGTCGATCTGCTGCGCGACTACCAAAGCCTGCTCAAGCCTGCTGTCCTGACCACCGCACCGGACGGCGTGCTGATCTGCTGCAATAACCTGGCAAAGGTCAGCATGGATGACTGGCGCGAACAGGTTTTGCGTTGTGCCGAGAAAGCCGGACGCCCGGTCCGCGACTGGCAGGTCATGACCCCGGCCAGCGATTTCCCCTCCATGGACCAGCAGCCGCCGCTGAAAACCTTGATCCTTCAGTTTTAATCCATTCTCCAAATACGGCGTTCGTCTCGGAACCAGAAACGCGTGCCATACTCCAAGGCACTTCCGACTGCTATAGACGACGCCCCACATGCTCAAAGGATTGATCCGCGCCCTTGGCGCCGTGCTGATTGCCATCGCACTTTACAGCGTGCTTGGCTTCCTGATCTTGCCGGGCATTGGCCTGCGCATCATCAACCAGCAACTGGCCAACTACGCCACGGTGCCCGCCAGGCTCGACAGGCTGGAGTTCAACCCCTTCAGCCTTGAGCTGACACTGTGGGGCCTGCGGATCGGCGAGCCGGGCAAGGAGCAGGTCGGCTTCGAGCGGCTCTACACCAATCTGCAATCCGACAGCCTGTGGACAAAAGCCCTGCACCTGGCCGATGTGCAACTGGACAAGCCCAAGACCGAGCTGCTGTTCAACAAGGACGGTACGCTCAACCTGACTCAGCTGTTCAAGCTGCCCGCCAGTGAACCGACGCAGACCGACCCGAACAGCAAACCGTTCCCGATGCGCATTGACAACATCAAGCTGGCAGGCGGCTATCTGCACTTCACCGATATGCGCCCAAGCGAACCCATCGAGTTTTTGTATGACTCGATGGACCTGGAGCTGAAAAACCTTAGCACTCTGCCCGATGACAACGCCGACATGACCCTGGTGGCTGCAGGCCCGGCGGGCGGGCGTATTGACTGGACCGGCACGCTGAGCCTGGTGCCCATTACCTCGACCGGCAAACTGAAAGTCACCGATGGCAAGATGAAGGTCTGGTGGCCCTATGTACGCGATGCGTTGCCGCTGGCACTTGAAGACGGCGTGTTGAATTTCAGCACCGACTACACCCTGAACCTGTCCAAAGAAACCGAGATGGTGCTGAGCAACGCCACGGCCAGCATCGCGCCACTCAGGATCAATGCGCCGGATGGCCGCCCCCTGGTCCGCCTGGAACGCCTGGATGTCAGTGACACCCGAGTCGATCTGGCGAAGCAGCAAGTGGTCGTCGGCAAGATCAACAGCCAGAACCTTGAAACCTGGGCGGCCCGGGAAAAAGATGGCCAGCTTGACTGGCAAAAGCTGTTTGCCAGCCAACCGGCAAAAGCACCGAGCAAAACCGATGAAGTGGTAACCGTTGAAGCACCAAAAGCAGCGCCAGTGGCCCCCAGCAAGCCGTGGGAAGTCCTGCTCAAGGATGTAAACCTGCGCGACTATCGCGTCCACCTGGCCGATAAAGAGCCCAACACCCCCGTGGCGCTGGATATCGGCCCGCTGAACCTGAACCTGAAAAACTTCGACAGCCTGAACCGCTCGCCCTTCTCCCTCAACCTCGATACCGGCGTGGGCAAACAAGGCCAACTCACCGCCAGCGGCGATGTCAATCTGAGCCCGGTCAGTGCCCGGCTCAAGGTCACGACCAAAGACATCGACCTGCGTATTGCCCAGGCCTATATCGATCCCTTTATCCGCCTTGAACTGCGCAGCGGCATGCTCGGCAGCGACCTGGCGGTCAACCTCAAAAGTACCGAGCCGCTGGCCTTTACCGTTGAGGGCCGTGCGCAGGTCGATCAACTGCACACGCTGGATACACTCAAAGATCGCGACTTCCTCAAGTGGCAAAAACTGGTGCTGGACGACGTGAAATACCAGCACGGCGATAGCTTGTCGGTTACCAGGGTCAACTTCGAGAAGCCGTACGTGCGCTTCATGATCAACGACGACCGCACCACCAATATCGATGACCTGCTGATCCCACAACCCGCAGGCAGCACCGCCAAGAGCACCGCCAGCAAGGGCAAGCCGCTGGGCATTCATATCGGCGCGATTGCGATCAACGACGGCTCGGCCAACTTTGCCGACTTCAGCCTGACACCCAACTTCCAGACGGCCGTTCAACAACTCAACGGACAGATCGGCACCATCGATAGCCGCAATGCCAAGCCTGCACCGGTGAACATTGCAGGCAAGGTGGATCGCTATGCACCAGTGACCATCAAGGGCAGCGTCAACCCATTCGACCCGATGGCCAGCCTGGATATCGCCACCAGCTTCAAGCGTGTCGAACTGACGACATTGACGCCCTACTCCGGCAAGTTTGCCGGCTACCGTATCCGCAAGGGTCGTCTGAACCTTGATCTGCACTACATGATCACCAAGGGTCAGCTCAAGGCCGAGAACAAACTGGTGGTCGAGCAATTGCAACTTGGGGAAAAGGTCGACAGCCCGGATGCAGTAGACCTGCCGATCAAGCTGGCAATTGCATTGCTCAAGGATACCGACGGCAAAATCTCCATCGAGCTGCCGATCAGCGGCGACCTCAACAACCCGCAATTCAGCGTGATGCCGATTATCTGGCAGACCGTGCGCAACCTGGTGTTGCGTGCAGCTCAGGCGCCCTTCAAGTTCATTGGCGGGCTGATCAATGGCGGTGGTGCCGAAGACCTGGGTACAGTCTCATTCGCTCCAGGATCGAGCGAGCTGAGCCCGCAGGCACAAAAAGCCCTGAACACCCTGGCCCAGGCGCTGAAAGAGCGCCCGGCCCTGCGCCTGGAGATCGAAGGTACCGCCGCCCAGAGCAGCGATGGCCCACTTATCGCCAAAGAACGTCTTGAACGCGAGTTCCAGTACAACTACTACAAGATCCTTCAACGTCGTGGTGACAAAGTTCCTGCCAAAGCGGGATTGTTGACCGTGCCGGATGATGAGAAAGGTCCGTTGCTCGAAGGCATCTACCGCACCCGCCTTAAACAGCAACCGCCTGCCGAATGGAAAGACCTGAGCCGTGATGAGCGCGCTGCCAAGATGACTGCGGCACTGATCGACTTCTGGAGCAAAAGCGAAGTGCTGTTGCGTCAGCTTGGTCAGGACCGGGCCAGTAGCATCAAGGACTACCTGGTGGACAAGGGCGGGTTGGCGGACGATCGTGTGTACTTTATCGACGCCACCCTGGGTGAAGCTGAAAGTGATGGCCGGGTGATCTCGCCGCTGCATCTGGATAGTGAGTAATGCAGAACGTCGCTGCTACAAACTGGGAAAAAGTGATGGCTGAAAGCCCCTCACCCCAACCCTCTCCCGGAGGGAGAGGGAGCTGATCAGTGGAGACTTTGAGGCCGCATGCGGTCAGTTCCCTCTCCCTCCGGGAGAGGGCTAGGGTGAGGGGCTTTTGGTTGGGCTTGACCTGCAACAGAGTACCTCTAAGGGTTTTCTTACCCCCAACCCCAAATAGAACAGCCCCCGACGCAAGCGCCGGGGGCTGTAATGGCCACATCCGTGTGGCCGTCGCATGAACCTTTTCAACAATGTCTGCAGGCGTACTGCTTGAATCACCTGCTGATCCTTGTTCCCC
>Ga0302347_1001748_pt1 | contig 24831 bp, 19 predicted proteins | sample PhyWR1_FD_202178 | JGI IMG/M metagenome (GOLD analysis project Ga0302347, IMG submission 202178) | Leaf surface microbial communities from wheat plants in UC Gill Tract Community Farm, Albany, California, United States - DLSL W.R1 (v2)... | ecosystem: Host-associated > Plants > Phyllosphere >...
CCTGATCATCACCGACGATTGCATCAACTGCGACGTCTGCGAACCCGAGTGCCCGAACGAGGCCATCTCCCAAGGCGAAGAGATCTACGTGATCGACCCTAACCTGTGCACCCAGTGCGTGGGCCATTACGACGAGCCGCAGTGCCAGCAGGTCTGCCCGGTCGACTGCATCCCGCTGGATGAAGCACACCCGGAAACCGAAGAACAGCTGATGGCCAAGTACCAGCGGATCACCGGCAAGGCCTGATATCAGGTCAGCCCTCATCGCCGGCAAGCCAGCTCCCACAGGGATATCACCGCTCTTGAGGGCTGTGCAGTATCTGTGGGAGCTGGCTTGCCGGCGATAGGGCCCTGAGCCTTAGCGCTGGCAGCGCGGGCAGAATACGCTGGCCCGCTGCCCCAGCTTGACCTCGCGCAACTCCGTGCCACACACCTTGCACGGCTGCCCGCCACGCCCGTACACAAACAGCTCCTGCTGGAAATACCCCGGCTGCCCGTCGCCCCCGATGAAGTCGCGCAGGGTGGTACCCCCTCGCTCGATCGCCGCCGCCAGCACCCGTTTGATCTCGATAGCCAGCTTCAGGTAGCGCGCCCGGGAAATCCCGCCCGCGGCCCGCCGTGGGTCGATACCTGCGGCAAACAGCGCCTCGGTGGCGTAGATGTTGCCCACCCCCACCACCACCGCGTTGTCCATGATGAACGGCTTCACCGCCATCGACCGCCCGCGCGACAGCTGGAACAGCCGCTCACCGTCGAACAGGTCGGTCAGTGGCTCCGGCCCCAGCCGCAACAGCAGTTCGTGATTCAGCGGGTCGGGGCTCCAGAGCATCGCGCCGAAGCGGCGCGGGTCGGTGTAGCGCAGCATCAGCCCCGACTCCAGCTCGATGTCGACGTGCTCATGCTTGGCCGCCGGTAGCCCCAGCTCGACCAGACGCAAGTTGCCCGACATGCCCAGATGGCTGATCAGGGTGCCGACCTCGGCATTGATCAGCAGGTATTTGGCGCGCCGCTCGACGCTGACGATGCGCTGGCCTGACAGGCGCACGTCCAGGTCTTCCGGGATCGGCCAGCGCAAGCGCCGGTCACGCACTACCACGCGGCTGACCCGCTGGCCCTCCAGATGTGGCGCGATACCGCGCCGGGTGGTTTCTACTTCGGGTAATTCCGGCATGTGTCAGTGCCCGCCCAGCTCGCGAATGTTCTGCTTGAGGTTTTCGAAATCGTATTCCGACAGGCCAATGTAATCGAGCACCAGCGGGCCGACCACATTCCATTCATGGTCCACGGCCTGGTTGCCCAGCACCCGATAGGATGCACAGATATGCTCGGCCATCTTCAGCACCGCGAGCAGGTTTTTCAGCTGGCTTTGGGTATTGCGCGAGGTATCGTCGCGGAACACCGCCAAGGCGTTGTGGTGGTTGGCGATAGCCGCAGTCAGGTGCTCGGGCAGGCGCCACGATTTGGCAGTGAAATAGCCGACCACCGAATGGTTGGTGTTGAACGCGCGGTTTTCGGTGTCGACCACCCGCGTGTCCCCATCGGCATTGGCGTAGGCTTGTTCCAGCACCTCCATGTAGTTGGGGAAGCGCTTGAGCATCAGCGGCACGCCGCAGTCGTGGAACAACCCCATCGTGTAAGCCTCGTCTGCTGCCTGGATGCCCGTGCGCTTGGCCAGGGTCAGGCAGGTCATCGCCACGTCCTGGGCGGTGTCCCAGAAACGGTTGAGGGTAACGATGGTTTCATCGCTCATCTCGCCCTTGATCGACTGGGCGTTGATCAGGTTGATGATGGAGCGGCTGCCCAGCAGATTCACCGCGCGCTGGATCGAACCGATCTTGTTGGAAAGGCCGAAATGCGCAGAGTTGACCAGCTTGAGCAAGGCGCCCGAGAGGCCCGGGTCCTGGGAAATCAGCTTGGCGATGGTTTCCAGGTCCGGGTCAGGCATGTACTGCTCGAACTGCAGGTCGACCATGATCTGCGGTTGCGGCGGGATGGTAATGCCTTGCAAGGCTTGCTGGATCTGTTCGGCGCTGAGTTCTTGGGACATGCGTGCACACTCGTTTAGGACGGGGGATTCTAACCCGGCAGCAGCAGCCGTGGCGCATGCCTTGTTCCCTTTGTCGAGGCCCTGCACCGATCAATGGGCAGACAGGCTATACTCCCGCTCTTTTTTCCCGGAGCGACGTCATGTCCCTGCCCAGCCTTCGCCTCAAAGCCAATGCCGACCGCCGCCTGCGCGCCGGACACCTGTGGGTCTACAGCAACGAAATCGACGTCAGCGCGACCCCGCTGCAAGGCTTTCAGGCCGGCCAGCAGGCCGTGCTCGAAGCGGCCAATGGCAAGCCGCTGGGCATCGTCGCACTGAGCCCGAACAACCTGATCTGCGCCCGGCTGCTGTCGCGCGATATCAAGCTGCCGCTGGACAAGTCGCTGCTGGTACACCGCCTGAACGTCGCCCTGTCCCTGCGCGAGCGCCTTTTCGACAAGCCGTGCTACCGCCTCGTCTACGGTGACTCCGACCTGTTGCCAGGCCTGGTGGTCGACCGTTTCTTCGACATCCTCGTGGTGCAACTGGCCTCGGCCACCATGGAAGCGCACAAGGATGACGTGATCGCGGCCCTGATCCAGGTGCTCAAGCCCAGCGGCATCCTGTTCAAGAACGATTCCGCAGCGCGCGACGCCGAAGGCCTGCAACGCTATGTCGAAACGGTCTACGGCGAAGTCCCGGACTGGGTCCCGCTGGAAGAAAACGGCGTCAGGTTCGAAGCCCCGGTACGCGAAGGCCAGAAGACCGGCTGGTTCTACGACCACCGCATGAACCGTGCGCGCCTGGCACCTTATGTGAAGGGCAAGCGCGTGCTCGACCTGTTCAGCTACATCGGTGGCTGGGGCGTGCAGGCCGGTGCGTTTGGCGCCAGCGAAGTGTTCTGCGTCGATGCCTCGGGCTTCGCCCTGGATGGCGTGGAGCGTAACGCGGCACTGAACGGCATCAGCGAGAAGCTGACCTGCATCGAAGGCGATGTGTTCGAAGCCCTGCGCGAGCTCAAGGCTGCCGAAGAGCGCTTCGACGTGATCATTGCCGACCCACCCGCCTTCATCAAGCGCAAGAAAGACCTGAAAAACGGTGAAGCCGCCTACCGCCGCCTGAACGAGCAAGCCATGCGCATGCTCAACAAGGATGGCATCCTGGTCAGTGCTTCTTGCTCGATGCACCTGCCGGAAGATGACCTGAACAACATCCTGCTGACCAGCGCCCGCCACCTGGACCGCAACCTGCAGCTGCTCGAGCGCGGCGGCCAGGGCCCGGACCACCCGGTGCACCCGGCCATTGCCGAAACCCGCTACATCAAGAGCATCACCTGCCGCCTGCTGCCGAACAGCTGATACACACTGACGCCACTGGGGCCGCATTGCGGCCCAGTGGTCGCTCAGATATCCAGCACGCAGGACGCAATCCCGAAGTGCACCAGCACATATGCGCGGTAATGGTTTCCTCGAATGCGGCGATACCCGCGCCCGAGAAAAGATTGCCAGATACCAGCAGCATCAGCCACCGCACCCGCTTGCGGTACAGCAGGCTGACGCGTCTCAGAAGCATCCTGCAAACCGCCGCTCATTTGACCAAAGCCACCGCCCAGACACATCGCCATTCCCTCGCCGCGCCAGCGGTGTAGAATCGGCCTATTCATCGCCAGTCATCCCCGGCGGGTTTATGAGCTCTGGCCAAGCACGCGGCGATCCCGTGGTGTCTTCGGCCCCATCCGTGCCAGTGGCAACCGGCCTGCGGCGCAAAGGAAAAGAGAAGCTCACTCCCCTTTATGTGACCTGATTAAGCCGCCAGGAGTGTTTCATGCCTGATTATCGTTCCAAGACTTCCACCCACGGCCGCAACATGGCCGGCGCCCGTGCCCTGTGGCGCGCCACCGGCATGAAGGACGACGATTTCAAGAAACCGATCATCGCCATCGCCAACTCGTTCACCCAGTTCGTCCCGGGCCACGTGCACCTGAAGGACCTGGGCCAGCTGGTCGCCCGTGAAATCGAACGCGCCGGTGGCGTGGCCAAGGAATTCAACACCATCGCGGTGGACGACGGCATCGCCATGGGCCACGACGGCATGCTGTACTCGCTGCCAAGCCGCGAGATCATTGCCGACGCCGTGGAATACATGGTCAATGCGCACTGCGCCGACGCCATCGTGTGCATTTCCAACTGCGACAAGATCACCCCCGGCATGCTGATGGCCGCCCTGCGCCTGAACATCCCGGTCATCTTCGTCTCCGGTGGCCCGATGGAGGCCGGCAAGACCAAGCTGGCCAGCCACGGCCTGGACCTGGTCGATGCCATGGTCATCGCTGCGGACTCCTCGGCTTCCGACGAAAAAGTCGCCGAGTACGAGCGTAGCGCCTGCCCGACCTGCGGTTCGTGCTCGGGTATGTTCACCGCCAACTCGATGAACTGCCTGACCGAAGCCCTGGGTCTGGCCTTGCCAGGCAACGGTTCGACCCTGGCCACCCACTCCGACCGCGAGCAGCTGTTCCTCACTGCCGGCCGCACCATCGTCGAGCTGTGCAAGCGCTACTACGGCGAAAACGACGCCTCCGTGCTGCCGCGCAGCATCGCCAACTTCAAGGCGTTCGAAAACGCCATGATGCTCGACATCGCCATGGGCGGTTCGACCAATACCATCCTGCACTTGCTGGCAGCAGCCCAGGAAGGCGAGGTCGAGTTCGACCTGCGCGACATCGACCGCCTGTCGCGCACGGTGCCGCAGCTGTGCAAGGTTGCGCCAAACATCCAGAAGTACCACATGGAAGACGTGCATCGCGCCGGCGGCATCTTCAGCATCCTCGGCTCGCTGGCCCGTGGCGGCCTGCTGCACACCGACCTGCCGACCGTGCACAGCAACAGCATGGAAGAAGCCATCGCCAAGTGGGACATCACCCAGACCGATGACGAAGCAGTGCACACCTTCTTCAAGGCAGGCCCTGCCGGCATCCCGACCCAGACTGCGTTCAGCCAGTCGACCCGTTGGGAAACCCTCGACGACGACCGTGAAAACGGCTGCATCCGCAGCTTTGAACACGCCTACTCGCAAGAGGGCGGCCTGGCCGTGCTGTACGGCAACATCGCCCTCGACGGGTGCGTGGTAAAAACCGCCGGTGTCGACGAGTCGATCCACGTGTTCGAAGGCAACGCGAAGATCTTCGAAAGCCAGGACAGCGCCGTACGCGGCATCCTTGCCGACGAAGTGCAGGCGGGCGACATCGTGATCATTCGCTACGAAGGCCCGAAAGGCGGCCCGGGCATGCAAGAAATGCTCTACCCGACCTCGTACCTGAAGTCCAAAGGCCTGGGCAAGGCGTGCGCGCTGCTCACCGACGGTCGCTTCTCGGGCGGTACCTCGGGCCTGTCGATCGGCCACGCCTCGCCGGAAGCTGCCGCAGGCGGTGCCATCGGCCTGGTGCGCGACGGCGACAAGGTGCTGATCGACATCCCCAACCGTTCGATCAACTTGCTGGTCAGTGACGAAGAGCTGGCTCAGCGTCGTATCGAGCAGGACAAGAAGGGCTGGAAACCGGTTGAAGTTCGCCCACGCAAGGTGACTACCGCGCTGAAGGCTTATGCCCTGCTGGCGACCAGTGCCGACAAGGGTGCTGTGCGTAACAAGGCGATGCTCGAAGGGCTCTGAAGCTCTCTCTGGCGGAAATGAGAAACCGGCGCCTTGAGCGCCGGTTTTTTTATGCCTGTGCCGGCCTCTTCGCGGGTAAACCCGCTCCCACAGGTACTGCACAGATTTCAGATGCTGTGGAGTACCTGTGGGAGCTGGCTTGCCGGCGATAGGGCCAGTACAGGCAACACAACAATTACTGAATCTGCTCCGGCGTCACGATCACCCAGTTCTTGTCCGCCGTCACCGGCAATCCTTCCCTGGCCTGCGCCGCCGCGTTCCTGGCAATCATCCCGTTCAGCTGGTCCATGTACTTGGCCTTGCGGTTTATCCACAAGTGGATGCCACCCTTGCTCACGTCCACGCCATGAAACTGCATGTAGCCGTCACTGGTCGGCGTATCACCGCCCACCAGCACCGGCTTCTTCCACTCATCGATATAGGTCAGGATCGCTGCCTGCTTGCCCGCCATCCAGGTGGCCGGGGTCCACAGGTACGGGGTCAGCTCCAGCCCCTGATTGGCCTTGGCATCGTATTGCCCGGCGCTGATCTGCTTGCGCGCGGTGGTCAGCTGGCCGCTGGCCCTGTCCTTGAGCAGCAGGCTTACGCCAATCACGTTCTGCGGCTTCACGTTGTAGCCGTACTTAGGGTCCGAGGCGACCATGCGCACCAGCTCCTCGGAGGCGGCAGAAACCACATAGACCTCGATACCGTTCTCCATCAGCTTGTTGTACAACTCGGCCTGGCCCTTGAAGACCTTGGGCGGCTGTACCTCGATGGCCTTGACCTGATCCCCTTCGTAATAGGTACTGGGGATCGGCTGGGCGGTGGCCATCAGCTCATCTACCTGCACCTTCAGCTCCTGCAGGGTAAAGCCGGAGAACACCTGGGCCACCCACGGGTAGCAGACCATGTCGTCCACTTCGCACAGCCGGTAGTAGTAGCTGAAAAGGCTTTCCTTGTGCTCGGCGGTATCCTTGAATGGCATCAGTTTCAGCGAAGGGTCGAGTTTCTCACGGCTTAGCAGGCCCTTGTTTTCCATGAAAGGCAGCAACGCCTCTTCAAGGTCGTAGCGGTAACTGGTGTTGTCCATGTCGAACACCGCGTAATTGCCTTGGTTGGCATTGGCAGCAATCATGCTGTCGAGCTGCCTGGCAGCCTCGGCGGGCCAATGCTTGAGCTCGGTGGCATAGGTTTCGAGGCTGAACAGCACGGACAGACTGAGAGCGACAGCTTTCGCAGCGAACTTCATGGCCGAATCTCCTGAAATGACCCAGAAACGCTAGTGCAACAATCCCTGCCAACAACCTTCGTTAGCGACCCCTATGCAGCTGTAAACGCCGCGTTCATTGCAATCCGCGACAGGCCGTTATTCCATAAACGACTATGCAAATTCCATTTGGGTATAAATTCGTTTGTTTTCAGCCTGTTAGCATTTCCGTTCGCAATCGCTCACAGAGGCGATGCCTCATCTGCTTTTTTCTGCTGGAGCTTCAATGAACCTGCCGCTGTCTCTTAACCTGCTGGCGTTCCTGGCCCTGCTGCTGGGCCTGGCACAAACCCGCCGCACCGACTGGAGCCTGGCCAAGAAGGTACTGCTGGGCCTGGTGCTGGGCGTGGTCTTCGGCCTGGCCCTGCATACGGTCTATGGTGCTGGCCACCCGGTGCTCAAAGCCACCATCGCCTGGCTTGACCTGGTGGGCAACGGCTATGTCGGCCTGTTGCAGATGATCGTCATGCCACTGATCTTCGCCTCGATCCTCAGTGCCGTTGCCCGCCTGCACAACGCGTCGTCGCTGGGCCGCATCAGCGTGCTGAGCATCGGCACCCTGCTGCTGACCACCGCCATTGCCGCACTGATCGGCATCGTCCTCACCAACCTGTTCGGCCTCAGTGCCGAAGGCCTGGTGGCCGGCGTGCAGGAAAGCGCGCGCATGCAGGTCATCCACAGCGACTACGCGGGCAAGGTCGCCGACCTCAACATCCCGCAGCTGCTGCTGTCGTTCATCCCCAGCAACCCGGTGGGTGACCTGGCACGGGCCAAGCCGACCTCGATCATCAGCGTGGTGATCTTCGCCGTGTTCGTCGGCCTGGCCGCATTGCAGCTGATCAAGGATGACGCCGAGAAAGGCGCACGCGCCTTGTCGGCCATCGACACCCTGCAGGCCTGGGTAATGCGCCTGGTACGGGTGGTGATGAAGCTGACCCCGTATGGCGTACTGGCCCTGATGACCAAGGTCGTGGCCAGCTCCAACATGGAAGACATCCTCAAGCTGGGCAGCTTCGTGGTGGTTTCGTACCTGGGCCTTGGGCTGATGTTCGTGGTGCATGCCGTCATCCTGGCTGCGACCGGGGTGAGCCCGCTGCGCTTCTTCCGCAAGGTGTGGCCAGTGCTGACCTTCGCCTTCACCAGCCGCTCCAGCGCCGCCAGCATTCCGCTGAATATCGAAGCGCAGACTCGCCGCCTGGGCGTGCCACAGTCCATCGCCAGCTTCAGCGCCTCGTTCGGCACCACCATCGGCCAGAACGGCTGCGCCGGGCTCTATCCCGCCATGTTGGCGGTGATGGTGGCGCCGGCGGTTGGCATCGACACCTTCGACCCGCTGTGGATCGCCACGCTGGTGGCCATCGTCACCCTGAGTTCGGCCGGGGTTGCCGGGGTAGGCGGCGGCGCCACGTTCGCCGCGCTGATCGTGCTGCCGGCCATGGGCTTGCCGGTTGAACTGGTGGCGTTGCTGATTTCCGTGGAACCGCTGATCGACATGGGCCGCACGGCACTGAACGTGAACGGTTCGATGACTGCGGGCGTGGTAACCAGCCAGCTGCTGAAAGAAACCGACAAGGACGTGCTGGCAGGCGATGAGCATGCCGAGCTGAGTCATTCCTGACGGGTGGCCGGGGCTGCTTTGCAGCCCCAATATCCAGTAACGCAATGGCATGGGAAGCGAGCAACAGCTGGCTACGGGCGCCGCTATACTTCAGCCTGGGCTTTGCGAATACTCCGAGGGGAAGGACCTGCCCATGCACTCGCAAGACATGACCCAGGCCGAAGCCGAAAAGATTCGGGTTGAAGTCGCCAAGATCCGCGTCGAGGTGGACAAACTGATCGCCGAGACGCGCAAGCTGAATGCTGAAGCCGTCAAAATGACCCGCGAAACCTTCTGGTATCCGGTTGCCATTGCTGTCGGATTCGTCACCACGGTCGCTACTGTCACCGCAGTAATCATCAAGCTGCTCACCTGAGCGCCCCCGGTAAGAGCGGCGGTACGGCGATCCGATTTGCCCGCCAAGGGCTGCAAAGCAGCCCCGGCACCATCAAACCTTGTCCCAAACCTCGAAGTGATACCCAGGCTTCCCTTCTTCAGCCTGTGCCGCGCTCGAAGTCAGCTGCCACTGGCCCTGGTCAAACTCAGGGAACCAGGCATCTCCTGCCGGCGACAGTTCCACCCGCGTCAGGTACATGCGGCTGACCAGCCCCTTCTCCAGCGCCTGCCCATACAGCTGCGCCCCGCCAATCAGCATCAACTCATCGACTCCGTGCTCCCGCGCCCACTGCTCGGCCCGCACCAGCGCCTGCTCCAGCGAGCCAAACACTTCGGCCCCCGCCAGTTCCAGCCCCGGCTGGCGGCTGACGACGATATTCAACCGCCCGGGCAGCGGCCGGCCCAGCGAGTCCCAGGTCTTGCGACCCATGATGATCGGCTTGCCCAGGGTGGTGGCCTTGAAGTACTTGAAATCCCCTGGCAAGTGCCAGGGCATGGAGTTGTCGATGCCGATCACGCGGTTCTCGGCGTGAGCCGCGATCAGGCTGAGGGGGAGTGATGTATTCATGCGGGCGAGGATAGCACCGGGCGTGTGGGTTATGCTTCTGCCCTGACCTGTGCAATGGAAGACCTTGTGACTGCACCCACTCCACTGGACAAGCGCTGGCTCACCGAAGCGGTACGCCTGCGCGAGGAACATGCCGGCCCCCTGGAGGACCAGGAAGCCAACCGCCGCGCCCGCCAGGCAGGCGGCGACCTGGCGAGCCGCATCGAAACCCGGGCGCTGTTCCTGGCCGAACGCGACGGCATCACTACAGCCCTGCGTCACTGGAAACAGGGCGCGCGCCTGGCGCTACTGGCCTTGCTACTGATGGCGATACTCAGCGGCGCCGGGCTGGCGCTGGCTGCGTTGGGTGACGGGCAGCGCCCGGTAAATGTGTTCTGGGCGCTGGGCAGCCTGCTCGGGCTGAACCTGCTTATGCTGCTGGGCTGGGCAATCGGCTTTGCCCTCAGCGGCGAGCATGGCGCAGGGCTGGGGCGCCTGTGGCTGTGGCTGAGCGAACGCTTTGCCCGCGACGCCAAGGCCGCGCACCTGGCGCCGGCGCTGCTGGTGCTGCTGCAGCGCCAGCGGCTCACCCGCTGGCTGCTTGGCCTGCTGGTACATGGCCTGTGGCTGCTGGCGATGCTCACGGCACTCGGCATGCTGCTGGCCTTGCTGGCCACCCGCCGCTACGGTTTTGTCTGGGAAACCACCCTGCTCGCGGCCGACCCGTTTATCCACCTGACGCAGGCCTTGGGCGCCCTGCCCTCGTTGCTGGGTTTTGCCGTGCCCGACGAGGCCATGATCCGCGCCAGCGGCGACACCCTGCCAGCCCTGGACCTGGCCCGCCAAGCCTGGGCCAGCTGGCTGCTAGGTGTGGTACTGGTGTATGGCCTGCTGCCGCGCCTGCTGTTGGCCGGGCTGTGCCTGTGGCGCTGGCGCCAGGGCAGCGAGCGCCTGACGCTGGACCTGAGCCTGCCGGGCTATGCGCAACTGCGTGAAGCGCTGATGCCCCGCAGTGAACGCATCGGCGTGCAGGATGCCGCGCCCGAAGCATTGCCTGAATTCGCCGCCGGCCAGCTGGAAAGCGGCAGCAGCGGTGCCCTGCTGGTCGGGCTGGAACTGGACGACCAACGCCCCTGGCCGCCTGCTCTGCCAAAAAGCGTGACCAACGCCGGTGTGCTCGACAGCCGCGAGTCGCGCAATCGCCTGCTCGAGCAGTTGAGCCGTTTCCCCCCGGCACGCCTGGCCATCGCCTGCGACCCACAGCGCTCGCCCGACCGTGGCAGCCTGGCGCTGCTCGCCGAACTGGCGCGCAACGCCGGCGCCACCCGTGTCTGGCTACTCCAGGCCGCACCCGGCCAGCCACTCGATGCCCAGCGCCTGGGCGACTGGCACGCAGCCCTCGACCGGCTTGGCCTGCCGCATGCCGATACTTCACCGCTGACCTGGCTGGAGCATGGCCATGACTGAGCCGCTGAAACTGGCCGTGGTCGGCCACACCAATGTGGGCAAGACCTCGCTGCTGCGCACGCTGACCCGCGACGTCGGCTTTGGCGAGGTATCGCACCGCCCCAGCACCACCCGCCATGTGGAGGGTGCGCGCCTGTCGGTGGATGGCGAACCCTTGCTGGAGCTGTACGACACTCCGGGCCTGGAAGACGCCATCGCCCTGCTCGACTACCTTGAACGCCTGGAGCGCCCGGGCGAGCGCCTGGACGGCCCGGCGCGCCTGGAGCGTTTTCTGCAGGGCAGCGAAGCGCGCCAGCGTTTCGAGCAGGAGGCCAAGGTACTGCGCCAGCTGCTGGCCAGCGATGCCGGCCTGTATGTGATCGATGCCCGGGAGCCGGTGCTGGCCAAGTACCGCGACGAACTGCAAGTGCTGGCCAGCTGCGGCAAGCCGTTGCTGCCGGTGCTCAATTTCGTCGCCAGCCACCAGCACCGCGAGCCGCAATGGCGTGAAGCCCTTGCCCGGCTTGGGCTTCACGCGTTGGTGCGGTTTGACAGCGTGGCTCCGCCAGAGGATGGCGAGCGCCGTTTGTACGAGAGCCTGGCCCTGCTGCTGGAAGACGCCCGCCCGGCGCTGCAGCGGCTGATAGACGACCAGCAGGCGCAGCGCCTGGCGCGCCAGCACAGTGGCAAGCGCCTGATTGCCGAGCTGCTGCTGGACTGCGCAGCCTGCCGGCGTAGCGTTGACGCCGAGCCGGCAGCCGAGGCCAGGGCAATCGAGGCATTGCGCCAGGATGTGCGTCAGCGCGAACAGCGTTGCGTCGAGGCATTGCTCAAGCTGTATGCCTTCCGCCCCGAGGATGCCCATGCCAGCGATCTGCCTCTGCTGGATGGCCGCTGGGGCGATGACCTGTTCAATCCCGAAACCTTGAAGCTGCTGGGCGTACGCCTGGGTAGCGGTGTGGCGGCCGGTGCCGCTGCGGGGGCCGGGGTCGATCTGCTGGTCGGCGGGTTGACCCTGGGCGCCGCCGCGCTGGCCGGGGCGATAGCCGGGGGAGCACTGCAGACTGCGCGCAACTATGGGTCGCGGTTGATGGGCAAGCTCAAGGGCAAGCGCGAGCTGACCGTGGACGACACGGTATTGCGCCTGCTGGCCTTGCGTCAGCAACAGCTGATGGTGGCGCTGGATAACCGCGGGCATGCCGCGCAGAGCAGCATTCACCTGGGTGAGCTGGATGAAAAAGCCTGGCGCGAGGGCAAGTTGCCAGAGGCGCTGGTCAGGGCGCGGGCGCATCCGCAGTGGTCCACCCTCAATCCCGGGGCGAAGCTGAACCAGGCTGAGCGGCAGGAGCAGCTGGAGGCGTTGGTTTCACAATTTTGATCAACCAGTTCTGGCCCCTTCGCGAGTGAACCCGCTCCCGCAGCACTAATGCACATCCCTGTGGGAGCGGGTTCACCCGCGAACAGGCCAGACCTGCAAGGTGCAGGCTTACTGCTGGGCCACCTTCTCCGACTTGCCGTCATAGCGCTTGCGCCATTCGGCAAGGATCTGGTCACGGTTTTTCGAGGCCCAGGCGAAGTCGTTCTTGATCAGGCGCTGCTCATAGTCTGCCGGCAACTCGGTCTGCGGCTTGGCAATCCCCGGCGCGGCCAGCACGGCGAAGTTGTCCTTGTACAGCTCCATGGCTGCCGGGCTGGCCGAGAAGTCGGCCAGGCGCCTGGCCGCATCAGCCTTGGGCGAACCCTTGATCACGGCAGTCGCCTCGATCTCCCAGCCCAGGCCTTCCTTGGGCAGCACGATGTCCAGCGGTGCGCCCTGGCGTTTGAGCTGCACGGCCGGGTACTCGAACGAAATACCGATCGGGAACTCGCCCGCCGCTGCCAGCTTGCAAGGCTTGGAGCCGGAGTGGACGTACTGACCGATGTTCTGGTGCAGCGCATCCATGTAGGCCCAGCCCTGCGGCTCGCCGAAAGTCTGCAGCCAGGCGCTCACATCCAGAAAGCCGGTGCCGGACGAGGCCGGGTTCGGCATCACGATCTTGCCTTTGTACTCGGGCTTGGTCAGGTCCTGCCAGCTCACCGGTTTGCTCAGCCCCTGCTTCTCGGCCTCGATGGTATTGAAGCAGATTGTCGCGGCCCACACGTCCATGCCCACCCAGGCCGGCGGGTTGGCGGCGTCGCGGTAGTTGGGGGCAATCTTGCCCAGGTCCTTCGGCGCATAGGCTTCCAGCATGCCATTCTGGTCGAGGATGGCCAGGCTGGACGCCGCCAGGCCCCACACCGCATCGGCTTGCGGGCGGCCCTTCTCGGCCAGCAGCTTGGCGGTGATGATGCCGGTGGAATCGCGCACCCACTTGATCTCGATGTCGGGGTTGGCTTTCTCGAAGGCCTGCTTGTAGCTCTTCAGTTGTTCGGCTTCCAGCGCGGTGTAGACGGTCAACTGGGTGTCGGCGGCCGCTGCCGGCAGGCTGAACACGGCGGAAACGGCAGCGGCAAGTGCAAGGTGCTGGTACATGGGTAGGTTCCTTACAGGTCAGACGGTCGCGGCGCGTTGGCGCCAGGCTTGGGAGCGGCGCAGCAGGCCGCGCGAGGCTGCGGCCAGCAGCAGTGAAGCGCCGGCACTGGTCAGCAGGATCAGGGTGGACATGGCGGCAGCACCGCCGACGTTGCCCGCGTCGTCCATGTTCAGCACGGCGACGGCGGCCAGGATGGTGTCGGGGCTGTACAGGAAGATCGCTGCCGACACGGTGGTCATCGCCGAGACGAACAGGTAGCGGATGATGTCGAGCAACGCTGGCAGGCAGATCGGTACTGTTACCCGCAAAAAATGCTTGTACAGCGGCGCTTTCAGCGACAGCGCCGCCGCCTCGAACTCGCCGTCGAGCTGGCGCAGGGCAGTGGCAGCGGTCATCTGCGCGGTGGTCAGGTAATGGGCGATGGTGCACACCACCAACAGCCCCATGCCGCCATACAGCACATGCAGCGGGTTGCCGTTGAGGTTGAAGAAGAAAACATAACCCAGGCCAAGCACCAGGCCCGGCACAGCCATGGGGATAAAGCTGAGCAGGCGCAGCGCCAGGTTGAGCAGGCGTTGACCCTGGGTTTTCTCCATCAGGTAGGCACCGGTGAAGATCAGGATGCTGCCGATCAATGCAGTACCGATGGCCATGGTCACGCTGTTGCGGTAAGCCAGCCAGCCGCCCCCGGCGGTGTCTTCGAACATGTAATGACGCAGCGACAACGACAGGTTGTAAGGCCAGAAGGTGACCAGCGACGAGTACACCGCCATGCCGACCACCAACAGCAAGACCGCGCATACCAGCAGCACAATGGCCAGGAAGCAGGCATCGCGGCCGGGCGACGGCTTGGGCTCGAACACTTGGGCGCGGCCGCTCATGGCCTCGCCCTGGCGCCGGCGCAGCCAGGCGTCAACGCTGAAGCTGAACAGGGCTGGCACCAGCAACACCATGCCGATCAGCGCGCCGCGGCCGAACTGTTGCTGGCCGACTACGGCTTTGTAGGCCTCCAGGGCAAGCACCTGATAGTCACCACCCACTACCACCGGGACACCGAAGTCGGTGATGGTCAGCGTGAACACCAGGCAGAACGCCGCAAAAACTGCCTGGCGCGTGGCCGGCCAGGTGATGCTGGAGAACGCCCGCCATGAACCGGCGCCCATGCTGGAAGCCGCGTCGAACAAGCGAGCATCGGCCAGCGACAGCGCCGACAGCATGATCATCAGCGCATGCGGGAAGGTGTAGATAGCCTCGCCCAGCACGATGCCCCAGAAGCCGTAGATGTTGTCGCTGAGCAACCCGCGCAGCAGCCCCTGGTTGCCGAACAGGTAGACCAGGGCTATGGCCGGCAGCATCGATGGCGCCAGCAGCGGCAACAGCGAGATCCCACGCCACAGGCCCTTGGCCGGAATCAGCGTGCGTTGCAGGGCGTAGGCGAACAGGTAGGCCAGCGGCACCACGATGGCCGCAACGGTGACCGCCACCGACAGGCTGTTGCCCAGCAACCAGCGGAAGTTGTCACTGGCGAACAGCTCCCGCGCCGCCAGCAGGCCACCGCCCTGGCCAGCTTCACCACTGAAGCCTTTCCAGAAAATGGCCAGCAGCGGCATTACCACTGCCAGCAGCAGAAGAACCAGCAGAGCGCTCTTGCCACCGACGACGAACAGCCGGTCACCCAGTGCGACGTCGCTGCGCTGCGCACGCCTGGCCTGGGTATGCGGCAGGGACATTGGCGCGGCCATCTCAGGCAAACACCTGCAGGCTCTGCGGTGGCAACGCCACCCAGATATCCTGCGAGCCCAGCCGCGGCATGGCCTCCGGGGCCAGCTCGGCCAGCAAGGCATGGCCTGGCAGGGCCTTGAGCTCGAAGCTCATGCGGCAGCGGTTACCGAGAAAGGTAATTTCGCGGACCATGGCCGGAAACAGGTTTTCTTCGTGCACTAACGGGTTCACCGTGATGGCCTCCGGGCGGCAGAACAACCGGCCACTGCTGGCCTGGGCCGAACCCGGCGCCAGGCGCATGTTCATGCCGCCCACCTGCGCATGGCTGTCGCCGCTACGCTGGAATGGCAGCCAGTTGCCCTGGCCGACGAACTCGGCAACGAACGGCGTGGCGGGCTGGTCGTAGATTGCCTGCGGGGTGGCGTACTGCTCGACCTGGCCGTTGTTCATCACCGCAATGCGGTCGGCCATCAGCATGGCCTCGTCCTGATTGTGGGTAACCATCAAGGTGGTGATGCCCAGCTGGCGTTGCAGTTGGCGCAGTTCGGTACACAGGTGCTCACGCACACGGGCGTCCAGCGCCGACATTGGCTCGTCGAGCAACAGCAGCGACGGCGACGGCGCCAGGGCACGGGCCAGGGCAACACGCTGTTGCTGGCCACCGGAGAGCTGGCCAGGGTACTTCTTCTCGCTGCCGGCCAGGCCAACCAGTGCGAGCATGTCGGCGACCCGCTGGCGAGCCTGTTCGCGGCTGCTGCCGGTCAGGCCGTAGGCGATGTTGGCTTCGACGGTGAGGTTGGGGAACAGCGCGTAGGACTGGAACAGAATGCCGTAGTCGCGGGCCTGGGGCGGCAGCTCGGAGATATCACGCTCGCCGATGTACAGGGTACCGCGGTCCTGGAGCTCCAGCCCGGCGATGCATCGCAGCAGTGTGGTCTTGCCGCAGCCGGACGGGCCAAGCAGGCACACCAGTTCGCCAGCGGCGATGTCCAGCGAGACATCGTTGAGCGCCGTGAAGGCACCGAAGCGCTTGTGGATATTGCGCACTTTCATCTGTGCGCCGGGGGTGGTGCGGTTCATGGCATGGCCTCATCGAAGAGATGGGGCCATGCTAGGAAGCCTGTGCGAAGGTTCTGTGGCGTTGAGGCAAAAGCGGGTGATAGTGCTATAGGCAGATTTTGTAGTGGCCCGATCGTCTGATGCAGTCTCTGTAGGAGCGGCCTTGTGTCGCGAAAGGGCTGCGGAGCGGCCCCAGGGTCTCAGCTTCGCTGCACAAATTGCAGGGGCTGCTGCGCAGCCCTTTCGCGACACAAGGCCGCTCCTACAGTGGCTGTGTGCTTCGAATCAGAATTGGGAACCGGCCACTTCCTGCGCAACGCCCAGGAACGCGGCCGGCAACCTGGCCTGGCGCCGTTCCTTCAGGCAGTACAGGTACTCATGCATCACCGGTGCGTTTTCCAGCGCCAGTACCCGCAGTTCGGGGTTGTGCGGCACCTCGTGCCGGGCAATCACGCTGATGCCGATATTGCGCAGCACCGCCTCACGGATCGACTCGCGGCTGCCGATCTCCAGCAAAGCCCCGGCCTTCACCCCAGCCTCCTGCATCATCTGCTCGGTCAGCTTGCGCGTGGTCGAGCCCTTCTCGCGCATCAGCAGGCAATGCCCGGCCACCACCTCGATCGACACCGTCTGGCGATGGGCCAGCGGGTGGTTGCGGTGCACCGCCACCACCAACGGGTCAGTTCCCAGCACCCGCCGCACCAGCCGGGCGTCTTCCAGCAGTTGCGACGAAGCGGCGATGTCCACCCGGTAGTCCTCGAGCATTTCCAGCACCTGCTGCGAGTTGCCGATTTCCACTGCCACGTCCACCTGCGGCAGGCGCTCACGGTAGATCTTCACCAGGTCGAGGATGTAGTAAGGCGCGGTCGCGGCGATCCGCAAGCTGCCCTGGGCCTGGCCACTGTTGCGCAGCTCGAACTCGATGTCCGCCTCCTGCTGCAACAGCGCCTTCACCATCGGCAGCAGGCGCACGCCCTCCTCGCTCAGCACCAGGCGCCGACCGCCTCGATAGAAAAGCTCTACCGCGTACTGGCTTTCGAGGTTGCGAATCTGCGTGGTCACCGTGGGCTGGCTGAGCCCGAGCTTTTTCGCCGCCAGGGTGATACTGCCCAGGCGGGCCACCATGTAGAAGGCTTTCAGCTCGGAACTCAACATGCCCGTCCTCTATTTGCGCAACAGGCGCAAACCGTTGAACACCACCAGCAGGCTCACGCCCATGTCGGCAAACACCGCCATCCACATGGTGGCCATGCCGGCAAAGGTGATCGCCAGGAATATCGCCTTGATGCTCAACGCCAGAACGATGTTCTGCATGAGGATCGCCGCACTTTGGCGCGACAGCCTGACGAAGGCCGGGATTTTTCGCAAGTCGTCGTCCATCAGCGCCACATCGGCAGTTTCGATGGCGGTGTCGGTACCGGCAGCAGCCATGGCAAAGCCGATTTCGGCGCGGGCCAGGGCCGGGGCATCGTTGATGCCGTCCCCGACCATGCCCACCCGGTGGCCCTGGGCATAGAGGGCCTCGATGCTCTTGAGCTTGTCCGCCGGCAGCAGGTTGCCTTCGGCACGGTCGATCCCGACCACAGCGGCAATGGCCTGGGCGGTATGCGGATTGTCACCGGTCAGCATGACAGTCTTGATGCCCAATTCGTGCAGCTCGGCGATCGCCTGGCGGCTGCTGTCCTTGACCGTGTCGGCCACGGCAAACAGCGCCAGCGGGCCAGAACGGTCCAGCAGCAGCACCACGGTCTTGCCCTGACGCTCCAGCGCGTCCAGCTGCGCCTCCAGCTCGGGCGAGCACAGCCCCAGCTCCTCGACCAGGCGGTGGTTGCCCAGGTGGTAGACCTCACCCGCAATGCTGCCTCGCACGCCACGGCCGGCCAGGGCAGCGAAGTCATCGACTTCGCTCAAGGCAAGCCCTTGCGCCTTGCCGAACTGGGCGATGGCGCGGGAAACCGGGTGGTCCGAACGTTCTCCCAGGCTGGCGGCCAGGGCCTGCGCGCGGCCTTCGAACAACGGGTCGAGCACCCTGGCGTCGGTCTGCACCGGCTTGCCGTGGGTGATAGTGCCGGTCTTGTCCAGGGCCAGGAAGTCCAGGTGGCGGCCACCTTCCAGGTATACGCCGCCCTTGATCAGGATGCCCTTGCGCGCGGCAGCGGCCAGGCCGCTGACGATGGTCACCGGGGTCGAGATCACCAGGGCGCACGGGCAGGCGACCACCAGCAGCACCAGGGCGCGGTAGATCCAGTCGAACCAGGCAGCGGCCATGAACAGCGGCGGGATTACCGCAACGGCCAGGGCGATGGCGAACACCACGGGGGTGTAGATGCGCGAGAAACGGTCGACGAAGCGCTGGGTAGGCGCCCGCGCGCCCTGCGCTTGCTCGACGGCCTTGATGATGCGCGCCAGGGTCGATTGCCCGGCGCCGGCAGTAACGCGAAACTCGAGTGCCCCAGCCTGGTTGATAGTGCCGGCAAACAGTTTATCGCCCACAGCCTTCTCGACAGGCAGGCTTTCGCCGGTGATCGGCGCCTGATCGACGCTGGACTGCCCACCGGTGACTTCGCCGTCAAGGCCGATACGCTCCCCGGGGCGCACCCGCACCAAGGCGTCGATAGCGACCTCGCGCACATCCACTTCACGCCACTGGCCGTCGGCCTGACGCACGGTGGCCATGTCCGGGGTAAGTTGCATCAGGCCGCCAATGGCATTGCGCGCACGGTCCAGCGAGCGGGCTTCGATCAGCTCGGCGACGGTGAACAGCACCATCACCATGGCCGCTTCCGGCCACTGCCCGATCAGCACCGCGCCGGTCACGGCAATGCTCATCAGCGCGTTGATGTTGAGGTTGCGGTTTTTCAGGGCGATCCAGCCCTTCTTGTAGGTGCCCAGGCCGCAGCCGAGGATGGCCGCCAGCGCCAGTGCGGCCACCAGCCACTGCGGAGCGAGCGCCCCAAAGTGCACGATTTCGGCGGCGATCGCGGCAATACCGGACAACGCCAGCGGCCACCAGCGGGTCTTGGCGGCCGGTGGGGCGCTGGAGGTGTCACCGCCTTCAGCGCCCAGCGGCTCGGCTTTCATGCCCAGGCTGTCGATGGCCCGTTCGATTTCCGCGGTGCCACCCAGGGTGTGGCGCACGCCAAGCACGCGGTTGATCAGGTTGAATTCCAGCTGTTCAATGCCCGCCAGCTTGCCCAGCTTGTCCTGGATCAGGGTCTGCTCGGTGGGGCAATCCATGGCCTCGATGCGGAAGCGGCTTAGCCGGGCATCGCTGCTGGGCATGTCGCTGAGTCGTACCTTGGCGGGTGCAGCAGCAGTGCCACAGCAACTGTGGGCGTGGTGGTCGTGCTTGTGTTCGTGGCTGACAGGCTGGTTCATGGGGTCATCCTTAAATTGAGCCTGTTGCCAAGTGAACACCCTGTAGCCACTATAGGGTCAAGCCACTTGTTGGAGATTTCGTGATGAAGATCGGGGAACTGTCCAAAGCCACCGACTGCGCAGTGGAAACCATCCGCTACTACGAGCGCGAACAGTTGCTACCGGAGCCGGCGCGTACAGATGGAAACTACCGGCTGTATACCCAGGCGCACGTGGAACGGCTGACGTTTATCCGCAACTGCCGCACCTTGGACATGACCTTGGACGAGATCCGCAGCCTGCTGCGGCTGCGCGATAGCCCGGATGATTCATGCGGCAGCGTCAATGCGCTGATCGATGAGCACATCGAGCATGTACAAGCGCGAATCGATGGGTTGGTGGCGCTGCAGGAACAGCTGGTGGAGCTGCGGCGACGCTGTAACACTCAAGGGACTGAGTGCGCGATCTTGCAGCAACTGGAGACGAACGGGGCGGTATCAGTGCCGGAAACCGAGCACTCACATGTGGGGCGAAGCCACGGCCATTGAGCCTAAAGCTGCACCCTGTGGGAGCTGGCTTGCCGGCGAATGGGCTGCAAAGCAGCCCCGGCGATACAACGGTTTACACCGCCATCGGCGCCGTCATCGGCGCATGGTGCTCATACCCTTCCAGGCTGAAATCACTCGGCTCGATTTTCTCCAGCCACTCTGGCTCGTACTTGCCCGTCTCGGCAAACGCCGGCACGCGGTCGCTGATCACCAGCTTCGGCGCTTCCAGTGGCTCGCGCTTGAGCTGCTCGTTGAGCATGTCCAGGTGGTTTTCATACACATGGGCATCGCCGATGAAGTAGGTGAACCAGCGCGGGGTGTAGCCGGTCAGGCGGCCGAACAGCGACAGCAGCGCTGCGCCTTCGGTCAGGTTGAACGGCGTGCCCAGGCCCAGGTCGTTGGAGCGGATGTACAGCGTCAGGGAAATCTCCCTGGTCTCGACATTCGGGTGGAACTGGTACAGCAGGTGACACGGCGGCAATGCCATTTCGTCCAGCTGCGCGCAGTTCCAGCCGTGGAACAGGATACGGCGGCTGCCCGGGTCGTTGGCAATGGTGTCCAGGCACTGGCGCACCTGGTCGATGGCCTTGTACAAGACTACGAACGCGACGCCGTCCTCTTCGTCCTGGGCAATGCGGCGGAAGCCCGCCTTCTCGGCCATTTCGATGGCTGCCGGGTTGCTCAGCGGGATGCGCTTGTAACCCGGCCATTGCCGCCACTGAACGCCGTATATCTCGCCGAGGTCGTCATGCCCCTGGCGGAACGGGTTGGCCAGCCACTGGGCGTTTTCGTTGGCGTTCTGGTCCCAGACCTTGCAGCCCAGGTCGCGGAATTCGCCAGCGTTTTTCACGCCACGCAGGAAACCGACCATTTCGCCGATCGCCGATTTGAACGCCAGCTTGCGCGTAGTGATGGCCGGAAAGCCCTTCTGCAGGTCGAAACGCAGCATGGCGCCCGGCAGGCTGATGGTGCGGATGCCGGTGCGGTTTTCCTGCAGCGTGCCGTTTTCAATGACCTCACGGACCAGGTCTAGATACTGTTTCATGGCTTACCTGTAACAAGAACGGCAGGGGGAACGCCCCATGCCGCAAGAATCAAACTGCGGCCTTGGCCGTCGGTTTACGGTTGTACGCCCACCAGATCAGGAAGAGGCCGCCGACGATCATCGGCAGACACAGCAACTGACCCATGGTCAACCAGCCGAAGGCAATGTAGCCGAGCTGGGCATCGGGCACTCGCACGAACTCCACGATGAAGCGGAAAATGCCGTAGAACAGCGCGAACATGCCGGAAACGGCCATGGTCGGGCGCGGCTTGCGCGAGTACAGCCAAAGGATCAGGAATAATGCCACACCTTCAAGCGCAAATTGGTACAGCTGCGACGGGTGACGCGGCAACTGCGCAGGGTCGCTGAACGGCGGGAACACCATCGCCCACGGCACATCGGTGGCCTTGCCCCACAACTCGGCATTGATGAAGTTGCCGATGCGCCCGGCGCCCAGGCCAATCGGCACCAACGGTGCGACGAAGTCCATCAGCTCGAAGAACGACTTGTTGTTGCGCTTGCCGAACCACAAGGCCGCCAGCATCACGCCAATGAAGCCGCCGTGGAACGACATGCCGCCCTTCCACACTTCGAAGATCAGCGTCGGGTTGGCCAGGTAGGCGTGCAGGTCGTAGAACAGCACATAACCCAGCCGGCCTCCGACAATCACCCCCATCGACAGCCAGAACACCAAGTCGGACAGCTTTTCACGGGACCAGGTGGGGTCGAAGCGGTTGAGCCGGCGCGAAGCCAGCAGCCAGGCGCCGCCGATGCCGATCAGGTACATCAGGCCGTACCAGTGGATTTTCAGCGGCCCGAGGGCCACGGCCACGGGGTCTATCTGCGGGTAAGGCAGCATGGAACTTCCTCTCGATTCAAATCAAAAAGCTCAGGCCGACACTGAACAGCAGTGCCGCGAACAGGCGTTTCAACAAACGTGGCGACAGCTTGTGCGCCAGGCGCGCGCCGTAGCGGGCGAAAAACATGCTGGTCACGGCAATGCCGACCAAAGCCGGCAGGTACACGTAACCCACGCTATGGGCCGGCAGATGCTGCTCATGCCAGCCCAGCAGCATGAAACTAAGAGCACTGGCCACGGCGATGGGCAGGCCGCAGGCCGAAGACGTGGCCACCGCCTGCTGCATGGGCAGGCTGCGCCAGGTCAGGAACGGCACAGTCAGCGAACCACCGCCAATGCCGAAAATGGCCGAAGCCCAGCCGATCACTCCCCCGGCGCCGATCAATGCGGGTTTGCCGGGGATGCCACGGCTGGCCTTGGGCTTGAGGTCCAGGGCCATCTGTGCGGCGATGACCAGGGCGAACACGCCGATGATCTTCTGCAGCAGCGGGCCTTGGATCAGCGACGCGGTCTTGGCGCCAACACCGGCCCCCAGCAGGATGCCGAGGGTCATCCAGCCGAAGATCGGCCACTGCACCGCGCCCCTGCGGTGGTGTTCGAGCACGGCATTGATCGAGGTGAAGACGATGGTTGCCAGCGACGTGCCGACTGCCAGGTGGGTCAGCACCGAGGTATCGAAGCCCTGCAGGGTAAAGCTGAACACCAGCACCGGCACGATGATGATGCCGCCGCCCACGCCGAACAGCCCGGCCAGCACGCCCGCGCAGGCGCCCAACAGCAGATAGAGCACGAATTCCATTCGGCGTCCCCGAGAAATCAATCCGGCATGGTAACGGAAGCCAGCCTCGGGGCTCTAGTGAAGTCTGTGTCAGTATGGATCCGCCCAGCCAGTGTGGGTACAGTGGCAAAAAACCCAGAGGCCCGACCGATGTGCCTGATCGTATTTGCCTGGCGGCCGGGGCACGCCCTGCCGCTGATCGTCGCAGCCAACCGCGACGAGTTTCATGCTCGCCCCACCCAAGCCCTGGCGGCTTGGGAGGATGCCCCTGGCGTGTATGCCGGGCGCGACCTGGAGGCCGGCGGTACCTGGCTTGGCGTGGGGCCGCAAGGGCGGTTTGCGGCGCTGACCAATATTCGCGACCCGGGCCAGGTGCTGGGGCCACGCTCGCGTGGTGAGCTGGTGGCGGCGTATCTGCGGGGTGAGCTGGGCGTTGAGGCTTACCTGGACCAGGTGGCCGACCGCCGCGGCCAGTACTCGGGGTTCAACCTGCTAGTGGGTGATGAGCGGCAACTGGGGTACTTGAATGCCCGGCAAGCTACGCCACGCCTGTTGGAGGCTGGGGTTTACGGGCTTTCCAATGCCGGGCTGGACACACCGTGGCCGAAGCTGGTCAAGGCACGTAACGGGCTGGAGGGGATGCTTGAGACGGCAGATCCGCAGCAGTTGCTGGCATTGCTGGCTGATGGTGAACCCGCGGCTGACGGCGATCTGCCGGACACAGGCGTGGGCCTGGGGACCGAGAAGCTGCTTTCAAGCGTGTTTATTGCCAGCCAGAACTATGGTACCCGGGCGAGTACCGTACTGATTGTGGATGATCAGAGCAAAAGGCGGCTGATCGAGCGCAGTTTCGGGCCGTTTGGCGGGCATTTGGGGGAAGTTGAGCTGGTGGTCTGAACCTTCGGTGTTGCCTGGGCGGGCCTCTTCGCGGGTGAATCCGCTACCACAGGTTCAGCACAGGCCTCAGGCTTGTAGTAGTCCCTGTGGGAGCGGATTTACCCGCGAAGAGGTCAGCACAGGCAACATCACATTCACAGGGTCTTATTGGCCCCAGGCCCGATCATCCGCGCCAGCCCAAGGTTCTTCAGGGCCAATTGCAGCGAACTGTGGATAACTTGCGGGTTGTCATGGCTCAAGGCGTCGGCCAGCAACTCCTTGGCCTTGCTCATGTTCACCTGGCGCAGCATCCATTTCACCTTGGGCAGGTTGGTGGCGTTCATCGACAGGCTGTCAAAGCCCATGGCCATCAACAGGATCGCCGCAGCCGGGTCACCGGCCATTTCGCCACAGATGCTGACCGGCTTGCCTTCACCATGGGCATCGCGCACCACCGTGTTCAGTGCCTGCAGCACCGCCGGGTGCAGGTAGTCGTAAAGGTCGGCCACCCGCGGGTTGTTGCGGTCCACCGCCAGCAGGTACTGGGTCAGGTCGTTGGACCCTACCGACAGGAAGTCCACCTGCCGCGCCAATTCCTTGGTCTGGTACACCGCTGCAGGAATCTCCACCATCACGCCCACTGGCGGCATGGGCACATCAGTGCCCTCGTCGCGTACTTCGCCCCAGGCGCGGTGGATCAGGTGCAGGGCCTCTTCCAGCTCGTGAATCCCGGAAATCATCGGCAGCAGGATGCGCAGGTTGTTCAGGCCCTCGCTGGCCTTGAGCATGGCGCGGGTCTGCACCAGGAAGATTTCCGGGTGGTCGAGGGTGACGCGGATGCCACGCCAGCCCAGGAACGGGTTTTCTTCCTTGATCGGGAAGTACGACAGCGCCTTGTCGCCGCCGATGTCCAGGGTACGCATGGTCACCGGCAGCGGGTGGAACGACGCCAGTTGCTCACGGTAGATCGCCAGCTGCTCCTTCTCGCTGGGGAAGCGCTGCTGGATCATGAACGGCACTTCGGTGCGGTACAGCCCTACCCCTTCAGCGCCGCGCTGCTGGGCGCGGGCAACATCAGCGAGCAGGCCGGTGTTGACCCACAGCGGCATGCGATGGCCGTCGGGGGTGACGCATGGCAGTTCGCGCA
>Ga0302347_1001749_pt1 | contig 24827 bp, 28 predicted proteins | sample PhyWR1_FD_202178 | JGI IMG/M metagenome (GOLD analysis project Ga0302347, IMG submission 202178) | Leaf surface microbial communities from wheat plants in UC Gill Tract Community Farm, Albany, California, United States - DLSL W.R1 (v2)... | ecosystem: Host-associated > Plants > Phyllosphere >...
TCAGAACCGTAATCAACATTGTTGTAAGATCCGCTAAAAACTACTCCAAGTTTATCATTAGCAAAACGGTTACCGTAAACAAAACCAGCAGTGTAAGAAGCGTGGTCGCGAATTGGCAAATATCCTCCAGCAAGAGTTGCAGAAATTCTTTCTCCGTTTGGAGTTGCTCTTGTAATTAAGTTTACAGAACCTCCAATCGCATCTGCATCCATGTCTGATGTAAGTGTTTTGTTTACTTCGATAGTCGAAATCATATCAGACGGAATCAAGTCCATTTGTACGTTTCTGTTATCTCCTTCAGCAGATGGAATTCTGTCACCATTTAAAGTTACAGAGTTTAAAGACGGAGCCAAACCTCTAATAATGATATTACGAGCTTCACCCTGATCATTTTGCATTGTGATACCCGGAACACGTTTTAAAGCGTCTCCAACGTTAGCATCAGGAAAACGACCCATTTGATCAGATGAAATTACGTTTCCAATGTTTTTATTATTTTTTTGTTGATTCAGAGCTTTGGCCTGACCTTTTAAGATGTCTCCAACAATAACCTCTTTCAATTCATTTTCAGAAGCCTTAAGTGCAAAGTCAATTACGTTGTTTTTTCCTTGTTCAACTTTTATTTCCTGAATCACGGCAGTATATCCAATATACTTTACTTCAACTTTGTAAGTTCCTTCATTAATATTTAATATTTCAAAACGACCGTTGTAGTCAGAAACGGTATATTTTTTTTCGCCTATAATTTGAACCATAGCTCCAGGTAAAGGCAATTTGTCATCAGCATCCAGGATTTTTCCTGATATAATTGCTTTTTGAGCAAAACCTGTTAGGGTTAATAAAAAGAATGTTAATAGATAAATTTTTTTCATTGTGTTTGTGTAGTTTGATTTTCGTTTGCGAAGCTAAAACCCTTGTATTACTAAACCCTTGAAAAAAAATTAACATAGTGTTATGATTGGCTCATTTGTATTGAAATTTATTAATCTTTAAGTAACATATAAAGTATCAAATAATTGATTCACAATCAAAAACAAATTAATATTTTGATTGAAATTAAAAATTTGGCGTTAAATTTGCCGTATCAATCACAATCAAAAATCATCAATCATGTTAAAACAATTTTTTATCCTTTGTTCCGGTGCCGACCGAGATTTATTAGAAGGATGTTCAGAAGGCGAACAAACCAAATATGTTGGTATTGGTGCCACCGTATTCTTTACCGCAGTAATGGCATTTCTAGCCAGCGCTTATGCACTTTTCACCGTTTTCGACTCTATTTATCCCGCTTTAATTTTTGGTTTTGTATGGAGTTTACTGATTTTTAATCTGGACCGATTTATCGTTTCTACTATTAAAAAGAGAGATCGCTTTATGGATGAATTTCTGCAGGCAACTCCACGTATTTTATTAGCGATTATTATTGCAATTGTAATTTCGAAACCTTTGGAAATTAAAATTTTCGAAAAAGAAATCAATACCGTTTTGCTGAAAGAGAAAAACGAAATGGAATTGGCCAATAAAAAACAAATTGGAACTTATTTCAAAACAGATTTAGATAAAAACAAAGCAGAAATTGCCGCTTTAAAAGCTGATATTGTAAAGAAAGAAAAAGAAGTAAACGCTCTATATTCTACTTATATTACAGAAGCCGAAGGAACCGCCGGAACCAAAAAACTAGGAAAAGGTCCGGTTTATAAAGAAAAACGCGAAAAGCACGATGCGGCTCTTAAAGAATTTGCAACTTTAAAAACTGCAAACGAAGCTAAAATTGCCGAAAAAGAAAAAGCTGGTGTACAGCTTCAAGCCGATTTAGATAAAAAAGTATCACAAACACAGCCCATAATTGAAGGTTTCGACGGATTAATGGCGCGTATCAATGCATTAAATAAGTTACCGTGGCTTCCATCATTTTTTATTATGTTGTTATTTCTGGCAATCGAAACTTCGCCAATTATTGCCAAATTATTAGCACCAAAAGGAGAATTCGATTTCAAACAAGAAGAAGCCGAAACGGCAATGAAAGCAACTTTGGAACAAAATAAATACCAACGTGAATTATTGGTTAAAACAAGTGCAGAAATGCATGATAGAGTATACGCTGATATTGCCGAAGATAAAACACTTTACGATTTGCAACGAAAAAATGCAAAGGAATTATTAGAGTTACAATCACACAGCTTTTTAGACAAACAGAAAGCCACTTTGTAAATTATTTAACCGCAAAGAACGCAAGGTTTATAAAAAATGAAACCCATCAGTTATGCTGATGGGTTTTTCTTTGCGAACATTGCGTAAGTCTTAGCGACCTTTGCGGTTAAGCTATTACATGTAGCTTAATATTTCTTTTTTGTAAGCGTCATATTCTCCTTGCATGATCAATCCGTTATCAAGAAGTTTTTTGTAATTCTGTAATTTATCAAAAAGTTCTTCTTTAGATAATTCGCTTAATTTACGATCTCCAGTTGAAGTTTGTGCAGGTTGAATTGGTTCAAAAGTTTCAGTGTATACTGGAGCAGCTGGTAAAATTTCAGCAAAGCTTGTTACTTCTTCCGTTTCTACTTCTTCAATTTCTTCTGTTTCGTCTTCAAAAACAGGTTCAGCAACTTCCTGAACCGGCGCTCCAGTCGAAACCGGATTTTTCAATAAATCCAATTGTTCTTTAGCGTAAGTATAAATTTTTCTAGCCTGAATTTTCGGAATATAATCGATAGAAACAGCTAAATCTGTTTTGGTACCAAATGAAAATTCAGAACCTAAAATGTTTTCTTTTACAAAAGTACTTGCAATATCATCCCATGTATAATCTGTAAAATCCATAGAAAGACCTAAGTTTTTAGGTTTACAGATAATGATACGTTTGTTTGTTAACACAATACTGTCTGGAAAAACAGTAATTGCAGGTTTTTTTTGTACTGCGATATAACCAACTTCTTCACCTTTCATCAATAAATCTGTAAGTTTAGAAGTGATTTTTTCAATCGCTTTTGGATCTTGTTCTTCGTTCAGAAATTTTTTAAATTGTTCTTTCATGATTTTATTAATTGCTAATTTGCAATCCTGATTGCTATCAGGAGGGGCTGTTAAGTTTTTATCTCACCGTGCAAATGTAATGCCTAATTTTCTAATTGCTCCGCCAGTTCGGTAAAAAATTTACCTCGATTCGATAATTTCATTCTGAATTTTCTTTGTCAAACTTTTGAAAACCAATTCATATGAATGATCTATCAATTCCTTGACAAATTTGACAGGTAAATTTCCATTTAATGCAATCGTATTCCAATGCACTTTACTCATATGAAATCCCGGTTGTATTTCGTCATATTCAGCTCTAAGTTCCTGTGCGCGGTCAGGGTCACATTTTAAATTGACAGATTGCTCATTTTTTTCCCATTGCGATAAAGAAGATAAAGCAAACATTTTGCCGCCCACTTTAAAAACCAGAGTATCTTCATCAAAAGGAAAATGTTCGCTCACACCTTTTTTCGAAAGACAATATTCGTAAAACGTTTCTAAATTCATAATTGTTTATTTACCAATTTCACCTAAATGCGTGTATTTAAAGCCTTTTTCGTATTTCAATCCGTAACCAAAAATACGATCCATTGCCGAATGTGAAAATAAAATAATTCCTGCTAATTGAACGCTTTCAATACTTAAATAAAATCCTAAAGCATAAATTAAAAGTGCAACTCCTTTATGATGAAAGATATTGTACAGAAATGCACCAACTTTATTTCCAAAAGCATACCCAATCATAGATAAATCCGGAGCTAAAATTAAAGCCAAAAACCACCACCAATCAAAGCTTAATTGATTAAAAAGAAATATTCCCAGAATAAATAAAGCTGTTTCTTCGAGTTTAATAATTGTGTTCATTATATTATTTTTTCCATCATTTTTTCAGGATGATTTAGTTTTGTAAATCCGAATTTTTCGTATAAAAAGTGAGCGTCTGTTGTGGCCAATCGCCAAATTTTGACATTTTGAAGTTGAGGTTCGTTCATCATCGTTTCAATTAAAATTGATGAATATCCTTTTCCGCGATATTTTTCATCAATAAAAACATCCATTAAATAAGCAAAAACAACATAATCGGTAATCACGCGTGCAAAGCCAATTTGTTTGTCATTTAAATAAATTCCAAAACAAACCGAAGCGTCAATTGTAGTTTGCACTTCTTCAATAGTTCGTCCCGCAGCCCAATAAATGTCTTTTAAAAAGTTTTGTATAAACGGAATATCGAGTTTGGTTTTATCTGTTGATACGTTAATCATTTAAATCTTATATAAAATTGGTTTTGATGGACTTGCATCGTTTTCAAACGAAGCGATTTGAAGATTTAGTATATAATTTCCATCTTCAATTTCGTCTGAAACATAAATCATTTCGGTAATTGTGGCATTAAATCGTGCATCAGAATTTAAATTGTGTGTGTCTTTTACATTCCAAAACGCTTTATGTGCCAGTAATTTTCCTTCGTCATGTTCTTTGTCAACACTTGGCAAATCGATCAATAAATGCTGAATTTCGCTTTCGCGGATGAAAACCGCAGCGTCTTCAGACAAATAGGGCGGATTTGTATTCGAGTATTTTCTTGATTTTTTTTCCTTTTGATTTGGAAGTGTTCTGATGATTAAAGCCTCGTTTTTCACGCTGAGCGAAGTCGAAGCGCTGTTGCCAGATGTCACATTGAGCGAAGTCGAAATGCCTTGTTTCGTAATCACAAAATCATCTCCAATTTTCTCAGGCTCAACCGTAATCAATTTAGCGAAAAAGAAAAACTGTTTCAGCGATTGATTGATGCTATAAAAATCATTCGTAATATGACCTAAACATTCCGTGTGCGTTCCATGCCCATGCGGATTGAAGAAAATATTATTAAAATTCGTAGATGATTTTCCTTCCGAAACTTTTCCGATCCAATCACCAAAAACGACAGGTTCAATAATCGGTTTCTCGATATACCAGGCAATCGGGTTTTCGTCTGTATTGGTTAATGGAATAGAGATATCAATAGGTTTTGATAAGTCGATTTGATATTTATTGTCAATAAGTGCTAGCATAATGGAACACGGATTTTACGGATATTCTAACGCAGATTTTACGGATTTATCAGCGTTGCTTGCATCCGTTTAATCAGCGTCCAATTTTTATTCTTCCAAATTTAAATAAAACAGATCACTTGCAATTCCATCTGTTAAAAATTTTCCTTTTGGAGTTGGTTTTAGAATGTTATTTTCAATCGAAAGCAAATCGTCTTTTAAGAATTTCTGAGATTGTTTTTTCAGATAATTCAAATATTCCAAACCAAATTCATTTTCAATTCTTTCTAAAGAAACGCCCCAAATCGTTCGTAATCCGGTCATAATATATTCGTTATAACGATCTGAAGTAGTCAGAATTTCTGTTTCAATTGGAAGTTCATCGTTTTGAATTGCTTTCAAATAAAGAGAATTATTCGCAACGTTCCAACCTCTTTTTTCACCATCATAACTATGTGCAGAAGGCCCGATTCCGATATATTTTTTGCCTAACCAATAAGCCGAATTATTTTTGGAGAAATAATTCTCTTTTCCAAAATTGGATAATTCGTAATGAATAAATCCATTTTTTTGAAGCGTTTCGACCAAAATCATAAAATGATTGGAAGCTGCTTCGTCTTGTGGTTCGGCAATTTTTCCGGTTTGAATTAATTTGCTCAAAGCCGTTTTTGGTTCGACCGTTAAAGCATAACTCGAAATATGTGGAATACCAAAACTCAAAGCCGTTTCGATATTTTGTTTCCACATTTCGTCGCTCATTCTCGGAATTCCGTAAATTAAATCCAGCGAAATATTATCAAAATATTTTGTCGCTTCTTGCAAACATTTTATGGCTTCCGCCGAATTATGAGCACGATTCATCATCTTCAAATCTTCTTCATAAAAAGACTGAATTCCGATGCTTAATCTATTTATCGGACTTTTTGATAATTCCAAAATTCGTTCCGCAGACAAATCATCAGGATTGGCTTCGAGCGTAATTTCGGGATTTTCGACAACTTTATAATTTTTATAAACTTCTGAAATTAAAAAGTTTATTTCGTCATTGGTCAAAACAGAAGGAGTTCCGCCGCCAAAATAAATGGTTTCTACAATCTCATTGTCACTTCGAGCGGAGTCGAGAAGCTCATTTTTGCGCACAGCAATTTCTTTGGCCAAAGCCAAAACCATTTCCTCTTTCTTCTTCATCGAAGTCGAAAAATGAAAGTCGCAATAATGACAAGCTTGTTTGCAAAAAGGAATATGGATGTAGATGCCGCTCATTTTTTTAGTGTTCAGTGTTCAGGTTTTTAGTGTACAGATTTTAGTAATTCAGTGTTCAGTTTTTTAGTGTTCAGATTTTTTAGAGACTGACCACTGATTATTCTTTCCTGACTCCAAACTTCTCTGGGTTTAAAAGCATATAATTTAATAATTTACCTATTTCAATACTTTCGGATAAAAGTTCATTGTAAGATTCGTTTGAAATATATTTACAGGCAAGAGCGAATTCAAGCCATGCTTGTGTTTCAGAATTTTCACCATCAGAATCGGTTAATTTGCTATAAAAATGTTTTGGATAAATACGTTTTCTGTAAGCTTCAGCAATCGTAACTGTAACACTTCTGGATGAACGTCTAATTTGATCATTTAATGAATAAGTTTCTTCTTTAGGAAATTGCTTTGTAATATTAAATATCTTCATTGCTAAAGAAAAAGACTTTTTGTAAGCTAATAAATCTTGAAATCTCATTATGTTTTTTACCCAAAACGATATTTTTGTAAGAAAATTGTGCTTTTTTAATTTAGCAATTGAATACTAAAAACCTGACTACCTCATAATAAACTGAGCACTAAAATCTGACCACTGACCACTATTTTCTAATCTTATCCTCATTCTGTTTCACAAAAGCATCCCAGCCTGAATAACTTTTTCCGGCTACGACTTTTCCGGAATTAAAGAAATGACAAACCGCAGCCGCCAAACCATCCGTTGAATCGAGATTTTTAGGTAATTCTTTCAAACCTAACAGTTGTTGGAGCATTTTAGCTACCTGTTCTTTACTGGCATTCCCGTTTCCGGTAATCGCCATTTTAATTTTTTTTGGTTCGTATTCCGTAATTGGAATATCTCTCGAAAGTCCCGCTGCCATTGCCACACCTTGCGCTCGACCCAGTTTTAACATCGATTGCACGTTTTTACCAAAGAAAGGTGCTTCAATCGCAATTTCATCCGGATGATGCGTTTCGATTAATTCGATGGTTCTTTCAAAAATGATTTTTAATTTCTGGTAATGATTATCGTATTTGGACAATTGCAATTCGTTCAATTGCAAAAACTCCATTTTTTTATTGATAACTCTTATCAATCCAAAACCCATAATTGTGGTTCCTGGATCAATTCCTAATATGATGCGTTCTTTTGTCAAAGTTTTTGTTTCAAGTTTTGAAAAATGACACCTATTCATTTTCTCATTTTCAAATTGCCACATCTTCAAATTGCTTACTTTTGCGGCATGATTTCAATTCCTCACAAAGCTAAGCAATTCCTTGTTCTTCTATTCAAACTTTTGATTGTTGGCGGCGCATTTTATTTTATTTATAATCAGTTGGCAAACAACGACAAACTGGACTGGAATAAGTTCATTGTTTTGTTCAGAAAAAATCAATCCGTTTTAGGGATTTCGTTTATTCTGTTTTTGAGTGTTTTGAATCGCTATTTTGAGATTTTGAAATGGCAAAATCTTGCCAAAGTAATCCATCAAATCTCAGTTTACGAATCTACAAAACAAGTTTTAGCAGCATTAACGGCCGGAATTTTCACTCCAAACGGAGTAGGAGAGTACGCAGGAAAAGCGTTGTATTATCCAAAAGCAGAAGCCAAAAGAGTAGTTTTTCTAAACTTAATTTGCAACGGAATCCAAATGATTTTAACCATCATTTTTGGAATTTTCGGATTGTTGTATTTCAATGCACAATTTAATGTTATCACAACAAAAACGGTCTTAATCTTATTTGGCGGATTTTTACTAATTCTGATGGTATTATTTTCAATCAAAAAAATAAAAGTAAAAGGATATTCAATTGAAAAACTGATTCATAAAATCAATGAAATTCCAAAGACAATTCATCAAAAAAACATCTTTTTAGGAATTTGTCGTTATTTAGTTTTCTCACACCAATATTACTTTTTGTTTCTTGGTTTCGATGTCGATTTGCCTTATTTAACTTTAATGGCCGCAATAACATCGGTTTACTTTTTGGCTTCTTCTTTGCCAACTTTTCAGTTTTTAGACTTTGCTGTAAAAGGAAGTGTAGCGATTTATTTCTTCGGAATTTTGGGCGTAAACGAATGGATTGTCATTTTTATAAGCACATTAATGTGGTTCTTAAATGTAGTTTTACCGGTAATTTTAGGAAGTTATTTTGTGTTGAATTTTAAAACGAAAACAACCGAATGATATTGGCTTTATTTTCCATATTAGCTATATATGTAGTAAGCATAACTTTGCTTATTTATGGATTTTTTAAAGTCAAAAAATATCAAAAACTAGATTTAAAACCACAAACGAGTTTTACGGTTATAGTTCCGTTTCGAAACGAAAAAGAAAACTTGCCAATACTTCTAGAGAGTTTTTCGAAACTAAATTATCCAACTCACTTGTTTGAAGTGATTTTAGTTGATGATAATTCCAATGAAAAATTCCAAAATTTAAATTCCAAATTCCAAATCTCGATTATTGATACTATCCGCGTTTCAAATTCTCCAAAAAAAGACGCAATAACTACCGCAATGCAGTATGTAAAAACCAATTGGGTAATTACTACTGATGCTGATTGTATTGTTGCCGAAAACTGGCTTTTGACTTTCGACAATTATATTCAACAAAATAAAGTTTCGATGTTGGCAGGCGCTGTTACTTATGAATGCAAAAACTCATTTCTAGACCATTTTCAGCAACTAGATTTAACAAGTTTGCAAGGCGCAACAATTGGTAGTTTTGGTTTGAGTAAAGGTTTTATGTGCAACGGAGCAAATTTTGCCTACACAAAAGCATTGTTCGAAAGTTTAAACGGATTTGATGGAAATGATAAAATTGCCAGTGGCGACGATGTTTTTTTACTCCAAAAAGCAATCGAAAAATTCCCAGATGAAGTTCATTATTTAAAAGCAAAAGAAGCAATTGTAACCACAAAACCAACCGAAAACTTGAAAACATTATTTCATCAGAGAGTACGCTGGGCGGCAAAAACAAGTTCGTATAAAAGTACTTTCGGAAAATTTCTTGGTTTAGTCGTTTTCTTCGGAAATTTGAGTTTTGTAATTGGATTTTTTCTGGTACTTTTCGGGATTTTCGACTATCCGTTTTTAGTTTTATATGCTTTCATAAAATTCACAATCGATTTTATTTTACTTCATAAAACCAATCAATTTTTGACTGAAATGAGAATTAAAAGCCTTTTATTGAGTAGTTTATTTTATCCTTTTTTCAGTTCAACAGTAGCTTTATATAGTTTGTTTGGTTCTTATGAATGGAAAGACCGACGCTTTGTAAAATAAGTTTAAACCATATAATTTTTTTTGTTAAGCATTAAAAGAACTTGTATGCTGAAATAAAAAACTATTCTTTAGCCTTTATTATTACAGGCAAAATAAACTGAGTTTTTACCGGAAGACCGCGTTTTATAGCCGGATTTACTTTAGGAAAATCAATTAAACGAGCATGAAGAATACTGTCAATTTTAATCGTGTCATAAGCAACAGAATCTTTTTGAAATTCAGGTTCAAATGTCATTTTTGAATTTGGAAAAACTGTAACTTTTACTTGTATCGTATCAAGATCCGGATACAAAATAGATAAACTGTCTATGTTTAGTTTTTCCTGAATAAGTTGCGACATCACATCAAAGAAACATTTCTGACGTTGTTTTTTATCGCCAATTGATTCACAATTTGCAACAGTTGGATATTCATCAACTTCTTTCCAGTTAATCGATTTTAATTCCTTTTGTAGTAACTCTTTTTCAGATGGAATCTGCTTCTCAAAATATTGACAAGAATTGAAAATAACGAAAACCAAAAGACAGGAAAACTTCTTCAAGAGTTTGATGTTGAATTGAATGAATAGAATATTGATATAAAAATACGATTATTTTTTTTGAGAAGCTTTGTATTCTAAATAATCTTCATAACTTTCAGAAAGCCAATGCTCTTTATTTTGCGAAGCAACTTCTTTCTGATCCGGATACAACTTTGCAAGACGATCAGAAAATGTAGCGATTTGAACCGTATAATTATAATATTCAGCTTTTGTCAAAAGTATGTCCGGGTTATTTTTACGACTAAAAAACTCGAAAAAAAGAGTGTCAAATTCTTTCATAGAAAAGTTTAAAACCTTTTTCTTCGTACTTTGATAAATACTGTCCTGAAGCAATTGGTCGTCAATAGATATTTTTTTTGTTTGTGCGTTCATATTCACACCAATAAAAAATATCAGAAATGAAAATATAATTATTTTAAAAGGATTACGCATTTACAATTTTCTTTTAAGTTTGTAAGTGCAAAATTACAAAAATATATGGATTTACTATTGGTTATACTGGGTTTTATATGCATGATTATTGGAGTTTTGGGTAGTTTTTTACCCGTTTTACCCGGATTATCTTGTTGTTGGGTTGGACTGCTCTTGTTGTATTTAACCAAAGCTGTCGAAAACAATTATTGGGTTTTAGGAATTACTTTAATACTCACCATTATCATCACCGTTTTGGATTATATAATTCCTTCAAAAGGAACCAAAAAATTTGGAGGAAGCAAGTATGGAGTCTGGGGAACGAACATTGGATTAATTGTTGGAATTTTTGCTCCAATACCATTTGGAGTCATTATTGGGCCATTTGTTGGCGCTCTGGTTGGAGAATTACTTTACGATTCAACTAACCATAAACGGGCCTTAAAAGCAGCAACAGGATCCTTACTCGGATTTCTCGCATCGAGTTTTATCAACTTTATGTTTTGTATTATTTTTCTAGGTATTTTTATAAGTGTAACATGGGAATATCGAAACATTTTATTTTAATTATGTAAATTTGGCTTAGTATTTTTCTTATTTTTTGCAATTTTTAAGAGATCAGACAAAAAAAAATTAAAAAAAAATCTTTTTGTTTTGATTCCGAAAGGGTTATAGTTACTGGGACTAAAAGCTTTTTTGTGTTAATAGCTGGTTATTAAGCGGGTAAATTTTTAACTTAATTTTTGGAAATGTTAAAATATTTTATATTTTTATCACGATAAACGATAAAAAGCCTCACTTTATCGATTATTTTGAACGAGTATAAATAATCATTTTAATAAGTTATGAGTATGACCCCAAACCTACAAATTGAACTTAGACGTTTTATTTCTTCTAATGTTGTTTCAAAATTGAACAAGTTTTATTTTGAAAATGATGCACTTCTAATCAAAGGAATTGATGTATCGATAGGAACAATTTTAATGGGCTTGTATAACAAAGCAAGCGAATCGGGTTTTTACAAAGAAATGATAGATTTGATAAAAGAAGATTCCAGTTTTTATCAGGAAGTCGATTTTACTTCCGGCCGAATTTTATCAGTCGACGACTGTTACAAATTAGAAGGAAACGCTCTGCTTAAAGAAATCTTTACAAATAAAAAAGGCAGAATTTCAGAAATGATTTCAAACGAAGTGGGCATCAAAAGCGAAACAGCCCGCGAAATACTTAACTTCTCTGCATTACTTGTTATCTCTTATCTCAAAAACAATATCCAGTTATTAGATAGTCTAAAACTACTTTTAGAAGAACAAAAAAGAGACATCTTAAACAGTATTCAACCAGGAATCAAAATCATCTTAGGATTTTCATGTTACGAAACCGTTGAAGACAAAAATCAAAACATCGGAAGATCAATTTTTACACTTTTCGGACACAACTTTTTTAGTTTCTAAAAATAAAAAATCCCATCTTACAAAGTAAAACAGGATTTATATTTCAATAAATCTTGAGTAGATTTATGCGTTTTTCAAATTGATAACTTCTTGATCTGTCAAAAATCTCCAGTTTCCTCTTGGAAGGTTTTTCTTAGTCAAACCAGCAAACGCAACACGGTCAATACGCAAAACATCATAATCAAAGCTTTCAAAAATAGCACGAACCACTTTTACATTAGATGATTTTAGTTTAAGACCAACTTCACTTTTTGCCTCTTTTTCAATATAGCTAACTTCTTCAACAAACACACGGTGTCCGTCAAGAACCAAACCTTTACTGATTTTTTCTAAATCCTCAAATTTTAGGTTTTTATCTAAAGAAACCTGATAAATTTTAGAAGATTTCTGATTCGGTAAAGTAAACTTACGAATCATATCCGTATCGTTTGTAAACAACAACAATCCGGTTGTGTTTTTGTCCATTCTTCCCACAGCAGCAATTTTAGCATTAGTAGAACCACGAACAAGTTCCAGAACGTTACGATATTCCTGACCTTCATCAAGCGCAGTAGTAAAGTTTTTAGGTTTGTTCAATAAAATGTATTCTTTCTTTTCAGGAGTTAAAACAACACCATCAAAGTTTACAACATCATTAATTTTTACCAAATAACCCATTTCAGTAACCGGAACACCATTTACTTTCACGTTTCCAGACTGAATATATATATCCGCATCACGACGAGAACAAACCCCAGAGTTTGAGATATATTTGTTCAGACGAATTTCGTCAGAAGCCTTTTGTCTCTTCGGAGCCTGATTTTGCTTTTTAATTTTTTGCTCCGCAGCTTCCTGAGCCGCTTTAACTTCAGGCTTCACTTTTTTCGGCCCTTGAGCGCGCTTAGCCATAGGAGGTTTTGGCTTGCTAGAGTTTGATCTTGAACTATTTGGTCTCGATCCGCCTCTTTTATTATTGCCTTCCTTATTGTTCATAAATTCTGTAATTTGTGCAAAGATAGTTTTTTCCTGCTAATAATTCTTAAGTTCAATGTTCTTAGATTGATAGCTTTTAATTTTAAGATAATATTGAGCATCACAATTGGCTTTTTCTCCGTCATGGTTTCCCGCTTTCCGTTCCAATCTTTTATTTTTTGGAAAAAAAAATAAAAGGATTTCCACTGCAATCGGGGCTAGTTTCAAACAATTGGCTTCTTTTAAAGATTTAGTATTTTATACTCTTTGTAAAATAAATACCAGCGAAAACCATTTCAAGCGTTAAAATCAGCGAGCCAATCTTAATAATTAGAAATCAATTCACGCCCGTGCCACAACACACTCGGGTTAATCAAAACAATGCAAAAAACGCCTGAAACAATCAGAAACTTCAAAACATTATGAAGTAATAAAAACTGTTCCTTCGAATTTGATTTCCATAAATAAAGCAGAAAAAAAAGTAGAAAAACAAAACATACATAAAAGTAAATATCCATATAACCAACATCATAGATATTTACCAAAATGTAAACCGGAATTACCGTCAAAAACGTCAAAACTGTAATAATTTGCTTCGAAACCCTTTCGTTATAAGTTATCGGAATCGTATGATAATCATTGGCCAAATCACCTTTCAGGTTTTCCAAATCCTTAATCATTTCCCTAATTAAAAGCAATAAAAACAAAAACATCGCATGCGCCGAAATAACCACAAAATGGCTCATATGATCTTCAATTTCTTCAAATGAAATCGTGTTATAGAAATACCATAAAATGGCAAAAAAAGGAATTACAGCCAAAAAAGCGGCCGTTAAATTACCCACAATAGCATATTTCTTTATTTTATGAGAGTAAAACCAAATCAAGAAAATATAACCAGAGAAAAATAAAAAGGCCCGCCATGAAACAATCAAAGCCATTAAAGCCGCAATAAAATTCATAGTAAAATAAACCGACAATTTAGTTTTCTGGCTCACCAAACGGTCCAGCATCGATTTGTTGGGTCTGTTAATTAAATCTTTCTGACTGTCATAAAAATTATTGATAATATAACCAGAAGCAATCGTAATTGCCGAAGCAAAAACAATCAGAAAAAGTCTAAAATCGAGCAGGATATCCAAAGCACGTTTCTCTGGAGCTAAAATAAAAATAGCCGATAAATACTGCGCCAATACAATAATAGGAATGTTATAACCACGAACGACAGAAAACAAACTAACAATTTTCATTACCAAAAGTTTTTGTTTTCTGCTTAACATAGATTGTAAATTGTGGTTTATATTAGATTGAAGTTAATGGATATTTTTGAATCTGAAAATTTAGAGTTTGTTTTTTAACAATTCTTTAGAGCCATAACCTAATTTTCTAATGCAGGCCAAAGCCTCTTTTTGAGTCATGTTAACCTCTTTTATGCTCTCTTTGTCTACAAAACAAACCGAACCACTCCACGGATTAGGAGCATCTGGAATGAAAACCGTAAATTTAGTTTCGTCAATTTCTTCAATCAAAAAAGCAAATTGCCAGCCAGCATCCGTTGGGACCAAAATGACTTTTAAATTTTCATTAGATTCAAAACCCATGATATTTTCATTCATATTTTTTATAAATGAATATCCGGGAACAAAGCTTAAAATTCCGTTTTCTAGTTTGTGAATCAGTTTTTTTGCGCCAGACGTTCTTGCAAGTAAACCTGCAATAAAACAAATAAGGATTAGAATTAGAGTTCCAACAATTTCCTGAAGCGCAATTCCTAATACATGTACACGTGGCAAATTATTGACAAGCGGCAGTGTAACTTTTTGAATTATTCCATATCCTTTTTCAAGAATAACGAGAAGTACAACCAAAGGTGCTAAAAACAAGATTCCTCCTAAAAAAGTTGCTTTGATTATTTTTAAAATACTTTTCATAATAAATAACTTTTAGGATGAAAAATTTCGGAAAAATAGACTCAAACAACTTTCGTTTTGAGTTTTTTTAGAACTGATAAACCACTTCTAGTTTGTAGTCTTTCAGAGAAACTTTGGCACGTTCCAAATCTTCAGTAAAACCAAGAATATAACCGCCTCCGCCAGAACCACAAAGTTTTAAGTAATAATCGTTTGTGTCGATTCCGTGTTGCCAGATTCCATGAAATTGTTCCGGAATCATTGGTTTAAAGTTATTTAAAACAACTTTAGAAAGCTTTTTAGTATTGGTAAACAAAGATTTCATATCGCCATGCAGGAAGTTGTCTACGCAGGCGTCAGTATATTTCACAAATTGGTTTTTAAGCATAGCACGGAAACCTTTGTCTTTTAGGTTTTCCATAAAAATGTTAACCATTGGAGCCGTTTCTCCAACAATTCCTGAGTCTAATAAAAATACAGCGCCTTTTCCGTCAAAACTTTGTGTCGGAATTCCGGTTGCTTCGATATTATCTTTAGAATTAATTAAAATCGGGATGCTCAAATAACTGTTCAACGGATCTAAACCAGAACTTTTTCCGTGGAAAAAACTCTCCATTTGAGAAAATATATTTTTTAACTGTAAAAGTTTTTCGCGTGTTAAATTCTCTAAAACCGTGATTTTGTTTGTAGCATATTTGTCATAAATAGCTGCAACAAGCGCACCGCTGCTTCCAACGCCATATCCTTGCGGAATACTAGAATCAAAATACATTCCGGTTTCGACATCGTTTCTTAAAGTTTCCAAATCAAACGTAACCAATTCTGGTTGCTGAGTATGTAAAACTTCAAGATAACCAGCAAAGCTTATCAGGCTTTTGTTTGATGCAATAGCTTCTGCCGAAGGTTCTTCAGACTTTTTTAATGCACCGTTGTAAAAATTATAAGGGATAGAAAGTCCTTTAGAGTCGCGAATGATTCCGTATTCTCCAAAGAGTAATATTTTTGAGTAAAATAATGGTCCTTTCATGATTTATTTTATGTCTTTTTTTATTTTATATCGTGAAGGAACTTTTTTATTAATTCCTTTTTCAAGAATTTCTCTAACTTTTCTTGTGATTACGGGATTGTTAGTTACCCTTAACAATCTTATTGCGTCAATTTTATCTTTTTTGATCCCATAACCTAAAATTTTAATTAAAGATACGGAAAATTACAATGCAATCGCGCCCTCTCCAATTTTGTCGCAAATGTACTGACGATTCTGACAAAAAGCAACTAATTCTTCCTGAATAAATTGTAATACTTTTTCGCTAACGTTTTCGGGATAAAGCACATGCACATTTGCACCGGCATCAAGCGTAAAACAAACCGGAATTTGAGTTTCGTTCCTAAATTTCCAGATTGCATTTATGATTTGAAGCGTATTTGGTTTCATTAAAATGAAATATGGCATCGAGGTCATCATCATTGCATGCAGTGTCAAAGCTTCACTTTCTACAACTTTTATGAATTCGTCTAAATTTCCGTTTTCAAAAATGGCAATTAATTTATCTAAGTTTTCATGAGCTTGTTCAAAACGTCTTTCAGCATAAGGATGATTGTGCATCAAATCATGTCCAACTGTGCTCGAAACTTGTTTTTCGCCTTTATCAACCAATAAAATGGTGTCTTGGTAATTCTTGAAATTCTCATGAATTGTATACGGAAATTCAACCCCAAATAAGTCTGTACTTCCTTTAATGTTAGCTTGGTTTCCCCAAACTACGACATTTCCTTTTACACTTCGGCAAGCACTTCCTGAACCTAAACGAGCAAGAAAAGAAGCTTTTTGATAAAAGTATTCATCAGTCATTTCCGGATTCAGCAATTTTTCCAGGCTCATAAAATTCATAGCCAAAGCCGCCATTCCAGAAGCCGAAGAAGCAATTCCTGAACTATGCGGAAATGTATTTTGTGTATCGATCGTAAAATGATACTCTTTTAAAAATGGCAGATAAACTTCAACTCTTTCTAAAAATTTCTGAATTTTTGGTTTAAAATCTTCCTTTGGTTTTCCTTCAAAAAGTAAATCAAAAGAAAAACCGTTTGTCACGCTGAGCGAAGTCGAAGCGCTTTTCTTCGAAAAACCTAATTTGGTAATCGTTTTACAATTATTCAAAGTGAAACTTACCGATGGATTTGCCGGAATTTGATTGTCTTTTTTTCCCCAATATTTAACTAATGCGATATTGCTGGGCGCGCTCCACTCAAAGTTTCCGTTTTCGATTATTGAAGTATATTGATTTGGAATAAAATCAGTTGCTGTAAACATGAATTATAAATTTTGGCAAAGATAGTTTTTTACTAATATAAGTAATACTTGTAATACCAGTAATATTAATAACAAGTCTTTTGGTTAGTCTTAATAAAATGAGTTGATATAACGTATATGGTTTAAATTTTCTTTTGACTATTTTTGAATGCAAAATTTGATAAAATGAATAAGACAGTCAAAATCATTATAGCTTTAGTTGTTTGTTTAGCAGTGGGATATTCTGCAAGTTTGGTGACAAGACCGAGTGTAGCATCTTGGTATCCAACAATCGAAAAGCCATTTTTTAATCCCCCAAATTGGATTTTTATGCCCGTATGGACATTGCTTTATATTTTTATGGCAATTGCTGCAGCATTAGTTTGGGATAAAATTAAAGAACAAACCGAAAAAGTTAAAAAAGCATTGTTTTTCTTTTTGGTTCAATTGACATTAAATGCGATTTGGTCGTATTTATTCTTCGGATTAAAAAATCCGCTTCTGGCATTAATTGAAATTATACTTTTATGGTTGATGATCTACGAAACGTATTTACAATTTAAAAAACTCAATAAAATTTCAGGATATTTATTAATTCCGTATTTAGCCTGGGTTGGGTTTGCAACGCTTTTAAATGCGAGTATTTGGTGGTTGAATAAGTAAAAAAAAGTTTGAGGTTTCAGGTTTTTTTTCTTTGTTTCAGGTTTGATTCTAGATTGAGGTTTTAAGTTATTTCAGTTTCTTAAATTCTTCATTTTTAGCATACAAAAAATCCATAACAGTCAAAACATTTTGATTTTCCAGAAGCGTTTTTGATTTCGGATCTGAGTCGCAAAAATCAATAAAAAGCTCTTTTTCTTCGGGTTTTAGTTTTAGATTTTTGATGAAAAAATCGGGTGGGCAATAAGCCATTACCAATTTCTTAAAACGGTCGTCGGCAACTTCAATTGTTTTCTTCGGCTTACCTTTTAAAGGGAATGAAACTCGAAGCCCTTCTCTAATTGTATTATCATTAACTCCTGTATTCCAGAATAAATTTTTGACATTTTTATCAATCAATATATCTGCAACAGCATCAGCATCAACCTTAACTTTATCAAATTCAACCTTATTTATTACAACTTCATTCAATTCTTCAGGTTTCAAAATCATGTTAACGAGGAGATTATTGTTCTCAATATCTTTGGTGGTGATTTTTAATCTATTAAAGAAATAATCTTTCGAATAGAAAATTAAACTGTCCTGCATTTTTACCAAAATAGAGAATTCTCCCAACTCATTTGTTTTAGTGCTAATTTTAGTGGTCTTATTAATTACTTCGACTTTATTAATCGGGAGATTCTGGGAGAGAACTTTTCCGTTTATTAATTTTTCCGTTTGAGAAATACTGAGTTGATAAGTAAAGAAGGAAATTGTAGTAAGTAATTTTAATTTCATCAAAATTTAGTTTTTAATTTCGGTTTTCAGCTTTTTAAACTCATCATTTTTAGCATACAAAAAATCCATTGTGGCCAAAATGTTTGGATGTTGAAGAAGTATTTTAGATTTTGGATCGGCATCGCAGAATTGAAGGAAAAGTTCTTTTTCTTCCAATTTTAATCTTAAATCTTTCGTAAATAAATCTTCATTACATGTGGTTGCAATTAATTTTCTAAAATCAATTTGTGGAGTTTCTATTTTAGGTTCTTCTTCGTCTTTTCTAAATAAGTTACCAACTTCCTTGCCCAAACGAATGAAATCCATATCGAATGGACTTCCCTTTACTTCATTAAAGCCTTGAATTTTTAATCCCTCTTTTGATTTATGCGAATTTAGCTTGATTTCTTTTATATCTTCTTTACTGAGAAAAACCGGTTTTAATTTTTGTGCAATGATTACCTCATTCAATTCTTCTGCCTTCGGAATCATTTTTACTATAAGATTATTGGTTTCGATTTCCTTTGCAGTAATTTTCAACCGAGCGAATAGATAATCTTTTGCAAAAAAAATCAAACTATCCTGTGTTTTTACTAGAATTGAAAATTCTCCACGTTCATTTGTTCTTGTACTAGTTTGAGCTGTTTTGTTTATTACTTCAACTTTATTGAGAGGAGAATTATTAGAAACAACTTTTCCATGAAGTAGTTTTTCTGTTTGAGAAATAGAAATTTGATAAGTCAAAAAAGAAATTGTGGTAAGTAATTTTACTTTCATTTAGTGGTATTTAGTTGAAAGTAAAATTATTAGAATACTCTTAATGAAAACTTACGGAATATGTAAATTCTTGTTAATAAATCTAGTCAAGTTTTTGGACGAATTTTTCTATTTCACCTTTGTTGAATAAAACAGGGCCATGACCAAAACAAAGTATTTTGGGTTTTAATGAAGCGAGTTTTAGAATTGATTTTCGATTCGTTTCCTGATCTGTTGTAAACAAATTTGGAGGTTCATGAAGCCCAGTTATTGTAGTTAATAAATTCATATTGGTCATAACATCTCCCACAATTAATACGCCGTCTTTTTCTCTAAAAAAAGATAAATGTCCACTAGAATGTCCAGGAGTTTCTATAACTGTAAAACCGCCAATTTTATCGCCTTCTTTTAAAGTTTCAGAAACTTGATGTCCTTTTCCTGCCCAAAATTGTTTCTGAAATTTCGAAATAATATGGTTCGGATTTGGGTATTCGAAAATTACGTTGCCATTTTCTGCTGCAATCTTTTCGGATTCACTACATAAAAGCGGAATGTTCAAGGTTTCGCAGATTACTTTACTACTTCCCTGATGATCGGCGTGGGCATGGGTCAGCGCATGTTTTGTTATGGTTTTGTTTTTTAATGCTTTCAGAATTATTCTGCTTGAACTTCGAATTCCGGCATCAATTAAAACATCTTCAATTACATAACAATTAATAGCATTTCTTGGAAACAAAGAAATTTGATAAACGTTTTTGGCAATATTTTTCATTTTTTTGAATTTTATATTGGCAAAGATTTGAAATCCGTTTTTCAATTCACTTGATAAATGTTAAGAAATACTTTGTCGAATTCTGCTTAAAGATTCCGGCGTAATTCCGAGAAATGAAGCGATATAAATTAAAGGAGTTCGCTGCATTATTTTGGCTGGCGCCGATGCTAAAAAAGTCTGGTATTTTTCTTTTGCTGGAATCATTTGCAATTTTAAAACACGATCAGCCATACAGAGGTAGTTTTGTTCGGCTAAAATTCTGCCGACACGTTCCCAATTCGGAATTTCATTATACAAAAACTGCATTTTTTCAAAAGTGATCGAAAGAACTTCGCAGTCTTCTATACATTGAATATTTTCAAAAGAAGAAGATTGATTTATAAAACTGGAATAAGAAGCAATAAAGCCTTCATCGCAACTTAAATAAGTCGTGATTTCTTTTCCATCTTTTAAATAATATACACGAGCCAAACCTTCAATAATAAAAAAAATCTTATTGCTGATTTTTCCCATTGAAGAAAGAAATTCTTTGGCCGTAAATCTTTCATATTCAAAACAAGAATCGATCTTTTCGATTTCATTTTCAGAAAACGAAGCGATCGATAGTATTTGTTTTTGTAACGAAGAATTCACTAATTATAAAATTTCAATTAATTCTGAAGCAGTATTAATAACTACTTTTGCCCCGCTAGATTTCAATTCCTCTTCGGTTCTGTAGCCCCAAGTAACGCCAACAGGAAACATATTAGCATTTACTGCCGTTTGCATATCAATATCTGAATCGCCTACAAATAGAATTTCTTCGGGTTTTAAATTCCAGTTTTTACTTATTTCTACAGCTTCAAACGGATTTGGTTTTTTTAATTCTTCAGTACTTAAGCCAACCGCTTTATCAAAATAATCAGGAAATATTTCTGATGCAATTTTCTTAGTCAATTCATCAGCTTTGTTAGAGAAAACAGCCATTTTGATATTTTGTGAAGTCAGTTTTTCTAATAATTCTACAATGCCATCGTAAGGTTTTGTTTTTACGGTACACATTTCACGATATTCGTTAACCATACATTCAAAACAAATTTCAATCTGTTCGTCTGAATTGTTTGTTACTGGTAAAGCTTTGCTAACCAAATTTCGTAAACCGCTTCCGATAAAATATTGATACGTATCGTATGTGTGAGTTGGGTAATTTAGACCTGTAAGAACGGTATTCATCGCATCTGAAATGTCGTGTAATGAGTCGACTAATGTTCCGTCTAAATCAAAAATAATTCCTTTAAATTTCATTTTATTAAATATTATTAGCCAAAATAAACCCGCTCGTCCAGGCATTTTGAAAATTAAAACCTCCTGTAATAGCGTCGATATTTACAATTTCGCCAGCAAAATATAGGTTTTGGTGAATTTTGCTTTCCATTGTTTTAAAGTTGATTTCTTTTAAATCGATTCCGCCAGCCGTTACAAATTCTTCTTTAAAAGTACTTTTTCCGTTTACTTTAAATTCAGCTTTTGTAAGTTGTATAGTTAAATTCTGTAATTGAATTTTTGATAAATCTGCCCATTTGGTTTCCGATTCAATTCCAGAAGCTAAAACCAAACTTTCCCATAAACGATTCGGAAAGTCAAAAGGAGATTTTTTAGAAACGGCTTTTTTAGCGTGTTCTTGTTTTAAATCTTTTAGGATTTTTTCGGCATCTTCATAATCAATATCATTCAGCCAATTCACGAAAATGGTAAACTGATAATTTTTATCATGAAGAATTCGCGCCCCCCAAGCCGAAAGTTTTAAAATTGCCGGACCGCTCATTCCCCAATGTGTGATTAACAATGGTCCAGTCGATTCTAGTTTCGTATCTTTTACGTTTACGGTAACTTGTGCTGCAACGCCTGGTAATTCTTTAATTCTCGAATCTTTGATGTTGAAAGTAAATAGGGAAGGAACGGGGCTTACAATTGCATGGCCGTGTTCCTGAAGCATTTCCCAGATTTTAGGATTGCTTCCGGTTGCCATTACTAATTTTTCGGCAGCAAAATTGTCGCTTTGAGTATCAATTTTCCAGTGATTTTCTTTTTTGAAAATAGACTGAACACTTTGACCCGTCAGCACTTTTATGCCTAATTTTTCAGTTGCTTTTAAGAAACAATCAATTATAGTTTGTGATGAATTAGAAACGGGAAACATTCTTCCGTCTTCTTCAATTTTTAATTCTACTCCATGTTTCTCAAACCATTCGATAGTATCGCCAGAACAAAATTGATGGAAAGGTCCACGAAGTTCTTTTTCGCCACGAGGATAAAATTTTACTAATTCGTTGGGTTCAAAGCACGCGTGCGTTACGTTACAGCGTCCACCGCCAGAAACGCGCACTTTGGAGAGGACTTCTTTCCCTCTTTCTAAAATAGCGATTTTTAGTTTCGGATTTTTCTCTGCAATATTAATTGCTGTAAAAAAACCAGCTGCGCCTCCGCCAACGATTATTATGTCGAAATTTTTGATCATATTTTTTTTGGTTGCCACGAATTACACGAATTGGCACTAATTTTTTTTATTTGCCACAGATTATACAGATTAAAAGGATTTTTTCTTTCGCCACGAATTTCACTAATTTCCACGAATTATTTTATGATGCTAAAACTTGTCTTAATTTGTGTAATTGCTTCGCCAGTTCGCTATCGCTCGGGTAGTGGCAAACAAGTCTGTGGTTATTCTTCTATTTTATCTGGATTATCAGAGATAATTCCGTTTACTTTATAACTTTTTATTTTTTGAATGTCTTCTTCAATATTTACTGTCCAAGGCAAAACTAGAAATCCTTTTTCCTGTATTTCGCTTACATTTTCAGCATTTAATAACTGAAAATAGGGATGAATGGCATTTGCTTTTATTTTTTCGGCGAAAGCCAAAGCAGTATCAATATTTTCTTCTGTTAAAACACCAATAGGGATATTTGGATTTAGGTTTGATGTTTCTTCCAATATATTCCAATCAAAACTTGAAATGATGAAATGATTGTAATTCCAATTTTTTTCTGAAATATATTCCTCAATAAGCTGGACAACTTTGCTGGGAGTTCCTAAACCTTTTAATTCGATATTGATTAAGCACTTTTTATCGACCAAATCGAAAACTTCTCTTAAGGTCGGAATTTCATGTTTTTCATTAATCAAAAATGATTTTAATTCTGCTAAAGAAAATGAACTTACTAAACCTTTTCCGTTAGTTGTTCTGTCGATGGTTTCGTCGTGAATTACGATAATATGTTCGTCAGAGCTTAAGTGAACATCGAGTTCAATTCCGTCTGAATTTAGATCTAAGGCTTTTTGGAAAGCTTGTAAAGTATTTTCAGGTTCGCAGGCTTTGGCGCCTCGATGTGCAATTTTTAGCATTTTGCAGTGTTTTTTCTAACCGCAAAGGTCGCAAAGTTTTACGCAATCCCGATAGCTATCGGGAGCAAATATTATAAAAAAAGTTAGCCACAGATTATAAGGATTAAAAAGATTTTTTCTTTCGCCACGAATTCAACGAATTTTCACAAATTTAAATATGATAAAATAATTCGTGGAAATTCGTGGAATTTGTGGCAGATAAATCTGTGTTAATCCTTATAATCTGTGGCAAAAAAATCTTTGCGGTTAAATTAATTCTAGTAATGCAATGTCAAAATCATTGTCGATAATGACTTTTCCATCAACAACTTCAACTTCCTGATTTGAGTAAGTTTCTTTTAGTTTTGTTCCGTTTGGGAAAATGTCGCCAACAGGAAGTTCTTTTCTGCCTTTTGGTAAATCTACTCCCATAACCACTTTATCTGTAAAAGTGCCTTTTGTAAATATTCGAGAAAAAGTATAAGGATACGGATTAATCAATTTGTGAACACCAGCTCCAACCGCTGGATGATTTCTTCTAAACTGACCTAATTTCTGCCAATGCAAAAGTGTTTTCTGCGTTTCGGGATTGTCCTGAATAGCATCCCAATTCATATTTGAACGTAAAGTGGCATCGCCATTTGTACCTTCAATTACTAAAGAACGATTCGATTCGTCGCCATAATAAACCTGCGACATTCCCGGAGAAAGTAATAATTTGGTTCCCGTTTCAATACCTTTTACTCTATTGGCATCAAAAGGTTGTCCGTCGTCGTGAGAAGACATATAATTTAGGACAGAATATCCTTTTAGTTCATTATTTAAAGCATTCGAATATTTAGAAAATAAACCTTCATAATCGCTTTGAGCAGCATTCCATTTAAATTCAAAATTGATCATGCTGTTAAATCCATTTTGGAAATAATTTACTTTTCTATCTCCAAAATCATAATCTTGCCCACCACTGATTCCGTAACCGTAAACTTCGGCAATGGTGTAAAACGGATTTTGATCTAAAACTTCCAGCGGGTGATGTTTTTTCCAGGTTTCAAACGCGTAATCACATTCTTTTTTGAAATCGGCCCAAACACCTTCCTCGGTATGTTTTACCGTATCAGCGCGATAACCGTCAATTCCGAATTCTAGAATATAATCTGTAAGCCATTTTATAATGTAATATTTCGGGCTCCTTGGATAACCTGTTCTTTTAAAGAATTCATCCAATGAAGCAATTTCTTTCTCGTAACGGCCTTCTTTTTTCCATTTTTCGATTAAAAAAGGAGGCAACTCTACGTTTTGAGTACTTTCGGTTTTTACGTCTGGAAGATTTTCGACCAAGGTACACATTGTAGTATTTTCGAAAGATTTGTAATCACAT
>Ga0302347_1001750_pt1 | contig 24817 bp, 25 predicted proteins | sample PhyWR1_FD_202178 | JGI IMG/M metagenome (GOLD analysis project Ga0302347, IMG submission 202178) | Leaf surface microbial communities from wheat plants in UC Gill Tract Community Farm, Albany, California, United States - DLSL W.R1 (v2)... | ecosystem: Host-associated > Plants > Phyllosphere >...
ATCAGATGTCACCGACAGAATATGAAAACAAGTATTATCAACGGCTCGGAAGTGTCTAGATTATCCGTGGCGATTCATCCATTGGACCATGCAGCACGACTACGGCGGCTTTTCATTTCAGATTCATCATTGGCTCGAGCCATATAGACAATCGAAACAATCAGCTTTGTGAAATCCACCTCACCACTGCGAAAGACCTGATTATCTGAAAGAGTGACAATCACAATGCCTTCTCTGACTATTTCCAAGAACTGCGTTAGAGCTTCTTCAATCGCCTGCCTGCTCAGCCGATCCACCGATTCAACCAGGAGATAAGAACCCCTTACGATTTCCCCACCTTTAACTGCATCGATGAAGCGACCCAGTGCACCATCAGTACGGTTGCTACCACGAAAAGCACTAACTCCAAAGTCCTCAATGGTCTTGTCATCCAACACGAGATTGTGAGTAGTGCAGTAGTCCCTAGCCTGCTGAAGTTGGCGGCGGTAGCTATCCCCCTGGGCCTGTTTAGGGGTACTGAAACGAACGTAGGAATAAGCTTTAGCACTTCTCACAACTGCTCCTTTCTGAATAATCAGACTGGCAAAAAACAAAGACAGAAAACTAAGATGAGCTAACGCTATCAATTAACGGCCCTTTTAACTATATACGATTCATTATTTTTTACCACAAACACAAAAAATACGGTAACATTTTGATTATCAACGAATATTCTTGTGGTATTAATGGATTATGAACGTCTGTATGCTACAGGCCTAACCAAATTGCATAGGTAAAACAACATGACAGACCGTTCTGAACCCACACTTATCATGTATGGCCTTTCTCCTAAAGTATGCGACACCATAAAAAAGGCACGCCGCTTCCTGGAAAGCCATAATGTCGAATATCGCTTTCATGATTACCGCGTTGATGGGCTTGACGCTGATTTCCTTCAAACCGCCATCGCGGAACTGGGCTGGGAAGCGCTGCTGAATACGCGCGGAACAACCTGGCGTAAACAGGATGATTCCGTTCGTAGTAGCATTACCGATGCCGACAGCGCAGCAAAATTAATGCTCGAAATGCCAGCAATAATCAAACGCCCATTGCTCTGCGCGCCCGGTCAGCCTATGCTGCTGGGCTTTAGTGAATCCAGTTATCAGACTTATATTTGAGGTGCAGTTTATGTCATGCCCGGTCATTGAGCTGACTCAGCAGCTTATTCGCCGCCCTTCCCTTAGCCCGGACGATGCAGGTTGTCAGGCTTTAATGATTGAACGTCTGCGCGCGATCGGTTTTACCGTTGAGCGGATGGATTTTGGCGACACCCAGAACTTTTGGGCATGGCGCGGCCAGGGTGAAACGCTGGCTTTTGCCGGACATACCGACGTCGTTCCGGCAGGCGATGCTGACCGTTGGATCAATCCGCCGTTTGAACCGACCATTCGTGACGGCATGCTGTTTGGTCGCGGTGCGGCTGACATGAAAGGCTCGCTGGCTGCGATGGTGGTGGCCGCCGAACGGTTCGTCGCCCAGCATCCAAACCACAAAAACCGTCTGGCATTCCTGATCACGTCCGATGAAGAAGCCAGCGCTAAAAATGGCACGGTGAGAGTCGTTGAAGCGCTAATGGAACGCCACGAACGCCTGGATTATTGTCTCGTAGGCGAGCCGTCCAGTACCGAAGTGGTGGGCGATGTGGTGAAAAATGGCCGTCGCGGATCGCTGACCTGCAACCTGACGATCCACGGTGTGCAAGGCCACGTCGCGTATCCGCATCTTGCCGATAACCCGGTGCATCGCGCTGCGCCCATGCTGAATGAGCTGGTCAATATCGAATGGGATAAAGGCAACGAATTCTTCCCGCCGACCAGCATGCAGATTGCGAATCTTCAGGCGGGTACGGGCAGCAACAACGTGATCCCCGGTGATTTCTCCGTGCAGTTCAACTTCCGTTTTAGTACGGAACTGACCGACGAGATGATTAAAAGCCGCGTCATCGCGCTGCTGGAAAAATACGAATTGCGCTACTCCGTGGACTGGTGGCTTTCTGGCCAGCCGTTCCTGACCCAGCGCGGCAAGCTGGTCGATGCGGTGGTTAACGCCATCGCGCACTATAATGAAATTAAACCGCAACTGCTGACAACGGGTGGCACATCAGACGGACGCTTTATTGCCCGTATGGGTGCGCAGGTTGTCGAACTGGGACCAGTGAACGCCACCATTCATAAAATCAATGAATGCGTGAATGCGGCTGATTTACAGCTACTGGCGCGTATGTATCAACGTATCATGGAGCAACTCGTCGCCTGACGATGGCTCTGAGAGGGAATAGCGAATGGACTGGCTGGCTAAATACTGGTGGATTTTGGTGTTGGTGTTTCTGGTAGGCGTCTTGCTTAACGTCATCAAAGATCTTAAGCGCGTTGATCATAAGAAGTTTCTCGCCAACAAGCCCGAACTTCCGCCACATCGTGACTTCAACGATAAGTGGGACGATGATGACAACTGGCCGAAGAAAGACCAGAAGAAATAATCGTCTTATTTCCTCTCTCCGCCAGGAGAGAGGAAAGCCACATCATAAAAACTCAACGATATCGTCGTCATTCGGCTTACCGCCGCTCAGCGCTTCGTCAAAATAATGCTTCGGCACGGTAAAGCGCAGATGATCAAGCGCCAACTGCATGCTGCGATCGTCAATCGCGTGACCCAGCTCATCAACGATATCCAGCGTCACGTCCCCGCCTTCACGAATCAACGCGTCCTGTGCCGCGACTGCGTGAGACAGCTCGATGACCCGATCTTCACCACCGTGGATCAAGTGGATCGTTGTTGATGTGGTCGACGTTTTTGGCAGCGTGGCAAAACGGCCGTTAAACGCAATCACGCGGGACACCAGGCCTGGCTGCGCTTTCACGCTCTCCAGTGACATAATCGCCCCTTGCGAAAAACCAATCAGCGCGGTGGCCGCTGCGCCAACGCCGCTCTGTTTTTGCCAGTAACGTACCGTTTCAATAAACGTCGGCATGATGGCATCAATGCGCGCCTGACGATTTTCTTCCGTCACACCCTGCACCGAAAACCACTGGCGTCCATTCGGACCGCACGGCTCAACGCCGCCCACGCTGACAATCAGCGCATCGGGGAAGATGGGCGCAAACCAGCTTCCAATCTGCCCCATATTGACGGCGTTATCGCCCACGCCATGAAACAGCAGCAGTAATTGTTGCGCGGGTTTTTCGGGGCTTTGAACAACAAAATGGTCATGTTTCATGGCAGTCTCCTTAATTCGATAAGATGGAGTTTACGCCTCCGGAAGGTAATCACCATGCCACTTTACTGAAGAAGTCATTGAAAAAATTGCCATTGCAAAATGTCACTTTTAAGCCGTTGGCTACGCTGAATATCCAATGAATCAAGGGCCTGACACGCTTCACGACGCTGCATTGCGAGCAACTGTTTGCGCCCCTGAAGAGAAAAATCCGCGCACAGCTGGGCATCATCCCGTTGGCGTTCTATTTTCCCGCGCAGGGCCGGAAGCGGGAGAGCCAACGCCAGCAGCAATCGCGTAAGCGCCGCCGCAGACGTGGCGAATGGCCGATGGGCGAAAGCAAACCCAGCCAGCTCAAGCCAGTCATCATTATTAAGAACAGGTTCCCACGCCTCTTCTACGGGGATCTTTTCGCCGTTCCATCTCTCAATGATTCGGGCATCACGACATAAACGCTGATGCGCCTGAACGCAAAGCGCTCTGCCCGCCTCGCTTATTGGCAGCAGCGCCATTGCCGTAAAGCAACCGCTACTGGCTTCACGATGCGTGCCCATCCGCACCAGAACAAACCCGCAGCGCTGCCAAAATCGCCATAGCTCATCGGTGAACCCGAAGCTGACGGAGAGATAATCCTGCTGGATATGCTGACTCGCGCCCGCGATAAGAGCCTGCCCAATGCCCTCGCGCTGACGCGCCGGGTGCACCGCCACGCGTGTGACGCGCCGCCCGATAAGCGTAGCCGCCAACGGTGAACCGCCGTGAGCCGCCAGCGACTGCGCCACCAGATTGCCGCGCGGCCGCCGATATCCCGCCCATACCGCCTTGCTGAGTTCCGGGCTCAAACCGCCTTCCTCCACCAGCCACATTGCGCCGATAAGTTTTTCTGCGGCGCGGGCAATGGCGAAATGCTGCCCCGGCGCGTCCATCATGCGACGTAAATCGAGGGGCGACGTGCGATAGTGAGCGGAGCAAAGAAGTTTATAAATATCTGCAGCGAGGTCTGGATGGCTCTCCCATAGCGGCTGTGCGAGCGCGGTGATCTGCGCGACGTCGTCAGGGATCGCATCAAGGGCTTCATCATCAAACAGCAGCGCATTGCTCACCACGCGTTCCAGCGGGCATCCTGCCGCCCAGCGGACGGGCGTCGTGAGGGTGAAATAATGCAGGTGCGGAAAGCGTGCGCAGAATTTCAGTAAAAACCCGCGTCCCGTGCCTTCATAACCCTGGACTGTTGTGGTCAGCAGCACCCGCGGGAAACGGGCAACCAGCTGTTCAAGCAGCGGGCCAGGAATGGCGGCGGCTTCATCAACCACCAGCCAGTCAGCGCGTTCATCAGAAGCTAACAGCGCATCCGGTGCGATAAAACAGAAATTATCACCAGCAAAACGCGCAATAACGTCAGTGGCGCCTTTCGCGGGCGCGGTCACAATGGCGCGGCCTACCACGCGTTGCAGCAGCATTCCGGCCAGCGCTGATTTTCCTCGCCCACGCGCTGCAGTGACTACCGCGATCCCAGCGCTCATCTGTGTGAGGGCATGAAGAATGTCGGCCTGTTCGCACAGCGGCTCACCGCTGGCGGGGTACCAGTCGGGCAACGGTGGACAGCTTGCCACGTAAAGTGGCTGTTCCTGCTGCCAGAGAATCACGTCGGGATCGTCGGTTATGATTCGACAAAAATGATGAACAAAATGTGGCGTGGCAATCGGCTCTGCGCTGTCGCTCCAGCGAAGGGAATCGGCATCAGCCTTTTCAGGCCAACGCGAGAGAGGCGGCACCAGCAAGACCAGCAAACTGCCCGCGCGTAAGGTGCCGCTCAGGGCCGCAAATGCCGCGACGTCAAAACCATCGCGGGCATCAAAAATAGCGTGGAGATATTCGCGCCCGAGCAGGCTTTTCAGATTTTGCGGCGTGCAAAAAGGTTCGACAGCGTTTTTTTGACCGACCCACAGCCAGTCGCCTTGCAGTGGGTCGCGTAGCGCCAGAGAGTGCGTCTGCGACCAGTCGTCATCTCCGCTCAACACCAGCAATCGGCGATGGCCAGAACGCATAAGTTGGGCAGTCAAATTGTCAAACGTCATGCCGATCTCATCCCTGACGCGCAACGTCACATGGCTTTGCCGAAGGTGTTGCATTGCGCCGGATCGCCGCTGGCAAAACCGCGTTTAAACCAGCTGTAACGCTCTTCTGATGTGCCGTGGGTAAAACTGTCTGGAACAACACGCCCTTGACTCTGCTGTTGCAGACGGTCGTCGCCTATAGCCTGTGCGGCGTTGAGCGCCTCTTCAAGGTCACCGGACTCCAGCACACCCTGCTGCTGCATGCTATGACCCCACACGCCCGCAAAGCAGTCAGCCTGCAGCTCCATCTTTACGGAGAGACGATTGACTTCGGTCTGCGATGCATTTTGCTGAAGCTGACGGACTTTCGGTTCGATACCGAGCAGTTTCTGAACGTGGTGGCCGACTTCATGCGCAATCACGTAGCCCTGGGCGAAATCACCGTCCGCGCCGAGCTTGCGTTTCATGTCGTCATAGAAAGAGAGATCGATATACACGGTGCTGTCTGCCGGGCAATAGAAAGGCCCCATCACCGATTGGCCCGTACCGCAGCCAGTGCGGGTCGCGCCGCGATACATCACCAGCTTGGGTTGCTGGTAAGTGCGCCCCATTTTTTCGAACTGCTGACCCCAGGTGTCTTCCGTCGTCGCCAGAATGACAGAGGTGAATTTTGCAGCTTCGTCTTCGTTCGGGCTGATGGAGCGCTGAGAGGTTTGCTGTTGCTGAACGGGGTCTCCCGTGATTAATCCCGTCAGATCAACGCCGTAATAACCCGCAACCAGCACAATGGCGAGCAGAATAATGCCGCCCTTCCCGCCTGGCAGGCGCATACCGCCGCCGCCCATTGATGGGCCACCGCCGCCATTGCTGCGCCGATCTTCTACATTGTCACTTTCACGACGCCCTTGCCAGCGCATAACCACCTCGAATAAATCCCATCATCAATAGAGTGATCGTAGGCGGTTAGGGGAAGAATTACCATAGGAAACAGAGGTAAGACGCCAAAGGATATTTTCACCCTTTGGCGTGATTGGGGAGGATTTAGTCGAGCTTAACGCCCAGACGATGGGCAACCGCTTCATAGGCTTCAATCAGGCCACCCAGGCTCTGACGGAAACGGTCTTTGTCCATTTTATCCAGCGTCTCTTTGTCCCACAGGCGGCTACCGTCCGGAGAGAACTCATCGCCCAGCACGACTTCGCCTTTATAGAGACCGAACTCCAGCTTGAAATCGACCAGAATCAGACCCGCGTCGTCAAACAGCTTTTTCAGAACGTCGTTGGCTTTGAAGGTCAGCTCCTGCATACGCGCCAGATTCTCTTTGCTCACCCAGCCAAAGGTTTCGCAGTAAGATTCGTTGACCATCGGATCGTGCATTTCGTCATTCTTCAGGAACAAATCAAACAGCGGCGGATTCAGCTCAATGCCTTCTTCAATGCCCAGACGTTTCACCAGGGAGCCTGCGGCACGGTTACGGACCACACATTCAACCGGAACCATATCCAGTTTTTTGACCAGACATTCCGTATCGGACAGCAACGCTTCCATTTGAGTCGGAATACCCGCGTCAGCCAGTTTGCTCATAATGAAATGGTTGAACTTGTTGTTCACCATGCCTTTACGGTCGAACTGCTCAATGCGTGCGCCATCTCCTGCTGACGTATCATTGCGGAACTCGAGCACCAACAGATCCGGGTTTTCCGTGCTGTATACGGTCTTCGCTTTGCCACGATACAACTCAGCTTGCTTCTGCATCTTGATTACTCCTGGTGTGATGATTTGTGTTCAAAACTGGGGATATTATGCCACGCACACGTTTGCGTGGCACTAAAATAAAAAGGGCTGGATTAACCAGCCCTTCTTTTTTATTTGCTGAATGCCGCCTGGAAGACAGCGACCAGCGCATCGTTCTGCGACTGGGTCAGCGTGTGACCTTTCGGATCGATAAACTGCAAGCTGCTGCGGTTATCGAGGTCACCGACCTGAATTTTGTAATCGCCAGAGGCCAGTCCTGGATCGCTCGCGCCCAGTGCTTGCCATGCGCTATCAGAAAGTGGCTTGTACGTCGCGGTGATGCTGCCCGTTGAACGGGTGCTGTCACTGACTTTCATACCCACTTTTTCAAGCGTTGCTGGCAGACGCTGCCATGTCTGGTTGAACGGCGCGCGCACCACCAGCATTGGCAGACCGGTATCATCCGCGGCGCTTTGTACGTCGAAGGTGACACCGCTGCGGCTTTGTGCAGAGTTTGCCGCATCGGTCGCCGTTTTATCCAGACCGGTAGCAATCACGTTCAGCATTTCGGTGCTGTAGCGTTGCAATGAAGAGGCGTCTGCAACAGGCTTACCAGCCTGCTCGAGGTTCAACAGTTTGACTGTCACAGCCTGCTGATAACCTTGTGGTTTCACGGAGACCTGATAACGACCACGATACTGCTGATCTTCATCCAGACGGTTCCATTCAATCCAGTCGGTAGTCAACGTCTGGCTGGCGTCATCGCGTTTATCAATCGTGTAGTTCTTCGACTGAATCACGCTCACAACCTGCGGCCACAGGGTGTTGCTGCGGTTGTTTTCAACCAGCAGCGTCGCGGTATCACCCGTAAACTGGGTACGCGCACCGCTCACCAGTGCCAACGGCTGCGCAGGTGGACGAATATCAAGCGCTTTACCCACTGCACCGCTGCCGTTAGTGACAGGAATGTTGTAATCGCCGTTCTGAATCGGCAGGATCATACCCGCTGGGGAATGAAGTTCAGCAAGCGGGGCTGCATCCAGATAGGATTCATCACCGCTCACCTGGCGCTTGTAGCGCGAGTCTGAACTACAGGCAGCGAGCAGCATAACAAGCGAAACACCCGCAACCTTCACCAGGCGCGTTTTCTGTACTGAGTAAGCCATCAAATCTCCCTAAACTCTACAGCAAACCGGCATGCTTCAGCGCCCCGGCAACCACATCACGACCATGGTCGGTGATAGGGGTCATCGGCAGACGCAGCGTATCGGTTGCTACAAGTCCCAACTCCTTACATGCCCATTTCACTGGGATCGGATTGGGTTCGACAAATAATTTTGTGTGCAGCGGCATCAGACGCTGGTTAATCACGCGCGCTTCATCGAAATGACCCGCCGCAGCCAGTTTGCACATTTCAGCCATATCGCGCGCCGCAACGTTAGTGGTTACGGAAATCACGCCATGGCCACCGAGCTGCATAAAGTCCAGCGCGGTCGCATCATCACCACTGAGCAGAATAAAGTCGTCTGAAACCAGCTCTTTGATCTGATGAACGCGGCTTAAGTTCCCGGTCGCCTCTTTAATTGCGATAATATTTTTAACTTTCGAGAGACGGCCTACCGTTTCAGGCAGCATATCGCAGCCAGTACGTGACGGCACATTATACAGAATTTGTGGCAAGTCAGTATGTTCAGCAATCGCTTTGAAGTGCTGGAAGAGCCCTTCCTGCGTCGGGCGATTGTAGTAAGGCGTCACCGTCAGGCAGCCGACAATGCCGCTATTGTTGAAACGCTGCGTCAGGCTAATGGCTTCAGCGGTGGCGTTTGCACCGGTACCGGCAATCACCGGGATACGCCCGTCAGCCAGTTCAACGGTCATCATCACCACATCACCGTGCTCATCGTGGCTCAGGGTGGCGGATTCACCGGTAGTCCCTACCGAAACGATCGCCGCAGTCCCGTTGGCGACATGGTAATCAATCAGTTTTTTCAGGCTTGACCGGCAGACATTACCTTTCTCATCCATCGGCGTAACAAGCGCAACAATACTTCCCGTGAACATGGGCCATCCTCTGTGCAAACAAGATTCTCAATGGTACGTTTGGAACTGTAATAAAAGCAAGCGACGTAAGGCGTCCAGGCTGTTGTATGCATGTTTTTTTTATGCTTTCCTTAGAACACTTGACCACGCAAAGGAAGAACAGGTTTGACAACCTCATCACAACATTACCTGGTTATCACTGCGCTGGGTGCTGACAGAGCCGGTATTGTGAACACCATCACCCGCCACGTCAGCAGTTGCGGCTGCAATATTGAAGACAGCCGCCTTGCGATGCTTGGCGATGAGTTCACGTTTATTATGCTGCTTTCCGGGACCTGGAACGCGATTACGCTCATCGAATCGACGCTGCCGCTCAAGGGCGCTGAACTCGATTTACTGATCGTCATGAAGCGCACCACCGCGCATCCGCGCCCGGCGATGCCAGCAACAGTGTGGGTTCAGGTTGAAGTCACCGACTCCCCGCATTTGATTGAACGCTTTACGGCACTTTTTGACAGCCATCAGATGAACATTGCAGAACTGGTGTCGCGCACACAGACAGGGGCCACGCCAAAACTGTTTATCCAGATTACCGCGCACAGCCCCGCGTCACACGATGCATCAAATATTGAGCAGTCATTCAAAGCACTCTGTACAGAACTCAATGCGCAAGGCAGTATAAACGTCGTAGATTATTCACAGCATGAACAGGATGGAGTTGAGTAATGAATCCACTGAAAGCCGGTGACATCGCACCGAAATTTAGCCTGCCCGATCAAGACGGCGAGCAAGTAAATTTGACCGACTTCCAGGGACAGCGCGTTCTGGTCTATTTTTACCCGAAGGCCATGACCCCAGGCTGTACCGTACAGGCTTGCGGTTTACGCGATAACATGGACGATCTGAAAAAAGCGGGCGTCGACGTGCTGGGCATCAGCACCGACAAGCCGGAAAAACTGTCACGTTTTGCCGAAAAAGAGCTGCTGAACTTCACGCTACTGTCTGACGAAGATCATCAGGTCTGCGAGCAGTTTGGCATCTGGGGTGAGAAGACCTTTATGGGCAAAACTTACGACGGCATCCATCGTATCAGCTTCCTGATCGGTGCAGATGGCAAAATTGAACATGTATTTGACGATTTCAAAACCAGCAATCACCACGATGTGGTATTGGCCTGGTTAAAAGAAAACGCCTGAAGCCTATAAAAAATCCCGGTTCAGTGAACCGGGATTTTTTTACTCTTCAACCGCCGGCACGTCCGGCCAGGCGTGAACCACCGCTTTGATAAGCGTGGCGAGTGGGATCGCGAAGAACACGCCCCAGAATCCCCATAAACCGCCGAAAATCACCACCGACAAAATAATCACCAGCGGATGCAAATTGACCGCTTCTGAGAACAGCACGGGCACCAGCAAGTTACCATCCAATCCCTGAATAATCAGATACACCGCGAAACAGCTCCAGAACTCGGTTCCCAGACCAAACTGGAACAGCGCCACGCCGATAACCGGAATCGTCACTACAAATGCGCCGATATACGGGATGAGCACCGAGAAGCCCACCAGCACCGCCAGCAGCAGTGAATAATTAAGCCCGAAGATCACGAAGCCAATCCAGGTGGCGACGCCTACCACAATCATCTCCAGCACTTTGCCGCGAATGTAATTGGTGATCTGCTGATTCATCTCCTTCCAGACCTGCCCTGCCAGCCCGCGATTACGTGGCAGAATACGACGCACCGCGTTCAGCATCTGCTCTTTATCCTTCACCAGGAAGAAGACCATCAGCGGCACCAGTACCAGATATACGGCCAACGTCAGCAGCCCAACCAGCGAGGCGAGAGAATATTTCACCACCGAATCGCCCATCGTCATGATGCGGGCGCGCATATTTTCAGCCATCGCATCAATAATGCCGGCGTCCATCAGGGCGGGATAGCGCCGCGGCAGCGTCGCAGAAAAATCGGACAGTTTATTCAGCATGCCCGGCATGTCGCGGATCAGATTAATCCCCTGTTGCCAGGCAATGGGAAGCACCACAAACGACATGAGCAAAAGAATGCCGACGAACAAAATGAGGACAATACTGCTTGCCCAGCGGCGAGAGCAGCCGATCTTTTCCAGACGAACCGTCGGCCATTCGAGAAGATAAGCCAACACTAAGGCCACCAGCAAAGGTGCCAGCAGTCCGCTAAAGAAGAATAAAATACCAAATCCGGCGACCAGAATGACCAGCAAAGCAATGGCCTCGGGATCGCTGAAGCGGCGCCGATACCACTGCATTAACATTTCGAGCATACAACCCTTCCCTGAATCGGATGGCGGGACTGAGAGAGCGAATTGTATCTAACTGTCACAAAAAAGACTTTCGCTTTTTGTATCTCTCTCACGTTTAGCAAAAGCCGGGTGAATGGGATTTTCTTCACGCCTCAACACGGCTACACTCGCAGAGCAGTCGAAGGTGAACGATATGCGGGTTCACCGGTCAAATGAGCACATCCAAAATACAGGGCAGAGGCTATGTTCAGGCAGTTGAAAAAAACTCTGGTTGCGACGCTTATCGCCGCGCTGACTGTCAGTCAGGCGATGCCCGCTTTCGCGGACTCGGCGGATACATTGCCGGATATGGGCACCTCAGCTGGCAGCACGCTGTCCATCGGGCAAGAGATGCAGATGGGTGATTTTTATGTCCGTCAGCTTCGCGGTAGCGCACCGCTGATTAACGACCCACTGCTGGTGCAATACATCAACGGGCTTGGAATGCGTCTGGTCGCCCATGCTGACTCGGTGAAGACCCCTTTCCACTTCTATTTAATTAATAATGACGAAATCAACGCCTTCGCCTTCTTTGGTGGAAACGTGGTGCTGCATTCGGCCTTATTCCGTTATTCCGATAACGAAAGCCAGCTTGCGTCCGTTATGGCGCATGAAATCTCCCACGTCACCCAGCGCCATCTGGCGCGTGCGATGGAAGATCAAAAACGCACAGCCCCGCTGACCTGGGTGGGCGCACTGGGCTCTATTTTACTGGCAATGGCCAGCCCGCAGGCGGGTATGGCTGCACTGACCGGTACGCTCGCCGGCACGCGCCAGGGCATGATCAGCTTTACCCAACAGAACGAACAGGAAGCCGATCGCATTGGCATTCAGGTGCTTCAGCGCTCAGGCTTCGATCCCCAGGCAATGCCTACGTTCCTCGAAAAATTGCTGGATCAGGCGCGCTATTCGTCTCGCCCGCCAGAGATCTTACTGACGCACCCGTTGCCAGAAAGCCGTCTGTCCGATGCGCGAAACCGTGCCAACCAGATGCGCCCTGTCGTTGTGCAATCGTCGCAAGATTTCTACATGGCAAAAGTCAGAACGCTCGGGATGTACAATTCCGGGCGAAATCAGCTCACCAGCGATCTGCTCGACAATTTGTCTAAAGGCAATGTCCGTGAGCAAAATGCAGCGCAATACGGACGTGCGCTTCAGGCGATGGAAGCCAGCAAATTCGACGAGGCGCGTAAAGCGATACAGCCTTTGCTGACCGCTGATGCCAATAATCCGTGGTATCTCGATCTGTCGACCGATATTGATTTAGGCCAGAAGAAAACCACCGAGGCGATCAATCGCCTGAAAGGGGCAAAAGATCTGCGCACCAACCCAGTGCTGCAGCTCAACCTGGCGAATGCTTACTTACAGGGTGGACAGCCGAAAGAGGCCGCCACAATACTCAATCGTTACACCTTCAACAATAAAGACGATCCTAACGGCTGGGATTTACTGGCACAAACGGAAGCACAGCTAGGCAATCGCGACCAGGAACTGGCGGCACGCGCTGAAGGTTTCGCGTTAGTTGGGCGTCTGGATCAGTCCATTTCGCTGTTGAGCAGCGCCAGTTCGCAAGTGAAGCTGGGTAGTCTGCAACAGGCCCGATACGATGCGCGTATCGACCAGCTGCGTTCACTGCAGCAGCGGTTCAAGCCCTACGAGAAGATGTAATTTAGCAAGTTGCAGGAAAGCCAAGGCATCCGCAACGTGAAGCGTGACGAATAAAAGGAGAATTCATGTCAGACGCGGTAAAAATTTATCATAACCCACGCTGCTCCAAGAGCCGTGAAACGCTTGAACTGGTGAAGTCAAAAGGCGTCGAACCGGAAGTGGTGCTGTATCTGGAGACGCCGCCAGACGCACAGACTCTCCGCCAACTGTTGAGCATGCTGAATATGGCAAGCGCACGGGAACTTATGCGCCAGAAAGAAGATCTGTATAGGTCGTTAAATCTGGCAAACAGCCAGCTGACGGAAGATGAGCTGATTCAGGCAATGGTCGACAATCCGAAACTGATTGAACGCCCAATTGTCGTCGCGCATGGCAAGGCGCGTATTGGCCGTCCGCCGGAAGCTGTGCTCGATATCCTCAACTAATCCTGACGCCGCAGCGCTTTCAGAAAGGCCTGCGGCGTGCGATCTCCCAGTTTTTTCTGCGCTTTCCCCTCGTTATAAAACGCACACATTGTTGCCAGTAAGCATTCCACCCGCTCAGCCTGAATGCGCGGAATAATCTCCACCAGCCGCGCCGTCACAAGCACGGTATTTTGCTTTCCACTACCGATTTTCAGGGCTATCCCATCAGGGATAAATGGCGACTCAAAACCAAAAGTCTCAATAGATTGTATATCGGTCGGACAAGCCTTTAGCAGCTCGCGAGTCCAGTTCACAAGTAATTGTGGCGATATCCCCGCGTAAACCCGCGCAAAACACCAGCCGCTGACGGGCTCCCGCGCCCAGAGCACATGGTGCTCGCCGCCGTCGTCCATATGCAGTGAAAGTGAAAGATGGTGAAGTTCAAGATGGTCCGGTCGTTGCCCCGCCTTTATCGCTTTGATGCCGCTCAGCGGCGCGCCCTGACGTTGTGTCACCGCTGCTTTTAGGTAACGGTTTAATGTCGCGCGAGAGACGCGAATACCCAGTAAATCGTTGACCACCAGCAGAAGCTCATCAAGCGGTGCACCTGTGGCATCACGCAGGGCATTAATCAGCGAGATCTGTTCTTGTCTCATCGCTTTGTGTATCAATTTGGGTGTGGTGTGGTTATCTGAAATATGCTCGCGGTGACGCCAGCGCCGAACGGTGGTGATGGATATCCCCAGTTCCAGAGAGAGCTCTTTGTCACTTTTATCGGACGTTTGAAGATACCGGCGAATACGCGGCGTGGTGGTTGCATTGGCGTGCAGTTTAATTTCCATCGAAAGGATTCCGTTAAATTTTCTCTAACCAATCTTATGAGATATACATTCACACTGTGATTGCATTGTGACCGATTTCACCTTTTTATCGTCACGCTCCACTGATAATCCACACACATAACATAAACCACGTCACTCAATCTTGTACGGAGTTCACAATGAACAATGTTCTGGGATTTCTTGAAGCAAAACTGATGCCGCTGGCGGCTAAAACGGCTCAGCAGCGTCATCTGGGGGCTATTCGTGGCGCCTATGTTTCTTTCATGCCATTTATTATTGTCGGCTCGATCCTGCTGGTTATCTCTTCTTTCCCTAATCAGACCTACCAGCAGTTTATGTCTCAGGCTTTTGGTGCGAGCTGGAGCGCCATTATCGAGATCCCCTTCAATGCAGTGTTCTCCACAATGTCGCTGTTTATCAGCTTCCTTGTCGCCTACCGTCTGGCGGAGCACTACAATGAAGACCGCGTGTCGTGCGGCATTCTTGCGCTGGTCAGTTTCCTGATCCTCACGCCGTTTATCAAAGTGGCAGAGAACGGCGGCATCACGGTCATACCCGTGGAATGGATCGGCAGCAAAGGGCTCTTTGTGGCGATGATTGGCTCGCTGCTGTGGACTGAATTGTTCTGCTGGCTAAAGCGCAAAAATCTGGTGATCAAAATGCCAGAAGGCGTACCGCCTGCGGTACAGGAATCGTTCGCCGCGCTGATCCCCGCACTGGTGGTCATGATTCTGGTGCTGATGATTCGCATCGCGTTTGAAAACACCCACTACAACACCATTCACCAGTTCATCTACGACGTGGTCGCCACGCCAGTGCGCCATTACGGGACATCCTACTTTGGTGCGCTGATGACGGTGTTCAGCATCACCATTCTGTGGTCAGTGGGCATTAACTCCGGCTCAATGATTAACGGCATTATTCGTCCACTGTGGATGGAAAATCAGACCGACAATATCGCCGCCATTCAGGCTGGCGTCACCCCGCCGCACATTATCACCGAACAGTTTTTTGACATGATTTGGATGGGTGGCGCAGGTGCAACGCTGTCGCTGGTCATTGCTATGCTGATTTTTGCTCGCAGTAAAAACATGCGCGAAGTGGCACGACTTGGCGCGGGGGCGTCGGTATTTAACATCAATGAGCCAATTCTGTTTGGTCTGCCGGTCATCATGAATCCGATCATGCTCATCCCGTTCAATCTGGTGCCGCTGGTGCTCGTCACCGTGCAATATGCCGCGATGAAACTCGGCGCGGTGGCGGTGACGACGGGCGTGTTCATCCCCTGGACCCTACCGCCGGTGATCAGTGGATTTATCGTCACCGGGCATATTAGCGGCAGCGTGATGCAGCTCCTCAATCTGCTGATCGGCGCGATGCTCTACCTGCCGTTTATGCGCATCCTGGACAAACAATACCGCGCCGCGGAGCTTGCCACCGCGATGCCAACTGAAACCACGCTGGCTAAACAGGAGTAAACTATGTGGGGAATTATTGCGACCTGGCGAATGGCGCTGGAAGGGGTCACGGAGTCGGCAGCGGCCCTGGCTACGGGAAAGCCGGTTTCAACGGCGGTGGTCGATGCCGTCGCGACCGTCGAGGACTTCCCGTTTTATAAGTCCGTCGGTTATGGCGGTCTGCCAACCGAGAACGGTGACGTTGAGCTGGATGCCGCCTACATGGATGGCGACACGCTGGCTTTCGGCGCGGTCGGCAATTTGGTCGACATCGCGAATCCGATCCGCGTGGCGCATGCCTTGAGTCGCCAGCGTTATAACAGTCTTCTGGTTGGTCAGGGTGCGCGTGAATGGGCGCTCAGTCAGGGCTTCGCCGACAAGAAAATGCTCAGCGACAGAGCGTTGCAGCACTATCGCAAGCGCTGCCGTGAAACGCTGGATAAAGGATTAAGCCCCTATAACGGGCACGATACGGTCGGGATTATCGGGCTGGATAATCACGGTTCGATGAGCGTCGCCACGTCCACCAGCGGTCTGTTCATGAAAAAGCGCGGGCGACTCGGCGATTCGCCGATCATTGGCTCCGGTTTTTACTGCGACAGCGAAACGGGTGCGGCGACCGCAACAGGCGTGGGTGAAGACCTGATGAAAGGCTGTACCAGCTACGAAATCGTACGCCGTATGGCACAGGGCATGACCCCGCAGCAGGCGGCGGATTCCGTGGTCTTCGAACTGGAAGACAAGCTGATGTCGCGCTTCGGGCGCGTGGGCGATCTCTCGGTGGTCTGCATGAACAACAAAGGGGAATTTGGCGCAGCAACCAATATCAAGACGTTCTCGTTTGTCGTCGCCACTGCGCGTCAGCCCCTCACCGTTTTTCGCACCGAGCGTCAGCATGAGAAAACCCATTATCAGCCTGTCGATGACCTGTGGATGCAGGATTATGCCGCACGCATTCGTGCGCCGATTGAGGAGTAATCATGACGACTTATCAGTTCATTAGCGCCCTTTCACAGGCGGAGCCTGAGGGCCATTTGATTGCCCGCGCGTCATGCAGCCAGCTACCCGATACCGCCTTGCTGCATGAAATGCGCGACGCAAAAAATGTCGCCGATACCCGCTTCGGCTGTGCGCCGTTTGCGCGCATCACCCTGCTGCCGGACGCATTGTGGCAGGACAATTCAGGCGAAAGTTTGCTCGCTGCGCTGCGGCCCCTTTTTTCTGCTCCGGCAAGCGAAAACCTGATTATTGACGTCACTCACGTTGATGACACCGTACTGGCGAAGCTGCTGCGTTTTCTGTTCAACCAGGCGCATCGGCTCAGCGATTTGCAGTTGAAAAAGACGGATTCCTCGGCAATTCGCCTTCGCCACATCACCGCACTGTGTCTGCCCGAGCAGCAGGAACGTTTAGAGTCGGTCTTCTTTCAGCAACAGGCAACGGCGAACGGGATGATCGCCGCGCGGCGCCTATCGGATATGCCCTCTGACCGTTGCCCGCCGCAGTTTGTGGTCGAGGAATCCCAAAGATTATGTGCCGCTTTCCCTTCCCTGCGCTGCGAAGTACTTGATGAACAGCAGATTATTGATCAAGGGATGGGGCTGCTGCATGCCGTTGGTAAAGGCGCTACCTGCCCGCCACGACTGCTGGCAATCCATTACGACGGTATCAAGGACGGCCCGGTGCGGTGTTACGTCGGTAAAGGCATCACGTTTGATACCGGGGGTCTGTGGCTTAAAGACGGTGCGGGCATGTACACCATGAAATACGACATGTGCGGTGCGGCAAACGTGATGGGGCTCATGCTGACTATCGCTGAGCTGAATCTGCCTGTGCGGGTGATGAGCGTACTGGCGCTGGCGGAAAATGCGATCGGGCCAGACGCTATGCAGCCCGGTACGGTGGCGCGCGCCTGCAACGGCATGACGGTAGAAATTAATAACACCGACGCTGAAGGGCGATTAGTGCTGGCCGATGCCATTGCATGGGCCAGCCAGCGTCATCCGCAGGCGCATTATATTATCGACATCGCAACCCTGACGGGCGCGGTGGTGAAGGCGCTGGGGTATGAACTGAGTGGTTTGATGACGCAGGATGAGCGTTTAAGGGATCATTTAACCCGAGCAGGAATCAAGAGCGGAGACGAAGTGTGGTCGCTGCCGTTGGATGCGCGGCTGAAAAAACAGACTGAAAGCGCGATCGCCGATCTTTGTAATACCCCCACCAACAATGCCGCGATAAGTGCGTCGGCGGCGTGGTTATTACATCATTTTTGCCCGCCGCAAATTCCGTGGGCACATCTGGATATCAGCGGTACGGCGTTATGGCGGGAAGGTGGTCATAGCGTGGCATCAGGCAGACCGATTCCGCTATTGGTGGAACATTTGTTGGGTGATATGCAGAAAGGGTAAACGTTTTCTTTGCAAGCCGGGCAGTCAGTACCGCCCGGCACATCAAAGCTTCAGGGTGTCTTTCACAAACGGGATCGTTAGCTTACGCTGGGCGGTAATCGACGCATGATCGAGCTGATCCAACGTATCAAAGAGTGTACGCATTTCCCGATCCAGGCGCTTAAGCAGAAAACGGCCCACGTCTTCCGGAAGCTCAAATCCACGCAGGCGTGAACGCAGCTGTAACGCCTGAAGCTTATCTTCGTCGGACAGCGGCTGCAGCTTGTAGATTTGCCCCCAATCCAGGCGAGATGCCAGATCCGGTAAGCCGAGATTGAGCTGGCGCGGCGGGCGATCGCCGGTGATCAGTAAACGGGTTTTGCCCGATTCAAGAATCCGGTTATACAGATTGAACATCGCCATTTCCCACTGCTCATCCCCGGCAATACATTCGATATTGTCGATGCACACCAGCGAAAGATGTTCCATGCCGTCGAGCACTTCCGGTACGAACCACGTGCGCTTGTCCAGCGGCACATAGCCAACCGCATCACCACGTTGCGAAAGCTCAGCACAGGCGGCATGCAAAAGATGGCTGCGGCCCGCGCCTTCGCGTGACCAGATATAAATGTATCCGCTGTGATCCTGGCGCAGCACGTTTTGCAGCGCAGCCAGTAAAGAGGGGTTATCGCCCGGCCAAAAACTCGCGAAAGTTTCGTCGTCAGGAAGATAAAGTGGCAGAGAGAGCTGTGCCGGTCCGTTCAGAAATACCTCGATTAAGGTCTTACGTAAAATCGGCGAAGAGTTTACCACGGAACCTGCAATGAGAGAACCGGGCGGATCGTCCGCCCGGTTTAACGATCAACGTGACACGTTTTCGCTGTCGTCCGCGTCCAAAATTTCTTCTTCAGGACGCAGTACGGAGATCAGTTTGAAGATCAGGCTCAGCCCCACACCAACGATGGTGGCCAGCGCCATGCCTTTCAATTCTGCCGCACCGATATGCACCTTCGCACCGCTCACGCCGATGATCAGAATGACCGAGGTCAGGATCAGGTTTTGCGTTTTATTGTAATCCACTTTGGATTCAATCAGCACGCGAATACCGGACGCACCAATCACGCCGTACAGCAGCAAAGACACACCGCCGATGACCGGAACAGGGATTATCTGAATGGCCGCCGCCAGCTTCCCAACACAGGAGAGCAGGATCGCAAATATTGCCGCCCCGCCTATCACCCAGGTGCTGTAGACGCGGGTTATCGCCATCACACCGATGTTTTCACCGTAAGTCGTATTTGGCGTTGAGCCAAAGAAACCGGAGATCATGGTAGAAAGACCATTCGCAAACATCGAGCGATGCAGACCAGGGTCACGGATCAGGTCTTTTTTAACAATATTCGCCGTCACCACCAGATGGCCAACGTGCTCGGCAATCACCACCAGCGCGGCAGGCAGAATGGTGAAGATAGCAAACCATTCAAAGCGCGGGGTGTAGAAGGTTGGCAACGCGAACCAGTGCGCTTGCGCAATCGCCGAGGTGTCGACCACGCCCATCGCGAAGGAGAGCGCGTAGCCCGCCAGCACCCCGATCAAAATCGGGATAATTGCCATAAAACCGCGGAACAGGACGGAACCAAACACGGTCACACCCAGGGTGACCAGCGAGATGATAATGGTTTTAGAGTCAGGCGATTGCCCATCGGCCGGCAACAATCCCGCCATGTTCGCAGCGACGCCTGCGAGCTCAAGACCAATGACGGCAACGATTGCGCCCATCGCCGCAGGAGGGAACATCACGTCCAGCCAGCCGGTACCGGCTTTTTTGACGATAAAGGCAACAACGCAGAACAACACGCCGCACATGATGAAACCGCCCAACGCCACTTCGTATCCTAACGGCAACAGCAGCAGAACCGGCGAAATAAACGCAAAGCTTGAACCCAGATACGCCGGGATTTTTCCTTTACAGATGAAGAGATAAAGCAGCGTACCGACGCCATTGAACAGCAGCACGGTGGCCGGGTTAATGTGAAACAGGATTGGCACCAGCACGGTTGCGCCAAACATGGCAAACAGGTGCTGCAAACTAAGCGGGATTGTTTGCAAAAGCGGCGGTCTTTCACTCACCCCGATAGTACGGCGCGTCATAGTGTTTTCCTCAAGTGTTGTGAGTTGTTGGTGTTTTTATTCAAAAAAAAGCCGACTATCAAAGTCGGCTTCTTATTCGTTATTCGATTATTTCGTACCAAAAATCTTGTCGCCGGCATCGCCAAGCCCCGGGATAATGTACCCGTGCTCGTTCAGACCCTGGTCGATAGACGCGGTGTACAGCTCAACGTCCGGGTGCGCTTTTTCCAGCGCCGCAATACCTTCTGGAGCCGCAACCAGCACCAGCACTTTAATGCTGTTACAACCGGCGTTTTTCAGCAGATCGATAGTCGCAATCATCGAACCACCGGTTGCCAGCATTGGGTCAACGACCAGCGCCATACGCTCATCGATGTTAGAAACCAGCTTCTGGAAATACGGAACAGGCTCAAGGGTTTCTTCGTTACGGTAGATGCCGACAACGCTGATGCGCGCGCTCGGGACATGCTCCAGCACGCCTTCCATCATACCCAGACCTGCGCGCAGGATTGGCACTACGGTAATTTTTTTACCTTTGATCTGCTCAACCTGAACCGGACCGTTCCAGCCCTCAATGGTCACTTTTTCTGTGGCCAGATCGGATGTTGCTTCGTAAGTGAGTAAGCTTCCAACTTCAGAGGCCAATTCGCGAAAACGCTTCGTGCTGATGTCATGCTCACGCATCAGGCCCAGCTTGTGTTTAACGAGTGGGTGCTTCACTTCCACAATCTTCATTCTCATTCTCCTCTGAGGTGGCTACCGCAAAAAAAATCGCCGGATTATACCGCTTTTTTCGGAGTGCGCCATACCCATCTTGCTTGACGACGATCAAGCAAAGTGATGAATACTGCGATATTGAGTCTACATCAAGACAAAAAAGAGCCCCGCATCGCGGGGCTTATTGGTCATTTACGAGGGTTAGAGCGACTCGCCGTTGGTGGCAATCACGTTCTGATACCACTCAAAAGACTTTTTCTTGCTGCGATTAAGCGTGCCGTGGCCTTCGTTATCTTTATCAACGAAGATGAACCCGTAGCGTTTTTTCATCTCGCCGGTTCCCGCAGAAACCAGATCGATGCAGCCCCATGGGGTGTAGCCCATCAGATCGACGCCATCTTCAACGACGGCTTTTTTCATCTCACTGATATGCGCGGCAAGATAATCAATGCGGTACTGATCGTTCACCGTGCCGTCGCTTTCCTGCACGTCAATGGCACCGAAGCCATTTTCAACAATAAACAGCGGCAGCTGATAGTGATCCCAGAACCAGTTCAGGGAATAACGCAGCCCAACCGGATCAATCTGCCAGCCCCAGTCAGATTTTTGCACGTACGGATTGGAAACCAGACTTTTACTTTCGTCGTAATCCAGCTGCGGGTTGTCTGGCGTCGCTTTGGTGGCGAACGACATGTAATAGCTGAAACCGATGTAATCCACACAGCCTTGTTGCAGCGCGGCAATATCGTCTGCCGTGATGTCCAGCGCAAAGCCGCGACGTTCAAAGTAGTTGAGCAGGTGCTGAGGATATTTTCCACGGACATGCACGTCGGTGAACCAGTAGCGACGGTGCATGGCGTTCATCGCCATCATGATGTCGTTCGGCGCGCAGCTCAGGGGATAGATTGGACACATCGCGATCATGCAGCCGATTTGCAGCGACGGATTAATTTCACGTCCGGCTTTGACCGCCAGCGCGCTCGCCACCAGTTCATAATGCGCCGCCTGGAACATGACCGGCTCGCGATCTTCGCCCGGCTCATACTTCAGACCGGAGTTGGTAAAGGGCGCGAAATCTTCGTGGAAATTAGCCTGATTGTTGATCTCATTAAATGTCATCCAGTACTTCACTTTGTGCTGGTAGCGCTCAAAAGCCACCGTTGCGAAACGCACAAAGAAATCGATCAGCTTACGATTACGCCAGCCGCCGTATTCAGTGACCAGATGGTAGGGCATCTCAAAGTGGGAAAGGGTGATCACCGGCTCGATACCGTATTTCCGGCATTCGTCGAACAGATCGTCATAGAACTGCAAACCGGCTTCATTGGGTTCCAGCTCATCACCGTTCGGGAAAAGGCGTGTCCAGGCAATCGAGGTGCGGAAACATTTAAAGCCCAGCTCGGCAAAAAGTTTGATGTCTTCTTTATAGCGATGGTAAAAGTCGATGGCTTCGTGGTTTGGGTAGTTTTTACCCGGCAAAACGCCGTTGGTGATTTCACGCGGTACGCCATGAGCACCAACGGTCATCACATCGGCAACGCTCACGCCTTTGCCGCCCTCTTTCCAGCCGCCTTCCAGCTGATGTGCCGCGACCGCGCCACCCCACAGAAAACCTTCTTTGAATCCTGGCATGCTTTTTCCCTCAGTCTGCGTTATGTTCTGCAAAACCATTACAGAAACCGGTTTCAGTGGAATCATGTGCAATGCCATAAGGGGTTGCAAGCACATTACAGAAACCGGTTTCATTTTCGTGAACGGTATCAAGTTTGTCTTCGCGCGAGGGTTAAATGTGTAAATTTCCAGCGACTTTTTGTGACAACAGATTAGGCTCGCAAACGTTTGCCTGGACTGTTAGAATTGCGCCGATTTTTCTTACTATCGCAATGCAATCGCGTGGGGACTTGAGCCGTGACCAACAAAACTTCTCTCAGCTACAAAGATGCCGGTGTTGATATTGACGCAGGTAATGCGCTGGTTGACCGAATCAAAGGTGTGGTGAAAAAGACCCGCCGTCCTGAAGTGATGGGCGGTCTGGGTGGATTCGGCGCACTGTGTGCACTGCCGCAAAAATATCGCGAACCTGTTCTGGTTTCTGGCACTGACGGCGTGGGAACGAAACTGCGTCTGGCAATGGATCTTAAACGCCACGACACCATCGGTATCGATTTGGTCGCTATGTGCGTCAATGACCTGGTCGTACAGGGTGCTGAGCCGCTGTTCTTCCTCGACTATTACGCCACCGGCAAACTCGACGTTGATACCGCAGCAAGCGTGATCACCGGGATCGCTGAAGGCTGTCTGCAGTCTGGCTGTTCGCTGGTCGGTGGTGAAACGGCAGAAATGCCGGGGATGTACCACGGTGAAGATTATGACGTCGCGGGATTCTGCGTCGGTGTAGTAGAAAAATCAGAAATTATCGATGGCAGTAAAGTGACCGATGGCGATGTGCTGATTGCGCTGGGATCCAGCGGCCCGCACTCTAACGGTTACTCGCTGGTGCGTAAGATCCTCGAAGTGAGCGGAAGCAATCCAGAAACTATCGAGCTTGAGGGCAAACCGCTGGCCGATCACCTGCTCGCGCCAACCCGCATCTACGTCAAAAATATTCTTGAGCTGATTGAGAACGTTGATGTTCATGCCATCGCCCACCTGACCGGTGGCGGATTCTGGGAAAATATCCCGCGTGTTCTTCCTGATAATACCCAGGCCGTGATTGACGAATCCTCATGGCAGTGGCCAGCCGTGTTCAACTGGCTGCAAACGGCGGGTAACGTTAGCCAGCACGAGATGTATCGCACCTTCAACTGCGGCGTTGGGATGCTCATCGCGCTGCCAGCCAGCGAAGCAGACAAGGCCATTAGCCTGATGCAGGCAAAAGGTGAAAACGCGTGGAAAATCGGTATCATCAAAGCCTCTGATTCCGACGAGCGTGTGGTCATTGAATGAAAAATATAGTGGTGCTCATTTCCGGTAACGGAAGCAATTTGCAGGCAATCATTGACGCCTGCAAACAGAAACAGATTAATGGCACCCTACGCGCAGTTTTCAGCAACAAGGCCGATGCGTTCGGCCTTGAGCGCGCACGCGAAGCGCACATCCCCGCGCACGCGCTTGAAGCAGCTCAGTTTGCCAGCCGCGAAGCGTTTGACCGCGAACTGGTCCAGGAAATTGACGCTTATGCACCAGATGTCGTGGTGCTCGCCGGTTACATGCGAATTCTTAGCCCCGCGTTTGTCTCGCATTATTCCGGACGCCTGCTGAACATCCACCCTTCTCTTCTGCCAAAATATCCGGGTCTGTATACCCACCGTCAGGTGCTGGAAAATGGTGATGAGGAACATGGCACGTCGGTGCATTTTGTCACCGATGAGCTGGATGGCGGACCGGTTATTCTGCAGGCCAAAGTCCCGGTGTTTGATGGCGACAACGAAGATGACATTACGGATCGCGTCCAGGCGCAGGAACATGCCATTTACCCGCTTGTGGTGAGCTGGTTCGTCGATGGGCGCCTGGAGATGCGTGAACATGCAGCCTGGCTCGATGGCGTAAAACTACCCCCTCAGGGGCATGCTTCAGAAGAATGATTATTCAAGCCGGCGATTGCCGGCTTTTTGTTGTCTGCCATTCATAAAAACCATAAATAATCAGGCGGTTTAGCGCTAATTTTCACGCTGCGTGGTCGGTTTACTGTCATACTTTTCTGGCACAGTTGGACATCTCGTGGCAAAGCTCGCCATAATAGAATCGAGACGGATTTGCTGCGTCCCGTGATTGAAACGGAGTGTAAGTTGTAATGGGTCAGGAAAAGTT